>CEQB01050409.1_pt1 | contig 10801 bp, 11 predicted proteins | sample 530581 | NCBI WGS metagenome assembly CEQB01 (sample SAMEA2620588, study PRJEB7988) | marine metagenome | biome: marine biome (ENVO:00000447); feature: deep chlorophyll maximum layer (ENVO:xxxxxxxx); material: "saline water (ENVO:00002010), including plankton (ENVO:xxxxxxxx)" | depth 75 m
GGAATGAAGTTTCTTCTTGTAATCCGCCAGAATCAGTTATAACGAGCCTTGTTTTCGCCAACAACTTTATAAATTCATTATACTCCATTGGCTCAACAATTTTAAGGTTTTTTAGCAAATGTTTATGCTTTTGAACATTCGGATTTGGGTGAAGAGGGATGATGAATTCTAGTTCTTTGTTACCTTCTGCTATCTTATTAATTGCCTTGAACCACTCATCCATATTGTGGTGGTTTTCTCTGCGGTGCATTGTTACAACAACTTTATTTGTATACTCTGTCTTGGTTCCCAACAGGTTATCTAACACAGTATTTCCGACAACTTCGATTCTTCCCTCTGTATTTTCATTCCTTAAAAATATTTCAGACAATTCAGTTGGGCACAAATGTACATCAGCTATTCTGGATATAGCTTGGCGATTGAACTCTTCTGGATAGGGCTGATTTTTATCGTAAGTTCTCAGGCCTGCCTCTAGATGCATCACTTTTATTCTGCGATGAAAAGCAGCAAGGGCAATAGAGAAAGCAGAGGTCGTATCGCCCTGTACTAAAACAGAAGTTACGCCTTCAAAAATCTCTTCCAAATTCATAACGGAACTGACAATAGAGTCAAGTCGATTTGGCCCGTCTTTGATCTCTAGCTTAATCAAATCCTTGCCTTCTCCAACTTTTGATAGCAGGTCTGTGTGTTGGCCTGTAAACAAAAGCCGATAAGGAATTTTGCCTTCCATTTGGTCTAGCAAAGGCTTAATCTTAATCCATTCTGGTCTTGTGCCAAAGCTTAATAAAATCATACCTTTATACCTCGCACGGTTTTCCAACCGCCTTTAATCGCTGTCTGAACACACACGTCTCTTTCGTTAAAAAACTGTTGATGTGATACAGCTTGATTTGTTGAGGTCGCTTTCACATCAATTCCCAATTCATTGCCCAACACTGAACCGTGCATCGATTTATCTTCGGGAGGATGTGGAGGGCAGTATGTTTGAATGTTGCCATATTTCTGGGCAAGGTAAGAAAACTGAATATCTTCTCCGTTATCCCAAGTTGTTGGCTTTTCTCTCCACAAATATTGTAGCCATTCTCGTTTAAAAAACCAAGCGTGTCCAACTAAGTCAACCCTTGTTGTTTCACTATTTTGTGTTGGCCATCCGCAACGATCATGCTTAACATAAAATTTATCATTCAATGTAACTCCGGCAGATCCCAAGATTCCTTCATTAGTTTTCATTGTTTCTAGGCAGTTATCAAACCACTTTTCTCCGGGTATTGTATCGTCGTCAAATATGGCTACATATTCAGTGTCAGCCAACAAAGCAGCGGCAAACCTTCCATAGAACTTCCAGTTGTAATCATTGTGGAATATTCTATCAAGGTCAAGTTCTTTAAAATTGAATCCATCATTATCCTCGTGTTGATTTACCCACAGCCAAATCTGTGTTGGTCTAGTTGTCTGCTTTCTGATTGCATCAATCTGCATTTTAAGATTGTATGGGCGTCGATAAGCATTGAGAATCACAGTGATTGGAGCTTTTTTGGCCTCGGGCCTTTTGTCACTTTCTAGAACCTCTATAACTTTGTCAATAACCTTTGTTTTTTGAGACCTTACAAAATCTAGAAGCTCTTGTCCTTTATATTTAGAGAACCATTCCTCGCTAGCACAGCCGAGGTTATTATTGGTCTTAAGTTTGCAATTTACAATACGAGCTTCAACGGCCAAACGGCAGAAAGTTTCGAGAACCTGAGAAAAGAAAACCAACCCGTCGTGTTCTGCAAGTTGTTTGATAAAATTGTTATAATCTAGTGAGACAATAAGGTTGTAAGGAATCTTGTTTTGTTCGCAGAAACTTTTAGCTTGCTCTGTTCCTTTAATTTGATTAGTGCTGTTCAAAACAGCCATCTTCCCATTCTTCTTGCTGTTCACATGTTGTTGTAGCGTATCGAACTCTTCGTCAGACCATAGAGAACATCCCAGATTGATTACATTTGCTTCTCTAATGTTTTTACTGATTACTTCAGCGTGTAATTTAGATTGAGCAAAGACTGCTTTCGCGCTTCTGTAAAAATCAAGATTAAGCAATCTGTTGGGTGGTACTTTGTAATCTTTGTACGGGGAAGGATCTCTGCCAACAATGTATTTGTGGTCGTGTTCGTATATCACGTAGTCGCAAGACTTAAGTAAGTTGATGCACATGCCGGGAAGCATAACAAAATTAGAAACAATAAAAAGCTTATCTGCGTTATCCTTGATTAGTTTTTCTGTGACATGTTTTGATTTAACTCGCGCTACTTTATAGCCCCTTTTAACGAGCGAAGAGACGACAATCTCGTCTACGAGTTCACCGCCTCCTCTAATCTCTGAAGCATAAAAATCCGCTATGTGAATAATTTGTTTCATTAGTCAAAGCTCACAACTGATTCTTCTCTTTCCTGTTCTTCCTGCATAACAGCGTTTGCAAACATGTCATATTGTTTGCTTGGCTCATATTCTTTCTTAACAAATTTTTTCAAATTTTGTGCGAGCTTTTTGTAATGATCGTAATTGTTATACATGCTGTTTAAGCTTTTTTGGTAACTATCTTTTTCTGGATATGCCCACATTGAATCTGGTACCAAGACTCCTTGCCATGCAGCCTCCGGCTGAATTGGCCCAATTGTGTATTCAACTTCACAAAAATGTGGCTTATAAACAGTTGTAGTTTTGCTTTTTGATCCTTTCTTTCTTTGTTTAGTGGGAACATTCAAAAAGTCACATTGTCCACCCCAATTTATGCTAATAATTGGCAGTCCCGTGTAAGACGCCTCATACATTGGTAGCCCCCATCCTTCCGCATTTGAAATACAAATCAATGACTTAACTTTTTCATGATCATATAAGCCAACCATTTGCTCATCTGACAGATCTCCATGGAGCAAGTATATTTTACATTTTGCATCTGGTGGGACCAGCGCTTTCATCATTGATTCTGCTCGCAACCTATCACTAGTTGCATTGTTTTTTACAAAACCTTTGACAATTAGTCCAACATCTGGGTTGTCTTTGAAATTGTCCACAAACCAAGAAATAGTATTGTTCATGTTTTTTCTTGGGCCCCACTGAGACACGGTAAGAAAATTAAAATCGGTTTCTAAATCTAAATCAATTTTTTCTTTTTTTAGATCTTTTGCTGGATATCCAACAAACTTCACAGGCGTTGTTACAGATGCCTTTCCAACCGGCTGATTTGTATTTCTATCAATCATATCATAGGATGTCTTAACCATACTTGTTCTTGCATGATTACTAATAACAATGATTCTATCCATTATATTACATTTTTCAATCCACTCTGGTGCGATCTTTGTTGACTCGATGCCGGCAGTATAGCCTATATTTACTGGAGCTAATTTTTCCCATTCATTAGGTATTGTTATTTGCAAAGACAGGTCAAATTGTCCCTTGCTTTGAATGAAGTGGAAAGTCTTTTGTATGAGAAAGTCAATATATTTTCTTTCTTCGTTATCTTGAGAGGCCCATCCAGTTTGGCCCCAAGATGTATTAATCAGATAAATATCATATCTATGCTCATGTTTTTTTAAAGATCTTAGTGCAAATCTTGACTGCTCTCCATAGCCTGACCTGCTCAATACTGGTCCTCGGAGGATTATTTTTTTTCTCATAAAAATTCCTTAGTTTATTTTCTTAAGCGTCCATGGGGAGTAAACTTTTCTATTTTCCCATGACCCATGCTTTTCATGTATTTCATCTAAAAGTTCTACCCATTTTTCTTGATATTGATCAAAAGAATAGTTGTTGGTAACATGTTCTCTTCCCATATCTCCGAGCTTTTTCAAATCTTCTTTTTTCATGTTATACATTTTTTCACATGCATCCATAAAATCTTTTTCGGAGATCCTATCTTCAAAAATATAAGGAACCTGTTGAGAGCCAATAAGCGCCTTTGAAGCTGGCTCCAAACCAATACCAAACCAATTTTCTCCATCGGTAACCTGCTCTTGCAATCCTCCGGTCATTGTGGCGATGATGGGTGTACCGCAAGAAAGAGATTCTAGAGTCGCTAAACCAAACCCCTCTGCATCTGATATATTAATCGTGCAATCGGAAATATTATACATTGCTGATAATTCTTCTGGTCCAACTTTTTCCCTAGATATTCTTACTTGGCCCTCGTTTGCTCCAAAATGTTGTATTAGGTGATCTAGAGGCTGACCATATGGATCGTTTGGATCAGTGTGCATAATCAAGACACATTTATCTTTGCCTACTTTATCACAAAACTTTTTAAACCAATAAACTAAACTTCCGCTTTGTTTTCTTCTAGCATTTCTATTGTTCCAAAAGAAAATAAATTTATCTTTCAGGCCATGGTGTTCTTTTAAATTATCAATTGCTTCTTGAGACATCGGCTTGAATACTTCTGAGTCTACAGCATGTGGTAGATACAATGATTCAACTTTGTCTGTAACTTCTTTAACAATTGAATGTGTTACTTTTGAAATACAAGCTACAACATCATTAGATTCATAAAAACCTTTATTGAAAACTGGTGCTGGATAATTGTCCCAAACGTGATAATAGATCATAGGAGCATGGGCCCTCACTTCGTTATCAATATCCCATAACCATTCATAAAACCTAGGATCTGTCATAAACCAAACCATATCAGGCTTTTGAGTTCTCAGGATTGATCTAACCTGATCTTGGGTTCCATAGCCATCTACTGGTAATATAACCCAGTCGTCTCCAAATTTGTCAACTTTCATTGGCTCATAATTTTCATGCTTGACTGCACCGCCTAAAGAAAAAACTTGATACCTTCCAGTTTTAAGGAGTGCTTCAATCATGTATCTTGTTTGGTTTGCTACCCCGGAAGGAGAAAGGGGGTGATCGCTAATGGTAAGTAATTTTATCTTTTTATCTGTCATGGACAATGTTCCGTTCTGTGAAATTCACACTTGCGACAAGCAAGTCTGTTCTTTATGAAGTTTTTCTTCTCAATATTATAAACAGCTTTTTCTAAAAATTTAAGAGCGTTTTGAGTTTTTTTTGGGCCGCTAGTCACTCGGAAAATTTCAACTCTATCGCTTTTTGCTGTCCTTTTAAGTAATGCAAAATGAGTTTCTACTGTTTTTGGATCGACATTATGCTTCTTTGCCCAATAGTGTTTGTAGAATGTAAGCTGATATGTCATCATTGGGTCGGATTTCTTTCGAGCATCCCATCCCCATGAGCACGTTTTCCAATCAATGATGTGAACTTTGTCGTCTGGGGTCTTTATTACTAAATCGATGAACCCTTTAAACTTGTTTTTCTCTTTACAAGGGAAGTCTTCCATCATTTCCATCAGATCTTCCTCTGCTGCTAACACTTCGTAGTCTCCAAAGTGCTCTTTCATAGCCGGGAGCACCTCATCAAGGATCAAAGGGCCCTGATTTTGCATAGAATTGACTAATTTTGGGTCTTTATTGGCGTTTTCAGGTAGATTTTGCAGTATTTCTTTGAATTTTAGGGCAAAAAACGTCTTTTTATCGTCTAAACCCTCCGTCATCATCTTTTCACATGTGTCGTGGATAGCGTTACCAAAAGCAGTAAAAGCGTTGCCTTCAAAGCCTTTTACCTTGTCAATGTTCATTAATTTGTGATAAAAAGGGCAAAAATTCCAGTTTTTTGCTTCAGAAAAGCTAATGTGACCCATTATTACTCCATATCTGCTAAAGTTTCTATCCTATTATACAGTATGGGGCTCACAGATGCAAGTGTTTTTAGGTCTTTGTACAAAAAGAATGCCTCAAAACCTCTTGCGAAGTATTCTCTAACAGAGGTGGCTGAATAAGGTGAGTAAAATAGACCACTTGTATAAGAAGAAAGGAGGGGGTATCCTAAAACAGTATACAAATATTCATCAAACTCTTCATCGTACATTGGATTCTTAAAAAAAGAAAAATCCACCAATGGCTCATTGTATGCTTTGAGTAATTGAAACAACTTTTCTCTTTTACCTAAAAATTCATTCTCTACTCTGCCGTCTCCGTAGATATTATCATAGAATTTTTCTTCTACAGCATGTGCTATCTCATGTACAATATCGTCGGCCATGTCCACAGCATTATCTTGAACATTTATAACGTAAATTGCGCCATTTTCATATGCTGCGTTGGTTTCACGCTCTTCAAAATGAGAAAAGTCTCCAACATAGATTACATCCACATTGGAAACAAAGAAGGAAGGAAGTGAATTTTCTATAATTTTTATGACTTCTTCTAAAGAACTTTTTTGATCAGTAAAAATTAAATCATCTTTAATATAAATCGGTATTTGAGAACCGTATAAAGAGTAGTGATTAAAAGTTTTAGATTTTTTCAAACTTTCTTTTATGTAATCACTTTTGCTCATTTGATTGCTGCTCTTCTTCCCAAGCCTTTCTTCCGATATCAACATCTGTCAAAGCTTGGCGATAACCTCTCATAAAGTTTTCTTCTGCAACTGCTAAAACAAATTCAGGAAACTCATCTGCTAATTGATCTACAATCATTTCAACGGTAACACTATCATCTTCGGGAGACTTTTTTTCCCCAACATAGTTTACCAACATTTTCTTAAGATCATTTTCTGGGTGAACAACTTCGTCTAGCACTTCGTTAGTATCTTCGCTGTTTTCTTTAAATTCAATATCCATTTTTTCTCCATATTTGGTGGACCCCCTCGGACTCGAACCGAGGACCTAACCGTTATGAGCGGTGTGCTCTAACCAACTGAGCTAGAGGTCCTTAATATATAATAATATAATATAATGTTTAAATTTTGTCAAGAAAAAAATTACAAAATCTTTGCTGCTAGAGTAGCAACCTTTGATCGCTCACCTTTTTGGAGTGTAATATGACCTGAAATATCATAATTCTTAAATTTCTCAACTGCATAAGTTAGGCCATTTGAAGTTTCGTCAATATAAATGTTATCAATTTGTTCGATATCCCCGGTTAAAATTATTTTTGTTCCCTCGCCAACACGGGTCAGAATTGTTTTTAATTCGTGCCTTGTAAGGTTTTGTGCTTCATCTATAATAATAAAGGCATTCGTAATAGATCTGCCGCGAATATAAGTGATGGCCTCTATCTCTATAACTCCCTTTTCAAAATAATCCTGAACAACATATCTATCATTTCCCATTAAAAATTCTAGATTATCTTTAATTGGCATAAGCCATGGATCCATTTTCTCCTCTAGTGTTCCCGGCAAGAAACCAATATCTTTTCCTAGGGGCTGGACTGGTCTAGATACAATAAGTTTTTTATACTTTGATTCTTCTCCCAATACTTGCTCCAAACCTGCGGCGACCGCCAAAAGAGTTTTCCCAGATCCAGCTTGTCCAATTAGAGAAACAACCTCGACACCAGAGTCCATTAAAAGATCTAATGCAAATGTTTGTTCTTTATTTCTTGCAGAAATCCCCCAAACATCTTCATTTTTGTACAATTTTTTTAGTGGGCTATTGTAACCGAAAAATCTGGCCAATGCAGTTTTTTTATCATTAGAGTTTGAAACAAGCATCACATATTGATTTGGATTGAGACTTATTTCTTCCTCATATGCATATATTTCATCTCCAGAATAAAAAGAATCGATCACTTGCTCATCAACAAGGTACTGGGAAAATCCAGTAAATACTTCATCTTTGCTGTCAACCGTGTCATGTGCAATATAATCCTCACACAAAAGACCCAAAGCATCACACTTGACTCTCATGTTTATATCTTGCGATACAACAATTATTTTTTTTCTTTTATAATTTGATTTTTCAGTTAAAGCAGTAGCTATAATTTGATTGTCTGGAACTGTGAGATCAAAATCATGTGGCAGGTTTTCAGTATCGTAGTGTTTTACAAATAGCTTACCCTTGTCATCTCCTAAAGATACACCTTTTACTAAGCTTCCCTTCGTTCTATAAACATCTAGAATTCTTATAATATATCTAGCATTAAACCCAGCACCATCTTGTCTGGCTTTGTTTTTATCAATTTCATCTAAAACCTTAAGGGGTATAATGATATCATTATTATCAAAGTGCTTAAGGCAACTAGGGTCTGACAAAAAAACACAAGTATCTAGAACAAAAGTTTTTTTCACGGAGGCTCCTTATAACATAAATACAACTTTAAAAAATAAAAGTTTATTTTTCTAAACTAGTTAAAAATATGGCCAATAGAATTTATTACATATTATCATGTTTATTGCTTAGTATTTTAACTCTTTCTTGTGCATCTACAAATTTAAATTTTTCAAATGATGCTAGAGATACATTTGTAAAAATTAAACAAAATGTCAAAATAACTATTTGCAATCCAGAAAATAAAAAAGAATGTGTTAGCAAAAGTAGTGTTTCAAGTGGATCTGGAGCTGTTGTTTATTTGACAGATGAGGGTTCTTATGTGCTAACTGCTGGACATGTCTGCACATTTGATAGAGAGTTGCAAATAGCAGCAGAACTGAACGCTGATAGGATGGATGTTCAGATGAAAGCTATAAATTTTAAAATGGGAGAATATGTTGCAGATATTATTGCGGTTGACGAAACAATAGATGCATGTATACTGTTCGCTCATAATTTATACACAACAAAAGTAGCCAAATTGGCCCCTAAAATAAAAAAATTAGAAGTTGGAGAAAGAGTGTACAATGCGGCCGCTCCAGTTGGAATATTTTATGAAAATGTAGTTCCTTTGTTAGAAGGATTTTTTATGGGGAATAGGGATACTAGGGCTTATTATTCTATACCTGCAATGGGTGGCAGCTCTGGATCTCCTATATTTAATTCAGATGATGAAATAGTCGGTATGATTCATTCTGTTAATGTTTATTTCCCAGTTGTGTCTGTCTCTCCCCCCTTGGATGAATTAAGAGAATTTACAAAAAATAGTATAAAAAAGGGAGAGAGACTAAGGCTTAAGAACGAAACGGATCCAGAATCTTTTTGGGATTCTTTGAGATTATCTCCAATGAGCAAGCCAAGCAATTCTAGTCTTTAGTGTCGAGAGGGGGATTCGAACCCCCACACACGCTTTAGTGCGGCAGATTTTAAGTCTGCTGTGTCTACCAGTTCCACCACCCCGACATATTTTTTTATTATTATATTAAAATATATTTTATTTGTCAACAAAATTTAACATAAGAATAAACCTAGCCTTATAGTTATAACTAAGGACAAACAAATGGTATCAATAGGTCTTTTTAGTTATATTTTATTTTTACACTATCTTGGAGATTATATTCTCCAGCCATATAGTATGTCTGTTCAGAAATCAGAAAATAATATTATGTTGCTATATCATACAATAATATATTCCATTACAATTTATTTTGGGTTATTGTTTGTAGTTGAGGTATATGATGCAATGCTATTTTTTGCATTGACTTTTATTACTCATTTTGCAGTTGATTTTGCTACTAGTAGAGTTATTTCTGATAATTCTTCTGAGCTTAGATTGGACCCTGATGTATCAAAGCCTATACACAAAAGGCTTAAACTTTGGGGTCCAATCAGTTTGCTTGGATTTGACCAACTTCTTCATCAAGCCTGTCTCTTGATAACAGCTTACATAGTTTTTTAGTCTTCTGCAAGTGTAGCCCTATGTATTTCTCTGTATCTATCTAATTTTTCTAACTCTGGTATTGCAGTTCTTTGAATTGTATCTTGAACAAGAATTAAATACTTCTCTTCTATCGAATCGCTATTTTCTCCTAAACTAAAAATAGGAACAATGTCTAATTCCGAACAAGTGTCTAGTTCTTTTTTTGGGATTGTTGTGTTTTTTGCTGTACCACCATTACCAAAGAAAGTTGGCCTAACCTTTTTAAGAGCATCGCAAACAGTGCCGTCTGAGTCATCAAATTCCACTACTTCGCTGACATATGGGACATCTTCTAGGGTTATTTTACGAACATCAAAATCAAAAAGTAAATAACCTTTATTTTTTATGACCCATTCGTCACTATTTAGGGCTACAACAACGTCACCGTATGAACTGGCATGTTTGAGTAATAATAAATGCCCGAGATGGAGAGGATTAAAAGCTCCGCTTATTAATATTTTTGGTTTTCTATCAAAGTTCATGGAGTGATAATATCATCAACGAGACCATACTTTAAACAAGTTTTTGCATCCCACCATAAATCTCTCTTTAGGATATCTTTAATTTTTGTTTTTGGAATTTTTGTATGCTCTTCATAAATCTTAATAATCCTTTTCATTAACATTTCATTGTTTTTCATATCATCTTTCATGTCTTCAAATTTTCCCCACATGCCTGATGATAATTGATGAATTAACATAAAAGCATGCTCATTGATATATCTTTCATTAGCGACGACACTCATGATTGTCGCAGCGGAAGCTGCACATCCATCTATGATCGAGACGACAGGTGCTGGACAGTTTCTAATATAATCAACAGATCCAAATCCTGCAAAAACAGACCCTCCATAAGAATTAATATGAAGATTTACTTTTGGAGTCTCGGACAAATGGTACAATTGCTGTATATTTTTAAGCTTGTGGCCAGTTGTATGCAAAAGTTTATTTAAAACTAAATTATCTTGCCTTGTTACGCCAGAATAAAAATAAATTTTATTATATTCTACAGATACTCTACTATCATCAGCTGATCCAGCAGACATTGTGGGCTCTCCTTTTTCAATATCTTTTAATTTTGTGTTCCAATATTCGTTCATGTTTACCTCTTTTATTTAGTACGCCAGAGAGGACTCGAACCTCTGACCCACGGCTTAGAAGGCCGTTGCTCTATCC
>CEQB01010249.1_pt1 | contig 10756 bp, 9 predicted proteins | sample 530581 | NCBI WGS metagenome assembly CEQB01 (sample SAMEA2620588, study PRJEB7988) | marine metagenome | biome: marine biome (ENVO:00000447); feature: deep chlorophyll maximum layer (ENVO:xxxxxxxx); material: "saline water (ENVO:00002010), including plankton (ENVO:xxxxxxxx)" | depth 75 m
TGACGGAGCCGGTATCTGCGGATTTTGGACCGATACAACAGATTATTCCTGAAGAGGAGGGTCTTAGAGACGTTTTAGAGCGCAAGGTTGCTGGTGTTCTGGGTGATGATCGAAGGGATTTCAGGCGCGCTGAAAATTTGCTTTTAGCCAGCGAGTTTCTGCCGGTAGCTGGTGATGTTGGTCTGGGTGTAGACGTCTCTGATGCGTTTGAGCGCGGCGATACTCTAGAGGGCGGCATCATGGCGTTGCTTGGCGGACTGCCGCTAGTGGGCGGTATGGCTCGCCGAGGCGTAAAAGGGCTGCGACTCAGCGAAAAATTCGATAGTGGGATACCAACAGAGGGTCAAGGTCACTCGATTCCTTCTGAATTGCTTGTGAAAGGGTCTGGAGAAAAGGCGACAACCCCGGTTGTGCAAAAGTTCACGCCTCAAAACACTCAAAAGGTGATGCAGAGCATCGATGAAGTCAAGATTCAGAACGCCAAGGCCATGGATACGCCAGAAAATTGGCTGAACATGGAAAATCAGGCGTTTGGTGGTGATTTTGTGCCTATGCCTCCCTTAGAGGCGATCAATTACCGTAACAGTCCAGAATTATTGGCTGAAAAGCTCAAAAAGCTTACGCCAGAGCTGAAGGCTCAAGTAGACGAGGGTTTTGGTTACGTTCAACAGATTAAAAACATCTACAATTCGGGTCAAGCCGATCCTGAAATGACAGGGCGTTTGATGTTGTGGGGGATTTTGTCCCGTGGTGCTGGTCCCGCAGCACAAGAGGCAGCGTTTTTGGACGTTGTTGACGCCGCAAAACCATACATTCAAAAAGCTGTGGCTGGTGAATTTACCCCACGCGACTTGGAAAACTGGAAAAAAGTAGCGAGCACATTTTTGCCCGAGGGTTCACCGGGGAAAACGGTGACTATGAACGTCAATGACGCAGGTCGGTTATTGCAAGCTCTGAGTCAGAGAACCGGACCTAACCAACAGACCGCTTTGGGTCGATTGCATGACTTGATGGCCAACCCAGAAGTAAGTGGTAGGCAGTTCCGTCGTGAGTTCTTTGAACTTACGGACAAGCCCGGCATCGATAACAAGGTTGTTAGCTTTATCGGCCTTGTTGGCGGCAAAGACGATATGTTGGTCATGGACCGCATACAGTCACGACACCTTTGGGACGACGGAAGATTCGGCGGCAAAAATATTTATGACGGCGTTCCCATGGGGCAGGCGAAAACTAAAGCCGGCCTCGCGAAAATACTTGGAGGTCCGCGAGGCATATTATTGACAGAGTCGCTCGAAGATGGTCTGAATGACTCTGTGCGTCAGGCTTACGAGATGGTCGGCCGTCCCCAAGATGCGAGCATAGGTCGAATGCATTGGGAGACTTGGGTCATTGAGGGTAACCAAGCTGTCTCTCATAGCACGTTGCAGTCCGTTCTCAGAGGCACTCCGATTGGGGGCGCAGTCACAGAGGGCAAGCGTGGCCGATTCGATTCGGGAGCCGTTTATCGCATGGGAGTGGCTGGCCCGATCATCGAATACCCGCTTTCTGATGGCACACAGGCTCGGATGACCCCAGAGCGATTTCAAGAATTTTTGAGTGTAGTAAAAAAGCCTAGGACTGGTATAGTTCCGAAACAATTCAAAGTCTCGCAGGCTACCGATAGACCGTGGTACGAAAGCGAAGGCGTAGATAGGGAAAAGTTAGATGAACTCGCAAGACAATACCAAGACGCAAACCCCGACGGAAGCCTTCGATCAGGCGCTCCGAGGATTATCAAAGGTGCAGACACCGTTTCTGAGCGAAGAGGAAACTTCCTCCGCGCTCTCAGAGTCAACCGAGCAGCCAGTAGGGTTCAGGGACGAGCTGATGGACGTGATCTTGAAACGCCATCCCAAACTTACGCGAGAGAAGTTAGAACAACAGATGATGGAGTCAGGCTTCTAAGTTTTGAGCCGTTTGAATCTGTAGCTAACGAGTTCGAGTACGCGGGGCTGAAAGCTCCGCGAGTAAACCAAGTTCCCTCAGCAGAAAACGCAGTCGCTTATGAGCAAGCGATGCGAACTTCTTTACGCGACAAATCGACCGGCGCACAAGTTGAGATCAAAACACCTGAAGAGTTAAGCCAATCTCGACTTTTTCAGACTGAAGCCGGTAGTGGTTTTGCCATCAAATCAGATGGAGACATCGTTGCCGTTTACTCTTCGGACAACGAACCTCGTGGTGGCGCTTATGCGCTTTTAGAGGCGGCAGTCGAGGCTGGCGGGAGAAAACTAGACGCCTTCGACACCTACCTTCCTGCGATTTATGAAACTGTAGGGTTCCGTCCAGTTTCCAAAATCGCTTGGGACGACCAGTACGCACCGAAAGCGCCGTTTGCGGTTGAAGATTGGAACAAAGAAAACTTCTTGGAATATAACAACGGTGAGCCTGATGTCGTATTTTTTGTATACGATCCTGACTACACCGGCATAGACGGCGCAGTCGATCTTCCTTACAGCAAAGATTATGACGCGGCCGCAGCTATACAAAACCGCGAAGTCGAAAAGATGCGAGAGCGCGTTGACGAGGTTTTGGGGCCAGCAAAATTTAAGCGCGGTGGGTCTGTGGGTATACAAGCTATACACACACCAAAATTTTTCGAGGCCAGTCAGGTTCCGATAGACCACGGGATTGGGACATTGCCCAAAAGATCTAGAACAATCTCTTCAGACCCTATGGAGTCGGGCATTCTGACGGTGAATTAACCCCTCTCGCCTCCTTCCACATCCGAATGATGTAATCCGCTTCAGGTCCAGCGTCGTGCTCTACGTCGAGCACATGCTTGAACAGGCGTTTGGCTTTGGGTGAGTCCATGGTGTGCATCATCCTGAACGCGGCGAGGTCGAGCGTCTCGAAGTATTTATCCATCACTCTTCCTCCGCCTTGGAGCAGGCTTTTTGGCCAGTGCGTCTCGGATCTCAGTGAGCAGCCGCTCGATGCTTGCGAGGTAGTCCACCAAAAGCTCAGCGTCGTCACCCTCGACTTCTACGGTAATCTTTTTGCTCACAGTCCCTCCAGAGCTTTTTCTACGTTTTCGTTCGCTAAGAATGTTTCATGTGAAACATTGATGAGGTCTTCTCGACCAAGTGCTTTGGCTTTTGCCTTGATTGCATCGAGTGATTCTTTGCCAGCCAACCACGCCTTGTGGTCGTCGCTGTACTCGTAAAACCAGTCGTGCTTGATGAGCATTTTTTTCAGACGCTCTGTTTCGTATTCTCGGTTATCCATGTCTCGCTCTCATCAAATGATTTTTTCAATACATGCGGCTCGCTTTCATTTCTAGGTTTTCTCTACATCTTTGGCTCGCTCTCGGTTCATGGTTTTCTTACTTATGTTGGCTCGCTTCATGTTTCTGGTGTGCTCAATACCCTCGACTCGCTTTGCAAGGATGGTTTTCTATGTCCTTCTGGCTCGCTTGTTCCTCCTGAGTGTACATGCTAAGTGATGGCTCGCTTTCCTATTAAGGTTGTATTTTATTCTCATGGCTCGCTGATACTTTCTGGTTGTCATTCTTCCGATGGCTCGCTAAATCTCCTTGGTTTTCTTGTCACTTATGGCTCGCTAATTTCTCTTGATTGATTTCGCAAAGTTGGCTCGCTCCGATAGCTTGGTTTTCTTTGTCCCTCTGACTCGCTTATCCTTAATGGTTTTCTAGACCTTTTTGGCTCGCTTGGTTAGCTAGGTTTTCTCTGATCTCTTGACTCGCTTACACAGCTTGGTTTTCTAGTCATAGTTGGCTCGCTTTTGATTCCCGGTTTTCTTGGCCTTTCTGGCTCGCTCAACTCGTGTGGTTTTCTCTAAGATGCTGGCTCGCTTTCAAACTCTGGTTCTCTATTTTTGCATGGCTCGCTCTTGCACCTTGGTTTTCTTCGTTCGTCTGGCTCGCTCTAAACTACTGGTTTTCTTTTCGCTTATGGCTCGCTCTTGCTCTTTGGTTTTCTCAATGTACCTGACTCGCTTCATCACTTTGGTTTTCTATCCCTGACTGGCTCGCTCTATTTTTGCGGTTTTCTCGTCGATACTGGCTCGCTTGGCTTGTTTGGTTTTCTCTTAGTCATTGGCTCGCTCTCAGCCCTTGGTTTTCTCAATGAATATGGCTCGCTTTTGAATTCTGGTTCTCTAATTCTGCTTGGCTCGCTCTCCAACCGTGGTTTTCTTTCCGCCCATGGCTCGCTCTACATTTGTGGTTTTCTTTTGGGCTATGGCTCGCTCCATCCCCTTGGTTTTCTTACCGGCAATGGCTCGCTCTTGCTCCTTGGTTTTCTCCCGTGAAATGGCTCAAGCAACTTTGTGATTGATCCCAAGCTTACCCTTAGAGTATTCGTCAGCAACCGGAAGTCCCTCAAGCTTACGCCATGCGACATACAGATCCGTTAGGAATCGTTTGACGGTGTAGCGTATAGCCATGTTGTTGAGGTGCGCCTTGCTCTTTTCAGAGTGTGCCGGCATGTGCGTGATGCGGTGCTTGTAGTTGTCGTAGATGTCGCGGTACGGCCCTTTGGTTTTGACAAAGGACGATCCCAACACGCCGATCAGTTTGGTCTTGAGGAACGGGTTGAATGAGATACCTTTCTTGGTTTGCTCTTTCCCCTCCGCATCGATATACGTCGAATCGACCAAATGCTCTTTGACCCGCGACCGACCTTTACCGCCGACCACATCGAGTCCTGCATATTTGTGCAGGGAGCTTGGGTACTCTGCTTTGTGAATGTCAAAGCCTGAGATGATGACCGCCGCCATGGTCGGCCCTACCCCAGTCACGTCCTCCAAGAACGTGCGGTATATCGGAAACTCTTTTACCGCGTAGGTAATCTGTTTGAGTGCGGCGTCTTCCGCAGCGACAAGATCGAAATACTGCTGCACCAGAGAGAACTCGCTGTACTCGCTAATGAGACCATCCTGCTTAAACCGTCGAGGGTTCATGCTGGCAACCCCATCGGTGATCTTCTTGTAGCTCACCCGCAGATTTGATAACAAGAGTTTTGCGTCGGCGTCGAGGGTGTCCTCAGACTGGCTCGGCTCTTGGCCGATTTTGATCTTGAAGTTGGCAACGATATTGTTGCCCACGCGGATGCGGGTCTTCTGCATGGAGTAGAAACCGTTGACCGCTGCCTTTAACATTTGTTGTTGTGAATTGCTCATCGTTTCTCCTTGCCGCTTACGCGGCTTGTTGGTTTTGGATATAGGGATTGACTAGCGTGCGCCGCAGCTCACGATAGATTGTTTTGAACGCATCGCCGTGCGGCTTGCGATATGTGCTTTTGAGGTATCGAGTTTGCGGCCCGTACAACAGTTGAATATGGTGCGCGACCTCGTGCGCTACGACTGCCAGCAAGACCAGCTCTTTGTCGGTCGTCTCAAACTCGCCAATCACCGGATCGTTTGCAAACGAATCGTATTCGTTCAGCAGATACCAAGGCTCTGGCCGATTGAGGCCGACACGCTTAGGCTTCCTGAGAAACCGCACATCAATATCGATACCACTGGCGCTTCCATAGCAGCGTTGGCTGCGATACTTGGTGCGGACGTGCAGTCGCTTGAGAGCTTCAGCGTACACAACAGGCTTGCCGAAATACTCGATCTCATGCTGCTTTTTGCATATCTCTCGAAGGCACTGCTTTGCGAACTTGACGACGAGCTTGTGCTCGTCGGGTTTGACGTTAGGCCCGCGCTTGGAACGTATAGTCATTACAAGTACCTCACAAAACGAAGCTCAGACTTTTCAAGCCTCTTGCGTCCAAGCGCAGGGAATCGAGCGAATGTGTATTTAGGGGTCTGTTTGTAGATCCAGCCGTTGTAGACACCGTTTTCGGTGTGGTACGCGATAGGCGTGAAACCTCGGTTCTTGACCTTCCGCGTTGTTGGGTTTTTGATCCTAGATAGATCCTTCATCACGTTCTCCTTTTTGTTGAAACGTGGCACAAGTATACCATGTGTGCAGATTATTGCAACTATGTGCAAACTGTTGCATCTCAAGGGTTGATCCCGTACAATCAAATTTTTGATGGAGGCCAACATGACAATTCGACCAATCAAGCAGATCAGAAACATTTACGGCTATGTGCGCGTGTCTACGCAGGAACAAGTTCGATCAGGGGTTTCGCTGCGCCAGCAGCAGGATGCGATCATCACGTTTGTGCAGGAGAAGTACAACCGTGAGGTTGACGAGTTCTTTATCGATGACGGGGTGAGCGGCACCCGCCCGATATTAGAACGACCCGGCTCCAAAGAATTGACTGACGCAATCGATGAATATGACGTGGTGATTTGCACCCGACTGGACCGACTGTCCCGTACCGCTAACGATCTTCTTAACACGATCCCGCATCTCGAAGAAGCGGGAGTAACGCTTTTCTTCTGTGAACAGTTTGGCGACGTGCCGATTTGCTACCCCAAGGCCAAAGACGACAAGGGGCTGCGAAACCGTTTCGACATGAATGACATGGCCAATAAGATCATGCTGATGGTGCTGTCAGCCGTTGCTGAGATTGAGCACGCGACGATCAAAGACCGCTTTGCAGAAGGTAAGTGCGATTGGGCTGGTCGAGGGTATTTCATCGGCGGCACTCCTCCCTACGGTTACAAAGTTGAAGAGGAGCAGCATGGGAACAAAACTCGAAAGAAGCTGGTGCCGATTGAGGAAGAGCAAAAGGTTCTGAAGATTATTTACGCACTTGCAGATCGTGGCAAACGGTCAAAAGCCATCGCAAAAGAGCTGCGCTCATTTCATGGCGTTGACCTCAAGTACCATAAAATTCAAAAGATTTTGGAGCGCAAAGTTCAGGGTATCCCTGACGCAGCTTAATTATTATCATGATGGCTACTGTTTGGAGGCCAACATGACAGCGATTGAAAATATACAGGAAACGATCCGTGTGCTGGAGGCTTCTTTGGCCACTGATTTTTTGACCGACAGTGTGCGAGAAATCATGACTCGCTGTGTCGCTTTGCTCAAAGAAGCAGAATCGGAACTCGGTGGCTAAGCAGGCGCAGCAACCCGCCAAGAATGAAAAAGAATATGCGGAGTGGGTTAAGCAGCAAAAAGACAGAAGTCACAACCAGTAGGTCGCGATGGCAATAATCAACGGATGGGGCAGAGGCAGTTGGGGCGAAGGGGCTTGGAACGAAGCCATCCCCGTCGAGCCTGCTGGTCAGGCGGTAACATCTGGCGTCGGCTCCCTGTCCGTTTCGGGCAAAGCTAATTTTACCCCCACAGGTCAGGAGGCCACTGCTGCAGTAGGCGCACCGACAGTTGCTGCTGGTGCCACTGTTACTGTCACTGGACTTGCCATCACATCTGGTCTGAGCACCGCTCTGACGGTTACTGGAAAAGCAAACGTCACGCCTGCAGGTCAAGCTGCTACCGCTGGAGTCGGCGCACCTACAACGACTGCTGCAGCAAATGTCACTCCCACAGGTCAAGGGGCCACCAGCGCAGTCGGCGCAGTTACCACGCAAGCGAAAGCAAACGTCAGTCCAACGGGTCAGGCCGTCACCGCCGGCGTAGGGGCGTCCACGGTCGTTGCTAAGGCGAACGTCACACCGACTGGGCAAGGGGCCACTGCCGGCGTCGGTAGCATACAGACTGTAGCTGCGGCGATTATCGACGTACCCGTTATTAGCGGTGTGTCTGCTGGGGTGGGGTCACCCACCACTACGGCTGCTGCAAATGTCACGGTGACAGGTCAGGGCGCGACTTCTGGAGTTGGTGCGTTGACGGTTACTGCTGCTGCAAGTGCATCAGTAGACGGTCAGGGTATCACTTCAGGTTTGGGCGATCTGACTACAGTGGCAGGCTCTATCGTTCAGGTCGAGGGGCAACAAATTACTTCAGCTTTGGCTTCAGTTCTGGTATGGGCCGAGATAGACACATCCCAGACACCAAATTATAGTAACGTGGATGATAGTCAGACGCCCAGTTACTCAACGATCAGCACAAGTCAGAGTCCGGGCTACACAGATATTGAAGCGGCATAACGTCGAGGAAGCATTATGGCAACTTTTGTAAACGATTTACGGCTCACCGAATTGGCCACCGGGGAAGGCTCCGGGACTTGGGGCGAAACCACAAATACTAACCTCGAGCTGATTGCCGAGGCGTTTTCATTTGGTACGGAGGCAATCACAACCAATGCCGACACGCACACAACTACTATTGCTGATGGCTCTACTGACGCTGGCCGCAGTATTTTCCTCAAATACACTGGCACTTTAGACTCTGCTTGCACAATCACCATTGGCCCAAATACCGTAAGCAAGCTGTGGCTGATCGAGAACGCCACCAGCGGCTCACAGAACATCATTATTAAGCAGGGCAGTGGCGCGACGGTCACAGTCCCCAACGGCCAGACGAAGGCGATATATTCGGATGGGGCGGGAAGTGGCGGCGCTATGGTGGATGCGTTTCAAGACCTGTCGATCCCAGACTTGTTTATTGACGATGACCTGACGTTTACCTCCGACAGCGCAGTCATTACTTTTGGCGCGGATGGCGACACTACACTGACGCACACAGACGGGTCTGGCCTGACACTAAACTCAACAAACAAGCTGATGTTCAATGATGCGAGCCAGTTTATTCAAGGCTCCAGTGCTACGGTCTTGTCGCTTGGTGCGACGGATGAGATTGATCTCACTGCTACGGCTATCGACATCAACGGCACCGCAGATATTTCTTCTACCCTGACAGTGGGCGGCGCTACAAGAATTAATGCTGATTTTTCTGTGAGTGCTGCTTCTGGAGAAGACAGGTTTGCGATTCTTCCGCAGTCGGCAGGATCAGGCTCAATACTGTTCTCTGGCAACTCGGATCTTACTGCGTATGAGCCGCTGGTAGTGGATTTTGAAACTCTGGCTTTGAGAACGTCTGGAACCGCTAGACTAGAAATTGGTACGAGTGGCGGGACAACGATTACGGTTACTGATAACTCAGACACTCTTACTCTTGTAAGCACGGACGCAGATGCGAATGTAGGCCCAGTGCTGAATTTATTTAGGGATAGCGCAAGCCCTGCTGACAATGATTTGATTGGACGGATAGTTTTCAAGGGTGACGATGACGCTGGTAACGCTGCCACTTACGCACGGATAGAAACAATCGCACTTGATGTCTCTAATGGCAGCGAGGATGGCAGGTTAGATTTTTACACTGCAAAAGATGATGCGTTTAGCGCAGCTATGAGCATAGCCAGCAATAACGTGGGCATCGGCCAGACATCGCCAGACACGCTTTTGCATTTGGCTGGAGCAGACACAGCTGTAATTAGACTTGAAAACACTGACACCTCACTAGGGTCTAACCAAGTTATTGGCGGTGTCGAGTTTGAGAAGACTGATGGCTCTGGCGCGGGTGCTGGCGTTGTTGGCGGCATGAGAATGAAATCTGATGGTTCGGTAGGCGAGGCCGCATATCTTACTCTTTCCACCTCAAGCTCATCTGCGAATGACCAAGAAAGATTACGCATTAATGGCGATGGAAAAATTCGTCTGGGAAACAGTAGCGATCATGCGATGGTGGATGTCACTGGTAGCAACGCTGCAATCCAGCTTATAGACAACAACCAATCTAACCCACCGACCTTACGCGGCAATGGGCCTAACTTCACGATTGAGAATGGCGGTCACGAGCTATTCAAAATAAACAGCACTACCGAAGTAGTAGTGAATGAGGCAAGCCAAGACACTGACTTTCGCGTTGAGTCAAACAACAACACCCATATGCTGTTTGTGAATGGTGAACATGATGTCGTTACTATAGGTGGCACAACTGTTGAAACAGGCGACCACTTAGAGGTGTTGAGTGCTGATTCTAATACTAATGTAAGAATTAGAAATACAAATGCTGGTTCTGGTGCGCCTGTTTTACTTCTTGATAAACATTCTGATAGTCCTGCTGATAATGATGATGTAGGCGAAATAAGGTTTATTGGTAAAGACTCTGCTGGAAATGCGGAGCAGTTTGCTGGAATTCTTGTGGAATCAGCAGATGTAACAAGTGGAACAGAAGATGGCCGCATAACAATTCAAGCAGTCGTAGCAGGTACATATACCTCTATGGTGCAAATAGATAGCGGTCAAACTTTATTTAGTTCTGGTACATCTACAATCCCCAGTATTAGTTTTATTAGCGATCCAAATACTGGGTTCCAAAACAACTCAGCAGACAACATTGGGTTTGTTATAGGAGGATCTCAAAAAGCCTTTATGAGTGCTAGTCAGTTTAACATGACAGGCAATGGCGTATTTAGTGGCTCTATTTCAAAAGGCTCTGGATCATTCAAGATTGACCATCCGTTACCTGCAAAGACAGATACTCACCATCTTGTTCACTCGTTTGTGGAAGCGCCACAGGCTGACAATATCTACCGTGGTAGCGTTGATTTGGTGGGGGGATCTGCCACAGTAAACATTGATACAGCAGCAGGGATGACGGACGGAACCTTTGTTTTGCTTAACACAAACGTGCAGTGCTTTACATCAAACGAATCAGGCTGGACTGCAATCAAAGGTTCGGTGTCTGGTAACACTTTAACAATTACTGCACAAGACAATACTTGCACTGACACAATCTCTTGGATGGTGGTGGGTGAGCGTCACGATCAGCACATGAAGGATACTGAGTGGACTGATAGCGACGGTAAAGTAATTGTAGAACCCGAAAAAACTTCTGAAGGAGAATAGCAAATGGCTATAAACACAACTTGGTCGGTTCAAAACA
>CEQB01000710.1_pt1 | contig 10742 bp, 8 predicted proteins | sample 530581 | NCBI WGS metagenome assembly CEQB01 (sample SAMEA2620588, study PRJEB7988) | marine metagenome | biome: marine biome (ENVO:00000447); feature: deep chlorophyll maximum layer (ENVO:xxxxxxxx); material: "saline water (ENVO:00002010), including plankton (ENVO:xxxxxxxx)" | depth 75 m
GTTCAGTCTGCGAGGTAAAAATTGCCGCATTTTGGCCGTAACTGGAGCCTCAGAGTTAGACCCAAAAAATGGGGAAACTGTACCCATAATCTCAATCTCAAACGCCCAAGAATCTGCATTCTGAATGTCTACTGGGATCTGGCGCCAAAATAATCTCGAGTCTCTCGCCCTCGAATCACCGACAACAGCTTCAGAAGCTACATCATCTATGATCCCCGAACCTTTATCTAAGCCATGAAGCAGTACGTTATTTAATGTGCTTATCGGTTTCCACGATCCGTTTTTATACAATCTAACCGTTGCAGAGCCAACCCACGAATCCATCAATCCTAAATACAACGTTCGAACATTTGTAGGAGTCAAACCAAACTCGCTTGATCTTAGCCAAGTAGATCGATACCGACACCGACGCACAGGAGCAAAATAGTCTGTTGACTGACGATCAAAAATAAACACTCGCGAAAGACGAAATGGGCTCGACACAGGAACAGACGAAGTACTACCAACAGTAATACTCAAGCCAGTTTCTGATTCAACGTTACGTTCTCTCCAATCAGTACCCACCGCTAAAATATGTTTCGTATGGTCATTAGAAACGCACATATCTGAGATTGTGATACCCAATTTTTTCCTTCGCCAATGAATTCCGTCAAAGGTCAAAATGATACTATTCTCGAACCGACCGGCTTCAGCAATAGCACAAGAGTACTCTCGTTTTTTCGGATCATAGACTCCAGCCGCAAGCTGAAACCGACTTGTATTCAAATCTTGGCGGAACAATTTATCGATAGGCCCACTAATTTTAGTTAGCTGGCTTGCCGCATCTAGAGAATAAAATCCGTCACGATGAAGGAAGATTAAACTTCCGTCGTTAAAAGAATGAATCGTCTTTGGCGAAATACACCCAATAGATGACGATATTGGTTGAGGTACAGAAAAATCATCCGAAATTAAATAAATTGAGTTTTCTGTGAACGCAATCAGGTTTCCACGATGCGACTTAAGCGCGGTAATCTCGCGACCACTACTATCAGGAAAAATAAATTCATTCTTTTCAAATGTTCCTGGAAAGCCCAATTGAGATCGACGAACAATTCCTGGCTCGCCTGGAGTGTTACCAATAATTAATCGGCCCTGATGAGCACACGAAACACGAAAAATCGGCACAGATATAGTCTCAGTCCACTCAAAGCCTAAATCTGTATCTGCGTGATTATCATCGTAGTAAAATTGTTTTGACCCAGGAACTCGGTCGAGCAGTCGGGGAGTTGAGTCTTTATGAACCGTATCTTGGGTTCTATAAATGCGCGTAGCAACAGTATGTTCTGGTGCGTCACCAGAAGACGACACCAAAAAACGACGAGTTAGGTCGTCAATTTCAACACCCATGGCGAGATTACGTGCAGATCGTGTTTCTCCACCAACTAAAAGTTCCTGATTATCCTCTTCTTTCGACACACCAATAGGGAAGAATGGATCGGACTGATTAGTGTGAATCGTGACGCCGCTACTCGGACCAGACATTTCAGACAGATTGCCGTTTATATCTTCGTACTGAAAGTAATAGTACCACGTACCTTTCAACAGTGACGCACGCTGACCAGCTAATTCATCGCCAGGAGTTCCAATTCGACCCTGCCAGGAATACCCCATAGCATTAGGATAATAATTAGCCGTTTCATCATAGTCGGGCTGTGACGGTGATTGAACGAAGGGCTCAGAAGCTGGACGAGAAAACCCAAGCGGGAACACAGAGCCGTCGTAAGTAATCACCTTGGGGGCATCAATACCGTTGGAATAAATAATCCGGTCGCTAATAACAGCGTAGCTGTCCAACACTTCACCGTCAGGGTTCAACGCTAAGTTCGAAATTAGTACCTCGTCTGCGTCGTCGGCGCCCCCCTTAAACCTATATAGCTTGGTGCCAATCCGATACAGCAGCACGTTAATCGTGCCGTTCATTAAACGAGTAGAGAAAATGCTTTGTGGTGCGCCTGATTTACAACCGAATGGTCTCCCCTCCTTCGGACCCAAAATATTGGCCTCTAAGACTGATGCTTCGGAAACCGTGTCCTCAGAGTACGATGAATACCCACCTACAGTTGTAATGCGCGGATTGAATAGTTCTGTTTTGATCCTCAGAGAAGACGGACCCACAATGCTCTGCAGAATGCCGTCGTCTCCAATTTCAAGGTTCTCTACGATGGATGCGAGTGGTGACGGAGCAAATGTCTGATGCCCCTCACCGGGAGGGATGAAAACAGTACTTGTCGTTTGCTCTGTCGGACCACCCACACATCACCTCAGTTACACTACAATTTCGTAGTTTTTATCTTTCCAGGCAGCAGAAAGCTTACCATAAATGTTTGCTGTGCCTTTAAGAGACGGCTGCGAATTCAAAACTCGAGACCTCCAAGACATAAACTTTTCCTCTGCCCAAGGCGCAGGAATATCGAACACGGTTTGCGCCGCTTCCTTTTCAGCCTCGTCAGGATCTTCTATTGGCAACTGATCCTCGTCGCCACGCAAAATTTCTTGTGGTGGAATCCAACCAACTCGCTGCTCATCAAACACCCAACCCATCGGCATCCAATCGTGAATCGATCGATGCTCAACAGCGCCGCTAATAAACTCGACTCCGTTCTTCGTCATCAATGTAGCAGTCCAAATAGGCGAGTCTTTTGAGTTAGCCAAAACACTTACCACCATGGCTTCCTCGTATTGGTGAATCAATGTTTTGCGAAACATCTGATCGCCGACATTAAGTCGTGGAATCGCTGTAAGTGTCGGATAGAATTTTTTACTCATAGATACCTCTTAGTCCTCAAGTGATGTTGATCCAAATGTACCGTAACGGTGCCTCCCAGGATAACCCAAAAGTGGAGTTGGTTCGACAATTCCGCCAGGATTCGCGTAACGTTGGCGGAAAACACGGACTAAATCTTGGTACCGGTTCAAGTGTGCTTGGGCACTTACTTGGTCATTACCGTCAGCTAAACTAACGTAGTACAACGCCAATTCGATCAGAGTTGGAATCGCTTCAGGGTGAATTGGTGCCGTATCCGCGTCGTCTCTAAACTCCCGAGGCAAACGATTGACTCGAAAATCGAGTTCATATCGAGCATCTTGATGCGGAAAAACTTTCCACGCATAGTATCCCGTGCTGTGCTTTAACTGCCTGTGATAGTCATACAGTTCCTTTCCAGTCCACACAATGCGGGCTGCAGTAGAATCCGACGAAAGACGCACACTAACCGCGTCAGGAATCGGTACAGACGACACAGTTTCTAATTCTGTCGGATGATCAAAGGTAGGCTCAACCTCGCACAACAAATGGAATCGTGTGTTGGTTTCAATATCATTGATGTTACCTACGTCACGCATATTCGCAGACAGTTGAGCAACATAATATCGAATCCGCATACCACTCCGACCAAATCGCTGGTGAGCAGGATCACCAAAACCCTGCATGGCATCAATGTTCGTCGCAGAAATGACTAATGCTGAAGGGTCTGTCGTTTCCTTTCGCTGAACATAAATTGCAACTGGTGATGGAGCGCTCTCAAAAACGGGATCGTGAATACCTGAAAATTGATTCTCTCCTGTTACCACCGTCCCTTTTTTGTATGCCCAAGTCAAACCATAGGTACTGTCTTGCTCTGTGTCACCACCAGGCGTAACGAGGGGCGACTGCTGCCACTCTTCATCTTTTCTGCCCCAAACATATGTGTAACAAATAGCCCAAGTACCACGACGCAAACCTAAATTTTCGGTCCACTTATACTCATTTGCTAGCGGAGGGGCCTCATACCCAGGTAAGAAAGTGTGTTTGCCGTACACAACGCCAGGTGTCATTGAAGCTAATTTGTTTACTGCCTCATCAACTTTTGCGTCTTCAGTCGAGTTATTTTTTGTCGCATTTGCCGCAGACGTGGAGTTCTGGCTTGCTTGATAATCTGATCCCTTCGACTCATTTTCATTAACCGGATTAGTGTAACCTATGAGTACGATATCTGGGTTCGCGTTCGTTGTTCCCGTTATCTCTGGTGGCTGCTGCACAGCACCCTGATCCTGAATAAAGTCAACCTCGAGAACCTTCGGTGGTTCAGTTGGCGCCTTCATTTGAAAGTGACGTCCTCTCCAACACCTAAATGGTCGACCTTTGGAGTTGCCTTCGAAATCAAGCATGTCTTGACGACTTGCACCACCAGTGTCAATCTTCCACACTTGCTGGCGTGTTCCGTCAAAAATACGGGCAGGCTCAAGAACCTCCATGACATCGTCGGAAAAGAATAGTTCCGGCTGGTGGATTCTAAAGTGTAGTCGACCGCCGCTGGCGTCAGAGTTGGGAATCAACTTCACGTAAGGCCGATCTATCGTAACGTAATAATTAACTGTACCTTGAACCGTACTCTTGAACCACTCAAGACACTGACGACGGTGAATTCTACCGTTCTCGTCAGTAATCTCAATGTGCATAATTGCGTCCCATTCACCGGTAATCACAGGAAGCCAAGAGGTTAAACTTGAACCGGAACCGATTGAGGTGCCCGCACTGTCCGTAAACTGAAGTAGTCGTTTGTCGTTGTCGCCTGAAACAACCCGAGCATCGACCGCTGTATCACCACTCAAAACATCTGGGTGCAGAACAATATGCTCTTCATCAGGAACGAGGGCTTGTGGAACGTCGCTCGCCATTCGGCGCAAGGCAACATTCAATGCGTCTTTGATTTTAGCGTCTGCTGCGGTCCCTGACGAATCCCATGATCGCATCGCATAAAGTTGTTTACGGAGCATAGCGAGAGCAATATTCACAAGACCTCCAAAATAAGGGGGCGAGGCCCGAAAGCCACGCCCCCTAAGTGTATCACGATTAAATCAAACGCGAATGTACGCAGAAATCAGATTTCCTGCGCTACCACCACCAGCATCGAGGCCATATCCGATGACGAGGTGTTCCTCGCCAGCAGCAAAGACATCAACACCCGCTGACTGGTCATCACCAGACGCCGCAGTAACAAGGGTTGCACCCTTAAAGTCAGTGCCCGTATCGCCAGCCATGACTTCGCAGACACCTTCCTTCACGATCCAACCGTACTTCTCTGCCCCGATTGTGTGCTGAGCCACACCAAGAGTCGCAACTGCGGCTGCTTGATTTGTGTTAGCAACACCATCGAATGGTCCCGCAGGTGTCGTCGAAGAATCACGTACAATGACATTACCAGCAGAAAACTCTGTGCCGTCATTGTAAATGAAAATCCAAGTACGATCGCCGCTGTGAGTCGAATCAGCCGCTGCGACTTCATCGGCAGGTTGAATACGAGTAGTGCCCAATGGGTACTGCTCATCATCATAAACCGTTGAATAAGCTGAGCCGCCGAGTGCTTGGTCCTGAAAAGAATTTCCAAGTGACATAGTGTACCTCCTTAAATCGCGCCGCCGGAAACACAACCTTGAGCCGGAAGCTTAGTGCAGATCATGTTGCCTTGCATTGCAAAGATAGCGGTTACCACGTCCTGATCGCCAACCCGCTCCTTGAACTCCGATACATTCGGGGCTTCAAGCATTGGGAACTCGATGTAGTCCGTGTTGAGCATGTAAGTAACACCGTCTGCTGCGACACCAGTGAAGTTGGAGCGATCCAAATCAATGGACGAAGTAACAGAAGCAAGACCAAGGCTAAGGCCAAGGGTGTTGCTCTTGTCAATCTTGTCGTCGACGAGAGTTACGCGAACGTTTTCACTTCGAGCGTCTTCGAAGTTAGTGTAAGTGTCATCATCCATGAAAATCATGTCTGGACCCTTACCGATACCACCAGCATAGTGAGCACACTGACGATAAGTCTTACGAAGCTGACTCATACCATCAGCGGTGAAAGACGAAATGTCGTTGTACTGGTTGAAGTGGAAGTAACTTGTGCTTGTTGTCACGTTTTGTACAGCAACAGAACGAGAAGTACTGAATCCGAGAAGACCATTAGTCACGCCGGTTCCGATACCTGAGTTAAACTGACCGTTAAGAGTCAGGAAACCCTGAAGTTCTGAAGTGTTAAACGCAAGACCACGACTCGCACCTGTAAGCAGGTATTTGTTGAGGTCAGCTTTTGCAGCTTCCATAGCGGTTTGCGGGTACTCTTCAATCAGACGAATGATCGCCAGCTTGCCAGAGTTCTGAGCAAGTTCACGCTTAGGAATGTTAATCGCCATAACCAGACGATGAGGCTCAACCTCAAACTTCCGAATTTGTTGACGACGGGTCATGTTCAGCAGTTCGTCACCGACGTAGACACCAACACCGCGAGCAGGAGCGCCACCAGAAAAGGAACGTTCAATCTTAGTTCCGCCTTCCATAGGCATGCGTGCTTTCGAGTTAAGTGCCTCGAACAGTTCATTACTGCGAACAAACGAGTTTACCAGAGGCCCACGGAGATCCGCGAACGTAGTATTCAGTAGTTCAGTACTGATAGTCATTTTGTTCTCACATAAAGTGTTACAGGATTTTAAACGAGTTTCACGCCTGCCTGTTGCGTTATGCTGGACCTAAAGGCTACCCAACCGCGTTATAGGTGCGTGATTAAGGTTTACAATACTTGCGCAAAAAGTGCAAACACTTTCATACAAAAACCCTATACATGATAAAGTTTATTTATGGCTAATGCGCAACAAAAAGAAACAGAACAAATTGGCGGTGCTGAATTTGCTGATGCTCCAGGGTTGCATCAGGGCAAAATTAGAGCGCTTTTTGCTACGCCCGATGCGTTTGTCTCAATGTGTCAGATTGTCCGCGAGGACGAGTCTACAGGTTACATGGAGCCTACGCATACGCAAAAGAAACTACTAAAAGCCTACGATGAAAACAGATGGCTGATGGTAAACAAATTTCGTCAAGCAAAGATTACAACTGTGTCAGTCATGCTGCTACTGCGAGACTGTATGTATCTCAGCGGCGTCAAGGGATTGCTTATTGCAGAACGTCAAGACACGGCAGAAGATATCTTTGAACGGATATTATTTGCGTACAACAGGCTTCCAGCCGACGTGCGCATGCCACTTGCTCCAGGTCGAAAGGCAGGCGCAACACAAATGCAGTTCATTCATGGCGGAGGAATCAAAGTTCTTACGGCTGGGGGGCGGTCGCCTGCAATCGGGCGCTCAATCGATCGACTTGTCATAACAGAGTTTGGTGAAGCGCAGTGGCAGCGCAAAGCGGCGATCAATATATTCCCCACAGTAAACAAACGTCCGAATGCAAAAGTGATTCTTGAGTCTACGCCAGGTCGAGCAGGCTCACACCACGAGCAAATGTGGCGCTCAGCATTGGAGGGTACAAGTAGATTTACGCCACTGTTCTTGGAATGGTGGGAAGACGATAGCTGTCGTGAACTTGTTGACGACTTTGAGCCAACAGTTTCTGAAATAGAGTATATGAAGCGACACTCAGGCATGAGTAAGTACAACCTGGCGTTTCGTCGACGAGGTCTAAACACAGAGTTTGTAGGCGACTCAAGACTGTTTTCCTGCAAGTACCCGTCTGACCCGTACGATGGGTGGCTTGGAACCACGAATCCAGTCATGCCTGCCGAAGTTCTCAAGCCTTGGCTGGCCAAAGCAAAAGCCGATCCCGATTTAATGCCCTCTGGTTGTCATGAGTTTGACGGGCCTATGCCAGGGCGGAAGTACCTAATTACTGCCGACCCCGCAGGTTTTGGAAGCACAGGCGATAAATCTGCTTTGACTGTGTGGGACGCACAAGATTGGAAAGAGGTCGCATTTTGGGAAGACCGAGAAACACCTGACCGATTCGCGCAAAGACTCAAACAGATTCAACACCACTACAATCAAGCGTTGCTTGCGGTCGAATCAAACGCGACAGCATGCATTGCGATACTTAAAGATCAGGGAACCAGGAATCTTTTGTGGACTGACCGGAATCACCCTGGATGGTACGCCACACAGAAACGCGTTCAAGAATCTGAAGCCCGACTTGTACAAATGCTCCGTCAAGGTGACATCGAGATTCGCAGTAGAGGCACTTTGCATCAACTGTTAAACTACGACGGATCAAAAAAGAAACGCGTCAGGGGAGAAGATGGGATACTCCATCACTTCGATAGGGCAAGAACTGCTGTAATGGCGGCAGATATTTTGTCTCGTAGGTCATTTAATACTGTACAAAGACACTCAGAATCCACACATATTGCCGGACAAGTTACAATTAGGCAGCTTGACGAGCATAAACGACAAAAACGGCAGGGTGCAACCTCTCCGTTTACACCCGCATCAAGAACTTGGAGTTAAAAATGGCTGGAACGAATAAAAAGAAATCCTCTCGCGCACAACAAGAAGACTACACGCCCGTGTCTGAAGGTACGAAAAAGGACAGCGGCAAAAGTACCTTTGTCCCAAACGGAAAGTTGCCGGATGACGCATCTGTTATGGATAAGGCAAAGGCTGCGGCAAAGGAAGCTGACGAAGAGGCCGTCAAAGAGAAATCTGCACTACTAAAGGCCTTGGAAAAAAAAGAACAGTCGGGCAGCTAAAGATTAGTAACGAGCCAAAGGTTTAGGTATGTCATCGCAACTATCAAAATTAATCGACCGACATTTAGATTTTTATAAACGGTCAGAGAAAACACAGTTTGATAAAGCGCGTAGGTTTTATCGGGGTGATTTTTTTAGTAGTTCCGACAGTGACTTGCATTCCTCGAGAATGGATTCATACCTTTGCTCGAAAAATATGATCTATGCAATCGCAGATACAGCGGTAAGTGCCCTACTCGGACCCAACCCAAATGTAGCTGCTGTTGCAAAAACGCCTAAATCTCAAGACGCCTCATCATCCGTAACAGGATTACTTGAGTACATTTTCCGTACAAACAAGTTTCGACGTAAAGCATCTACAGCGCTGATCGATGCAGTGCTTTGCAAGCGAGGTATCTTCAAGACCGGGTGGGACGCAGAGCGAGACATGCCGATTGTTCGCGCAGTCAATCCGTCAACTTTGTTCTTTGACCTTACCGCGCGTGATCCAGACGACATTCGTTACTGGATTGAAGCTACTGTTATTTCCTTTGAGGAATTTAAGGATCGTGTTCGATCGGGCCTGTATAAACCTGATCTTGTTGGTGACGTCGAGCCTGACAGATTCCCTAAGTGGTTAATGGATCGCAACCAACAAAGCGATACCCAACAAGTACGTGATGCGTTTCAATGGGTAACAATCTACGAATACTATGACCGCGAACGCGGACTTATTCAGCACTACGTAAAGCAAGCCGATGCCGTCGTGTTTGAAGACAAGATTGATTACATTCCGTACTCAATGTTTAGCCTGAATCAATCGGGCATCGACTGTCTTGGCCTGAGTGAAGTACAGCTTGTACTAAAACAACAAGAGACGATTAACGACTTGCTCACGCATATGAAGCAAATCACTTATCTACAAATACCGAGAGTCCTGTATGATTCTGGTCGTATTACAGAAGAGGATTTGAACAAAGCAGTAGAAGCAAGCGTAGGTTCATTTGTCGGAATCAATCCATCAAACAGTGAAGCGTTACGAACATTAGCCACGCTGTTCTATGAAATGCCTCAACCTCAAAACCCCGCAGGCGTTCAGGAATTTGTTGCCCGCCAGGAAGACGATGCTGCTTTTATTTCAGCACTTGCTGAAGCCGCCCGAGGACAGGTTGTGGGTGCTCGAACCGCCACGGAAATGGCGATCATCGACGCACAAATGCGTACACGACTTGCAACACGAGAAGGCCACCTTAACGACGCAATCGAAGACGTCGCGAGAAAAGCGTTTTATCTCAGCAAGAAATATATGCGCGAGCCTCGTCTCATTCGTATTGCGGGTGATCGTCGCTGGGCGCAGTTGGCGCACAAAGATTTAAGAGACATTCAAATGGATTTTGAAATGGTGTCGTACAACCCCATTAGAAAGAATCCAAGCGTTATGATCGAAAGCCTCTTGCAATTGATACCATTCCTTGCAGAAAACCCAAACGTCGACATTCGAAAGCTTACCGAGGAAGTTATTTCGGGTATGGGTTTGTCCCGACGAATCATTATTCCACAAGCCGAATTAGAGGCCATGGAACAAGAAATGATGGCGCAACAGGGTGCTATGGCTCAAGCCGAAGCCCAAGCAAGCTTAGGTGGCGCTGCAGGCGGCGAAGCTTACATACAACAGCAACAGATTGCTCAAATACAACAAATGGTTTCACAACTTCCACCAGAGCAAGCGCAACAAGTGCGGGCTGCTGTAGCCAAACAAGCGGGCTTTGATTTGCCTGCGGCTGACGAAGCTTTAGCTGCTGGTGGTGGAGCGCCAATACGAGAGGGTGAGGCCTAATGGCTCTTTCAAAACGAGACAAAATCCGTAAGGCAAGCTTACTCAAGAAACACAATCTCGAAGGCGTCAACAAACCTAAACGGACACCCAATCACCCAAAGAAAAGCCACATTGTGCTGGCTCAAGAGGGTAGTCAACTTAAGTTAATTCGATTTGGTGAACAGGGCGCAAGCACCGCAGGTAAACCTAAAAAGGGTGAGTCTGATCGCATGAAGAAAAAACGGAAAAGCTTTAAATCGCGTCACCGCAAAAACATCGCGAAAGGTAAGCTGAGTGCGGCTTATTGGGCAGATAAGGTAAAATGGTAATGAAAAAGAAATCAAAAAGCACAGTTAATAAAGCAGGCAACTACACAAAGCCAGGTATGCGTAAGGGCATGTTTGAGCG
>CEQB01033250.1_pt1 | contig 10739 bp, 13 predicted proteins | sample 530581 | NCBI WGS metagenome assembly CEQB01 (sample SAMEA2620588, study PRJEB7988) | marine metagenome | biome: marine biome (ENVO:00000447); feature: deep chlorophyll maximum layer (ENVO:xxxxxxxx); material: "saline water (ENVO:00002010), including plankton (ENVO:xxxxxxxx)" | depth 75 m
TAACTCCCTTCTTTAGCTCTTCCACTATACTTCTGCCTGACATTGGATATAATAACCACATAGGTGGTACACAATCCATACTTTGCTCATCATCTGTACAATATAAGTGCATATTTACTATTCTCATCACAGTGACAGCACCCATAACAAAGTCAAGCTCTGATTTGAGTGTCTTCATTTTGTCTCTGCTTAGAAGTGTTCTTTCCACTTCGTCTTGTATTATCTTTCTAAGGTCTGAATTAAATGCTGTCATTACATTGCCTCCATTACTCTTTTAATAACTGCATACCAAAATAGTGTACCTGTTATAAGTATTACAGTCCATGTTATTCGTTTAAGTGTTCTATCCTTCATTATTCTCCTCCCTCTGTATCACTATCATCTTTTGTTTCTTCTATCCTATCTAATACTTCCTGTAAAGTTGGGTGCACATAGTTAGGGTTTGCTTTTATATAGTCTTCAATCCACCACCTTATTAATGTTGTATCTTCAAGGGCTTCATCAGCCATTTGATTTGCCTGTTTAGTGCTATATATTGTCTGTTCTTTGTCTTGCTTATATAAATAGTTACCAACAGTATCTATTATACCCTGTAAACATATAGCAAAATCTATTGGTTTGAGCTGACCCTGCGCTTGATGTGCAACGTAATTACCCCAATAATCTCTTATCAATATAAGTTGTGAGCCTAACTGATGTGGCCAACTGAAGTCAATAACGAGCCTTGAATGAATCTTTTCTCGTATTGTATTATACATTTTGTCTGCACTCATATCATTAGCAACAATGTTTCTATTTTTATCTTTTCTGTAAAATAGCCTCCAAGCCCTATCCATTCTGTGCCATTTGAATAACTTGTGCGCCTGGTCTGGTGTCTCATACAGGGTAGAAATGTCGTTACAATTAAACCCTGTGCTATTTGTTTTGTGAAATAATTCAATAGCATTATTGTTTAATTTTGTTTCAGAGAATATTCTATCTATTACTGCCTTAAATGCAATATACTCCTCACCTGTTAGTCCTTTTGATTTATTCAACACATCTACTGATTTATAGATTAACTCTATATCATCATTTGTGCCTGCTATCTCATTAAATAATGCGTTTCCTTCGTCATCTGTAAAGTTTGACATTTGTTTCTCCTTGTTTTTATTGTTTGTTTATTTATATTAACCATTTGCTGTCTTCATCTATCCAACCAATGCTAACAGCTATTTCTTTAAGCATTTGATATGTGTATACTGTAACGCCTGTTAAATCTGTCACTTCACCCCATTCTTGGCGTGCTTCCTTAGGGCTTTTTAAACCTGTTAACTCATAACATATCTCTTGATTATCCTCAGACCTAACCCATAAACCATACTGCTTTGCTTCCCTTCCTTCATAATACACAAATGCATATAAATATCCATCACTGCATATACATTTCTTTGGGTTTTCATCTCTGAATATATCATTTAATATTCCCGATGTTTTTAGTGCCATGTGTAACCTGTGTTCTCTAAGGTCAATTCTGTGTCTATCTCGTATAACCTCATTCATATCTTCCTCTGTTATACTGTCCACAGGTAACTTGAATGTAAGTTCGTCCATTACTTATTCCTTCCTGTCACTATCATCAGTGACTTTATTTATTAATAATCCTAATTTATCTATTGCTATCTCTATGCCCCTAACTATACCTAAACACTTCTGTATCCAACGCTCTTCTGTTTGCCTTTCGTTATCACTAAGCAATACAAGGTCTTTGCTCTTTTGAGGGTCTGTAACTATCTTCTTGTATAAATTCTTTTCATCTTCAAGCCTGTTTATTACAGCCTGTATCTTTCTTTCTGGGTCTATCATAAAATCTCCTTGTTCCTATTCCTATTCCTGTTATCACTATCATCAGAACAATAGTCGCTAAACCATTGTTCCTATTGGCTCCTTGTGTGAAGCACTAATGTTGTGCAGTATATCATCAATATTACTTGCACAATTCTTGCAATACTTTCTTTCAACTATAAGTGCAACAACTCTTCTGTCTTGCTTTTTAATGCCTTCATCTTGTTTTATCTCTGTCTTGCACATTGCACACTTAATTAATTTCTTTTGTATAATAACTTGTGTCTTTCCATTGCCTAAATTATTTACTTTATATTCATAATTTTTATTGCCTAATAATTTGCCTATCTCTTTGGGTGTCATAATTGCCTTTCCTATTCCTTTAATCACTATCATAATAATTTATTGTGTGATTTATTTGCCTATGGTTGAAATGTTAAGAGTAAGAAAAAACCCTCACACTAATTAAAGTGCAAGGGCTTGTCCTCGTTATTTTGTGTTATTAGTTATTTTGTTTCATCAAGGAAATTCACATAAGGTGTTGTGTAAGTCTCAAAATATAACTTAGGCACAATTATTTCATACTCTCCTTTTTCCTTGTTATCTATCACTAAAAAACGCCCTTCAAAGTCCTTGATTTTAGGCTCGGCTTTTGGGTCGTTTTGTGCTTTAAGGGTTGTTGTTGCAATTAGTTTATTATATGTACTTTCACTAATTGCTTTTTCCATACCCTCTTTTATTTCGTTTCTAACTTTGCCCTTCTCACTTAAAGAAGCGTTATTAGTTGTTTTTGTGTTCTTCACTTTTGATGGGTCTATACCCATACTTTTTAAAATGTCTTCTTTTGACATTATTGGGCTTTTGTTTTCTTTAGCCATTATGTAACTCTCTTTCTGTTTTTTTGGTTATTTATTAATAATTGCGTTAGCAATTAATTAAATATATTAAATATCAATATATATAACAATAGTTATTTAATATTTGTTTATTATATATATTATATATTATATTTATATATCATTAAACAAGGAGTAAAACAAATGAATACATACTATATAATAACATTAAGAAGAGAAGTAAACAATAGACGAATGTCAAACGAAATAAACTATAATAATAAAGAAAGATAAAGAGATGATTAACTTATTACTTACATTAGCGACAATATATATAATTATGAGTAATATCTTGTAAGCCTCGCAAGATATAGCCCACCTATAACCTACCTTAAAAGCCCCGATTTAATAGATTGGGGTTTTTTCTTATAAAGGGATTTTTCGAAAGTGGTCGTTCTTTATTCCTTAGGCTACACCATAATAAGAAAGAAGAATTATAATTGTGATTGAAAATTTCAACCTAATCGTCAAGCCCCCTCGAACCTTTTTGGGGGTGGGCTTCGCTCATAAAAACCCTGACACTCATTCTATTGCTATTTTTGAAATTTAAGGGATTGTAAAATATTTTGGGAATTTTTTTTAGAAATTTGCCTGTTACATTATATTATACTTGTTTCTTTGGTGGGTATTGGACAGAGACTATCTACCCCCTATACTTAAGAAAGAGGTAGTCCTGCCCTTGTTTCTTCGGAGCCCGAAAGGACATCTAAGTTGAAAGCACTTCTTAGAATGGATGACTATATTTTCGTCTGCTTTGACTTTGTAGCACGCTTATTCATCTTCGACTTGCGCTTAGGCTTTGCTACTCCCCCTTGTTCTAACCCTTTATACATATACGGAACAAGTTTTCAACCAATTTACATATATGCGAGAGATGTAATATAATACAATTTAAATACTTGTCAAATATTTATTTTAGAATTATATTTTAAATATGGATTTTAAAACTATCAAAAGTGTTCAACACTACGTTTATGATAACATAAAAGAGTTTGAAGCTTTCCAACCTAATAAACCTCTTGTGTATGATTGGCGCCTTTCGAATGAAGGAGATTGGGTACTAACTGATGATGATTTTGTATGCCAAATACTTAAGAAAGGGAATGTTGGAACTACTGAGTATGTTAGAACTGTTCTTGGAATGTTCTCAATTAACAATAATAACGTTAAAATGCTTGGAGATGAAGGTATTGTTGAAAATATTTATTCATTTTCTGGAAACTATAAAGCGATACAAGATTACAAGAAAAGCGATTTAAACGCAAAAGAAACTCTTTTTGCTAGATATATTGCTTCAGGCGTTGATGCAATCGAATCTTTTAGAAAAGTATACCCAAATGCTAAAAAAGAATCGTATATTAAAGACAAGACTCAAAGATTACTAAAAAAGGAAAACGTTCAAAAGATGATTAAAGAAGAGATTAAAGAAGTTTTAGCCGAAGAAGGTGTTACTCCTGAGTGGATAATAGCTAAATATAGAGATATTGTAGATTTATCGGAGCGAGATACTGATAAATTGCGTTCATTAGATGCATTATCTAAAATAGCGGGCTTATTTGACACAGAACAGAAAAAAGAACAACTAACAGTGTGGGCTGGGTTCTCACCTGAGCAATTGGAGGCGATTAATAATGGCGGAGAAACAAAACTTATCGGTCACCAGGACAAAAAAGAGTAGAATAAAAGACTATTGTCCTGTTTGTGAAAAAGACTTATATTTAAACAGCGATATAAGCAAAAGAGTTGGGCTTGTTGATGATGATGACGATGTTATCGGCTGGCTTTGCCCTTATTGTAAGACAGAATTTGATTTTGATAATAAAGTTGTCTATATAATGGGAAATGAACATATAAGAGGAGAAACATAATGCCTAGATTTGGTAGACGCTCAAGAAAGAATCTTGAAACATGTCATGAAGATTTACAAGAATTATTCAATGAAGTAATTAAATACTTTGATTGTACTGTTATCCAAGGACATAGAGGTGAAGAAGAGCAAAATAAGTATTTTGATGAAGGTAAAAGTAAGGTTAGGTACCCAAACGGGCGCCACAACGCTAATCCTTCCAATGCTGTAGATGTAGTTCCTTACCCTATCGACTGGGACGACACCGATAGAATGTATTATTTCTCAGGTTTTGTTAAAGGTATAGCATCTCAAATGGGTATCCCTATTCGTTGGGGTGGGGATTGGAACGATAATACTGAAGTAAAAGACACAAATTTTAAAGACTTACCACATTTTGAGCTTAGAGACTATTAATGGCTAATCTGAACCTTAATGGTAGTGTTTCTGAGAAGGAAAAGGTTCTACAGCTTGCTTATAAAGACCTGATTGCTTTTGGTAAGCTTTTTTCACCTCAAGATTTTTTGGCGTCTGCGACGCCCCCCTTCCATATAGAAGTGGGTAAAAAGCTAGTTGATAGAGAAAATCAACAATTAGCACTCGTTATACCTCGTGACCACGCAAAATCTACTTTAGCTTCAACTGCAGTATTGCATAGATTTCTATTTGCACAAAAAGACTCTCCCGAATTTATTTGTTGGATAGGTGAGGCGCAAGACCAAGCCTGTGATAACTTAGCTTGGATAGCTAACCATATTATGGAAAATCCTGCTATTCATTATTACTTTGGTGACCTTGAAGGAAATAAGTGGACTAAAAATGAAATCATACTAAGAAATGGCTGTAGAATGATTGCTAAAGGTACTTCACAAAGATTGAGAGGAAAAAAGCAATTATCTACTAGATACACAGGAATGATACTTGATGACTTTGAATCAGAGTTAAATACTAAAACTCCTGAGTCAAGACAACAAATTAAAGATTGGGTAACTGCTGCGGTATATCCTGCGATTGATTTTGATAAAGGTGGTTTTTTATGGTGCAATGGAACTGTAGTTCATTATGACAGTTTTCTTAATGGATTGTTAAAAGGTTCAAGAGAAGCTCAAAATACGGGAGAAGATTATTCTTGGGATGTATTAACCTATAAAGCTATCTTAGATACGGGCCAACCATTATGGCCTTCTAGGTGGCCACTTAAAAAATTAGAAGAAAGAAAGCAATTTTATATAGATTCTGGGACTCCAGCTAAATTCTATCAAGAATATATGAATCAAGCTAAATCTCCCGAAGATGAAATATTTCAGGAGGAGGATATTACAAATGGGCTATATCAAGGTAATCTTAGATTTGATGAGCAAGCTGACTCATGGTACATTAAGCACCTTGATGGCAGGCAAGAATATATTAATATATATATTGGAGTCGACCCTGCTTCCACTCTTGGTATTCGTAACGATTATTCCGTTATTATGGTTATTGGCGTTAGTGCTGAATATGATTATTACGTTCTTGAATATTGGAGGAAAAGAGTACTTCCTATGGAATGTGCAGATGAGATATTTAAAATCGCAGAACGATACCATCCGATTCGAAGAATAAATATAGAAACAATATCTTATCAAGAGATGTTAAGAGATTATGTTATGAAACGTAGTAAAAGTGAAGGAAAATTCTTACCTGGCATAGAGCAAGGTATAAAAGGGTATGGTCAACAAAAGAAGAAAGACAGATTATTTGAAGGACTACAACCTATGTTTAAAGCAGGAGCTGTTCATTTAAAAAAGAATATGCATGAATTTATTGGGGAGTTACTAGATTTCCCTAAAGGTTCACACGATGATTGCATAGATGCTTTTTGGTTAGCGACACAATTTGCTAAAGGTAACCCAAAGGCTGGAAAAAAGAAAAAAGTTAAGCAGAATGGTGTCTGGACATCAAAGAAGAAGATATATAATTGGATAACAGGGCAAAGAATGTAATATATGCTTGGTTTTTATCCAAATAGTTTTTTATATTATTAGGCATGATAAAAGAAACAAATACAGTAAGACAAATAAAAGAACTTCACAGAAGATGGACAGATGCCCGAAAAGAGTGGGATAATGATGCTCGTAATGATATAGATTTTTATTTAGGCAATCATTTTTCTGCTGAAGAGCTAGACGCTTTACAGTCAAGAAATCAATCAAGTATGCCAATTGACAGATTATATTCTGCCATTGAGCAATTTAAAGCTATTATCACATCCAAACCTCCTAAGTTTTCTGCAGTTGCAAGAGAAGATTCTGACAATAAAGTAGCAGCAGTATGGAGAACATTACTTGAATATGTATGGGATATATCTGATGGTGACGAAGTATTTAAGCAAGCTATACATGATTATTCTGTTACAGGGTTAGGTTATTTCTATGCATATTTAGATAAAGAAGCTGATTATGGAAGAGGTGAAATAAAGTTTACACATATAAATCCTTTTAGAGTTGCTGTTGACCCAAATTCTAGGCATAGGTATTTTGATGATGCTGCAGGTATTATGGTTTCAACTATATTTACAAAAATGCAACTTATAGATTTATATCCTGAATTATCTACTATACCTGAAGGACAAGACAAACCTTTAGTTGATTTGATTGAAGGTGATTTTGATGATGAGGATTATCCAAGTCAATCTAACACAAGAACAAAAGGTAGCTACACTCCTGACATTATAAAGAATGCTGATTCTGGAGAAGGTAGTGAAAAGTATCGTCTTATTGAGCATTACTCAAAAATTAAAGTAAATTATTATAGAATAGCTAATTTAGAGGATGGGACTACTAAAATATTGTCTCCACAACAATTTCAAGCTATAATGGATGAGCCTTTAAAAGCAGCAGCTTTCAATAAACAAGTTGAACTTGGGAATATACAATATGTAGAAATACCACAAACTAGAATTAAATTAACTTGCATTCTCGGTCAAATAGTATTATATGAAAAAATATTAGAAACAGATATATTCCCTATAATTCCTGTCCCAAATATATGGACTAATACTCCTTACCCTATGAGTGATGTAAGAAAAAATAAAGATTTTCAAAGGTTCCTCAATAAAGTTGTGTCCCTTATAACCTCTCACGCACAAGCAAGTTCTGGTCTTAAACTCCTAATTCCACAAGGTAGTGTTCATGATATCGAAGAATTAGAAAGAGATTGGGCCAATCCAAATGCCACTATTGAATATGACCCTTCTTTTGGGGAACCACACTTTCCTTCACCACAGCCATTAGCATCATCTATTATGCAATTACCACAATTAATTGAAAAATATATAGATTTAAATATGGGTATATTTGAAATGATGCATGGAGATGCGCAAGCTGCTCCTAGAACATATTCGGCTACAATGATGATGGAAGATTTAGGGCAAAGAAGAAGTAAGTCTAAATTAAGAGATATTGAAGGAAGTATTAAAAGGTTAGGTAGAGTTGTTTATAATCTTTCAAAAAGTCATTACGATTTCGAAAAAACATTTAGAGTAGTACAGCCTAATAATGACATTGATGAATATACTGTTAATAAAAGATTAATTGATGACAAGTCCAAAGAAATACAAACAATTGAAAACGATTTAACTGTTGGACAGTTTGATATTAGAGTAATAGGCAACTCTACTATGCCTTCTAATAAATGGGGCGAATGGGAAGTTTATATGCAAGCGTATCAAGCAGGTTTAATAGATAGGGTTGAAGCATTGAAGAAAACAGAAATATTTGATAAACAAGGAGTGTTACAAAGAACAGATGAAATTTCTAAATTACAAGGAATGGTACAGCAAGCTGAAGAACAAATTAAAAAGCTTTCTGGAGACCTTCAAACAGCTCAAAGAGAAACTATACAGTCTAATCAAAAGACTGAAGTAGAGAAATTTAAAGGAAAATTAAAAGAAATAGAGTTAAGCCAAAAGGCAAATTCAAAGATTCAAGCTGGAAGGCTTGGTGATGCGGTGAAACTAGAAACACAGAGATTACAAAATAAGGCAAAAGCCGACAAAAAAAGTGGTTAGCTGTGTTTAGACATCAAAAAAGGAGAAAATAGATGAATAGTGAAAATCTTAATCAAGGTGAAATCACTGGCGAGGACAAAGGTGATAATGCAAAAGAGAGTTCTTGGGAAAGTCAAGCAAAGTACTTTCAATCAGAAAAGGATAAACTCTTTGAAGAAAATAGACAGTTAAAAAAATATGAAAAACTTGGACAAGCTTTAAAAGCTAGACCTGATATTGTTGAGGCAGTAAAGGAAAAGCTTAATAATCCTGAACAACCTTCATTACAAAGACCTGAAAATTTTGACCCTTGGGAAGCTTATAATGACCCAAAGTCCGAATCTTATAAGTTTAGAATGCAAGAAATGGAAAGCAATATCAATAGCGCAGTTCAACAACAAGTGAGAACTCAAACTTCTCATATAGAGGAAAAGCAGGCTATGCAGACCCTTGAATCTGAGTTGCGGGACAGAGGAATGGGAAAAGAACAAATCGAAGACTTTATTAAGTTTGCCGATACTGACCCAGCTGAATTTGGTATTGATGGAATTATTTCAATGTATAATGCTTATAAGGGAAACAACCCTAATGCTCAAGAAAACCCATTAGCTCCAATACAAAGGACACAAAGCAATCCTGCGGTTGGTGGTATATTAAATGGTGAGATGCCTAAAACAACTTCAAGTGATGAAGATATGTGGAATGGTGTTTTGGGAGCAACTAAGGTTGGTAACAAATTACCTTAAATTAATTAATTCCTACTTGAAGGCGAAAGCAGTTGATAGAGGAATGAAACGGAGAGCAAAATGGCAAATAGTGCAAATACAATCAGACCTGGGTCTTTATCCAGTACTGGTGCTGCTACTACTATCGCTAACGCACACGACGCTGTACATGGTGTCGCTGGCGACCAGCGTAGATTATACGACTTGAGTGATAGAGTTGCAGAACTAAGCCCAGACGAATCTCCATTTTTTACATATTTAAGTAAGGTTAGCAAAGTTGCTACAACCGACCCTGTGTTCAGATTTTTAGAAAATCGTTCTAAAATTGATTGGACAAATAGGTCTTTTAATGCTGATTCAGCTCTAGGCTCATTAGCTGCTGGCGTAAGTGGCCAAGTAGCTTTTGAAGATGGAAATGATGCTTCAGTAGATTGGCTTATTAAAGGAATGGTAGTAGCAGTTGAAGTTGTGGACGGAAAATCACACGCAATCGTTAGAATAGATTCACTTACACATGAGACAACACAAACAACAGCTCAAGTTACATGTTTAAGTGTTGGTAATTCAAGTGAAAGTGGCTATGACGCAATTGCAGATGGTGATAAATGTCAAGTTATTGGAACAGCTTTCGCAGAAGGTTCAGGTTCTCCTGATGTATGGTCTAAATCATTAGACGATGATTATGGTTACACTCAAATCTTCAAGACAGCTGCAGAAATGACAAATACAGCTATTGCTACAAATTACAGAGGATATGCAAACGAATGGCAACGAATCTGGAATCTAAAACTAAGAGAACATAAAGTAGACATTGAAAGAGCAATGTTATTTGGACAAAAAGGAAGACAAAATGGTGTTCAAACATCAGCAGGACTTGTTGGTGATATACTTGTAAGAAGACAAGCTCAAACTCCTGGTGCTATAACATATAGCGCAGGTAATCCATATTTTGCAGCAGCAGCTTCTACATCTATAACATATGACACTTTCCTTCAAGACTTTGAAGTTTTCTTTGACCCTGCAAGGGGTGGCGGTTCAAGTAAACTTGCTTTAGCGGGTTTACCTGTAATTTCTTATTTCAACAAAATGGGCGCAGGATTTGTAACAAAGAGTTTAGATACTTCATCTAGTACTGAATCTAATTCTAATCTTTACAATTTCCAAGCATCTCAAAGAGATGGCGCTTTTGGTCATAAAGTTATGATGATTAACACTGTTCATGGTGATTTAAATCTTATTAGAGAACCATTGTTCAGAGGAATGTCAGCAGGTATGTTATTACTAGCTGATATGAATCAATTAGCTTACCGACCACTTGTTGGAAACGGATTAAATCGTGATACTTCAATAACAACGAATGTACAACAAGCAGACGAGGATTTAAGAAAAGATATGATTCTTACAGAAGCAGGTCTTGAAAT
>CEQB01019529.1_pt1 | contig 10725 bp, 3 predicted proteins | sample 530581 | NCBI WGS metagenome assembly CEQB01 (sample SAMEA2620588, study PRJEB7988) | marine metagenome | biome: marine biome (ENVO:00000447); feature: deep chlorophyll maximum layer (ENVO:xxxxxxxx); material: "saline water (ENVO:00002010), including plankton (ENVO:xxxxxxxx)" | depth 75 m
GCTTGTCATCCAGTCTTATCTATTTACGATAATGCCGATAGGAGTGGCCAATCAAACAATCCATCTGGCGGGCTTAATAACGCAGGTGCTTTAAGGTTTTATTTCAATAACAAAGCAGGAGACAAAACCTTTGCAGCTGGTATGAGAGCGATGGCTATTGACATCGAAGATGGGGAAGAAAGAGGTGGTATTGAATTTTGCTTACCAACAGGTTCAGCAGGTGATGTTGTCACTGATGTAACTGCTTCACATTCAAATATAGAAAGTCCAGTAATGAGCCTATTTAAGTATGGTCTTGTTATGGCAGCTAATAATGACATATTTTTAAATGATAATGATGATGTTATTAAATGGTCTGGGGCAAGTCAAAGCCTAAGAGCTAGAGCAACAGAGACGAGTGGAACAAGCACCATAACATTACCTGATGCTACTGGAACATTACCATACATAGCTGACAATGGTGGATTACAACACCCCGCATTAGGCTCAAACCCATCATCACCTGCTAACGGACAAACATACTACAATACGTCTGACCATAAACTTAAACTCTATGCCAATGGTGCATGGGTAGATTTAAATTAGAGACTATTATGGAATTAGTAAACGGAAAACAAAAACAATTAACCTCACCAGAAATAGTTATGGGGGCTATGGAAAATTTAGGGCTTACTGATGAAATAGCCCTTATGCTTGTTGGTTCTTATATAGCTAATCCTTTATCTAAAAGCGTGCAAGTAAACAACACCATGTTTGTCTATCTAAGTGGTAACAAAGGGGAAGATAAACAAATAGTTACGTATGTATATAATTTAGATGTACAAGAAAACTTTCACGGTAATATATTAAAATTTTTATCTATAGTGCAAAAACGTGGAGAAAAAGGAGTTACTTTGGTTTGTAAAAACCAAAACTTTTTAGGCGCGTTTTTAAAAGTAATACCCATACTTAAAAAATATGATATGACGGCAGGAATAGCTGAAAAACCAAGTAAAAAAATATTTATTGCTAGACTTACTCTTGGCAAAAAACGAATTGGTACTAAGAAGTGAACATAACAGTAAGAGAAGCTCGTTTAAATGACGTAAAACCACTTGTAACTTTGGGTAAAATAATGCACGAAGAGACAGCGTTTGCAGATGTAACATGGAACCCTGATAAAGTACATAGGTTTGGCATTATGGTTGTGCGTGATGATAACTTCTGTATATATGTAGCCGAGGACAACAATGTGCCTGTAGGCATGATAATAGCAGAGGTGGTACCTTATTACTTTAGTGATGACCTACGGTTATGTGACCATTTATGGTACGTAGCAAAAGAATATAGAGGCAGTTCTGTGGCATCAAAATTAATAGAAAAACTAATAGAGTTTGCCGAAAGTAAAGGCGTTAAAGAAATATATTCTGGTGTGTCCACGGCAGTAGACCAAGATAAAACTGGGGCATTGTTAGAAAAATTAAACTACCAACATCTCGGTGGTTTGTATAAATATAAGGTGCAAAGGTAGCTTATGTGCGGCGGTTGGGTCGGTAAAGTAACAGGATTAGACTGGGTATACGAAAACGTATGGGATGATTTTCTAGGTATAGTGCCGGGAAGAGGCGGTATTATAGGCGACTTCTTAGAAGACACTAATGATTATTTATTTCATGGTGGTTTAGAAGACGATGTACGACAGCTTGGGCGTTGGATAGATGACGAAATAATAAACCCCGTCTACGAGTTTCAAAAAGGACTTGTAAATGGTTTATTAGATGATCCCGGCAAACTTATCTTTGACATAGTAATGACTATTGCTACAGGTGGAGCTTATCTAGCCTATAAACCTTACGTAGATGCGGCATATGCAAAGGCTAATGGAGCTTCTTGGGAAGACTCATTAAAAGTGGGTGTGACTAGTTATGTGTCCACTAACTACGCCCCAAAAATAGGTGGAAATATAGGCGACAAAGCAGCAAACTTTGCACAGAGTTTAGGTGCTGATGCAGGTATGCAAGAAGCCATAAATCAAATGATAACGGAAGGTGTTACACAAGGTACGGTTGAGTTTGCTACTGGTGGTAATTTTGCTGAAGGGTTTGCACAAGGAGTGCTTGTAAGTGGCGCACAACAAGGCATATCCAAAACTATGGGTTATATTGAAGAAAAAGGCGGTTTTAGCTTTGAAGAAACACAATATGATGCAGATGGCAAGGCCATAGTAGAAAGTAAAACTTACAACTCAGATACTGACACTTTTGACATTACATATAAAACAGATTTAAAAACGATACCACAAGTAGCTCAAGACCTTTTGGCTGTTTCTATAGCTGCTGAATTACAAGGTAAAGAAATAACCCCTGAATTGTTAGCTTCTACAGCTACAAAATCTTTAATTACATCTAAAGTATTAAATAAAGCATTAAACAAACTTCCCGGCGACATAAATTGGGATAGTGACATGGGCAGGTCTTATGCGTCAATGTTGCTCCCTGCTGTGCAACGTTCAGTAGCTAATGTGTTAGTAAATGGTGTAAACGAACAAGCAGGTTTGGCTACGGCAAACTACATACTAGAAGCCATGGACGAGCAATCCCAAGCACAATTATTTGGTGATATGGTAGAGTTTTTAGACTCTATAGATACAGTAGGTGCGGCAGGTAATGCGTTAAAAACAGCTGTAGATAAAGTTACAGGTAAATATGGGGAAGCAGAAGACATACGTTTAGAAATGCGTGGTAAACAAAACCAAGCTAATATGCTTATAAATGACAGAAATGCTAAAGTAGCTGACCTCCAAACCCGTAACGAAGAATATCAAAACGCATTAAACATATTTGAAGCAGAAAACCCTTACTACATTCAAGCAAGAGATACATGGGTAAACGCATTAGAAGGCCCACAATATAACGCGTCTGGTGAACTAGTTGGATACGCAGGTATAGATTCAGCCTTTTCAGAATTTGCTAGCCCCGCCGAGTTATATGAATACACTTTAGAACAAAATCCAGAGTTTGAAGGTAAACCATATTCAGAGATACAAAGAGCAGAACTACAACTATCTGAAATGGTTGCTGATTTAGTTTATCTAAACCAAGTTTATGTTAACGACATAGACGAAATAGATAATCAATTAAAAATCCTTGAAGACGATGCGAGAGTTCTAAGTGAAGAACTTATACCTGTAGAGGCGTTGTTGTTTAACCCTGATGGGTTATTAGGAGACATGACAGACAAACTAGCACCGTTGGTGGATATAACAAATAAAGCCATGGTAGAGAGTGTAGCACCAGATTTTGACGTGGATGAATACAGATTTATAAACAACATACCTGCCGATGTAGACGCATACGTGCATTACTTAAATGAAGGTGCATCAACAGGAGCATTTACTTCTGAAATACAAAGAGAAGCCTATACGGAACAAGCCATGTCTTTATTTAAAGATAATGCTATGAGGGTAGTGGGTGGACAGAACGCGTCAGTACAGCAACTAACTGATGCACAGTTAGCTAGGTTTAATGATATTGTAGGCACTTATGCTAACGAAAATTTTATGACAGATGGCAAGTTAGATCCAGATAAAATGGGTACTAGAACTTTTTTTGATGCTGAAGGTAATGTATCTACAAGAGAAAATTCTGTAACTGTACAGTTTGACTTTTCACAAGAGTTTTTAGATGGGCTTAATTCAGTGGGATCTGAGTTTGATACTGTATTAAATGAAGACTTTAATGTAAGTGATGCCATAGCATACCTTGAGGGAGCCGATTCAAAAGCAATAGAGCTTGCCGATGGCGTAGATTGGATAGATGTAGTAAGTGGTGGTGGTATAGGATACAACGCAGTTACTGGTAGAAAAGAGTATGTGTCTAAATTAACCACTGATGAAGGTAAAGATGTGACTATGTGGGACGTATTTAGTGGTAACGTTAATACCTTTGCAGACGGCGTATCCTTAGAAGAAATACGACAAGAAAACCCGAAAACATTTTGGGATACCTTAGTAGACATAAAAGATAACTACATAGCTGGCGTAAAAGCCGATATGGATCAGCAACAAACGACTATAGACGAAAGAAATCAACGAGCTAAAGAAAGTTGGGCTGAGTTTAAAGAAGAGTCAAAAAGGTTTTTTGGTACAACTAGTTACGCGTTATTAAACACATACGAAAAAATATACGATGTTGCTGAACAAAGCACCGTAGAAAATTGGACTAGTGCAATTAACAATCTTTACGAACGAACTATAAATTATAGCGATGCTGATTTTCTTATAGATATTTTTAAAACTCAAACAACATTAGGTGCATTACAAAACCAAGCATATGGTGAAATGGGACAAGCACTTAATGGGATGTTAACTGTGTTTGGCGCTGACCCTGAATATGTAGAAAATACAGCTTTAGCAAGATGGTCTAATGAAACCATACAATTAGCCACGAGTGCAAAACTTTCATCATGGAAAGCCAATGTAAAAAGCATGAACGAACTGTTAAGTAATCGTGCTGTAGACGATCCTAACACCCCTAACATAAACGAAGCTGTCTGGGGTACTTTAGAAATTATAGGTGGCGCGTTTGCAAAACATCCCACAGAATTTTTAGGTGAAATTATTTATAAAGAGGGTATACAAGAACTAGTTCCTTTAACCATAGGTGGCGGTGTTGGGGTGGTTACTAAACTAACCATGAAAAACATGGGTAAAGAAGCGGCGACTGCGTGGTCTACCAGAGCAGGGTTAACTGCGGCAGGTATAACAGATATAGCTGAAAGTGCGGGTGGTTCGGCACAATCGGCTTATGAAGAGTCTTTTAACATAATAAAAGGTTCATTAACTGAACGACGTGATGCTGGATATATTAATTATACAAATGACCAAATTGACCAGATAACAACTCAATATGCTGCGGATATAGCCCAACGTAATGGTCAATTTGCAGGTATGACTACTGCTTTACTGTTAGGTATGGGTGGACTTGCATTAGAAAAAGCTATGTTTGGTAGTAATATTGGAAAAAGATCAGAGGCTTTTGAGGCATACGCCAATAAATTAAATGGTAAATATTCTGAGTGGTTAGCAAGCACTGGTAAAGTAGCAGGTAAAGAGGCAATATCAGAGTTTTTAGAAGAAGGCGCAATAGAAAATAATTTTTCAAGTCAAATACTCAAATGGCAACCTGACCGTAATGTAACTGGTGAGGTGTTGTTTAATGCAACCATGGGGGCTATTGTGGCGGGGCCTGTATCAGGCACTATAGCAGGTGTGTCTAGCCTTCCTTTTGATATGCCTTCTTATGAAGATTTAACTGGTAGAGCCGAAATGGCTAATACTGGAGATGTTATGGCTAATTTACTACTAACGTTTAGCCCCGACATGAAACTTGCTGTTGGTAACATGAACTTAGTGGAGGATGGTGAAAGAAAATTATATGAGTCTTTTGAAGAGTTAGGTATTTCTTATGATACCGCTAGTGAGTTAATAGATGCGGCAAATGATTCTTTTTATACAAGCACAGTAGTAAACTTTCCGACTGGTGAAGATAGTGATTTTGGTGCTTTACCACCCCCAGACTTTAGCACTTTTGAAACACGTTCAGCAAGAGACTTAGGCACAGCTAAAAGTGTGTATTACGACCCTACAAGTAGACAAAGTTACCAACAAATTGGTTCTGGTGCTGACGCTACATGGGTGGCTTTGGGTAATAGAGATATAGATTTGTTTGACGGTAATATAAACTTAGCTATTGGTGACACGTTTAGAGATAAAATATCTAATGTAAATTGGAAAGTAGTGCAAAACCCAAAACAAGTAATAACAGGGTATACTGCAACTGGCCCTGTAACAAGAACTGATTATGTTACCTCTGTAGCACAACAGATAGAAGACCCTATGAATTTAGGAGTGATTGGAAGCATAGAAGATTTAATCGCTAGAGACAGTGAGATAATAGATAATTTAGAAGATTACGTGTACTTTTATAACAAAAGCCAAGGACAACATAATTTAACATCGTATTTACAATACCCACCGGGTTCTGGAAATGAACTAAGTTTTGACGCTTTTAAAGAAAAAGCTAGAGAACATTATACCTCACGAGCAGAATTACAACGCCAAAAAATAACTCCTGAACGAGAAAGTCTCACAATAGATGTAAGTAGCGTTGCTAACCCTGACGTTTCTATCAATACTGAAACTTTGATGACTAATTTATATGGTGATTTATTATTTGATGGTGATGGGTATGTAAAAAATATTCTATGGAATGATGTTAGAACTAGTGTGCCCGGCGAATTTGAATGGGATGAGAATAGTGTAAGGCATTTTGTTAATTATGTGGGTGATGCAGGTTTACAACAAACGACCTCTGCTGAAACATTTAATGCGGACACTATTAAAAGCCTACCTTTTTTTAGAGTAGGGGGCATGTCTCAAAATGATGAGTTTACGGGTAACTTTGGGTTTGTAGATCCACGTGATGGGTCACGGTATTTAATACAGTCTCAAGGGTCAGGCATTCAACAAGGTGAGCAATATAGGCACATGTTACGTGTAGTTAAGGTTATAGGCGGTGATGAAAATACTTTTCAAGGAGATAGACTTGATTTTAAAGGAGAAATATTTCTTGGGTTGACTGATGATGCCTCCCCTAGTACAGCATTAGAGGAACTTAATAACAACCCTACTAAAATTAAAAACATGTTTATAAATGCTTTATCTAATATAGCAGACGCTAGAGGCGAAAGTTTTGATATACCCGATGCAAGTATAGTAAAGCCTGATGACGCTTTTAATATAGATCAATTTGTACGTGCAGAACTAACGAGAGCAGGTCTTTCACGTAGACAAACTAGTGATTACATATATAGTAAATCAACAGACGAACATATTAACGATTTAAACACTGATGGCATACAAGTGTTTGACGATTTAAAAAACAAAACAATATCTTTAGAAGAAGCACGCCAAAAATTTAAAAACCTTGACTCAGACTACGTGCCTACAGAAGCTGATTTAATGTCTGGTAGCACACAAAATTTTTCTTACCAAGATTTAATAGATAAAAGTATTAACGACATACAAAATGAAATAGATGGAAATGTGTTACAAATAGTTAGACCAGACGATCCAAATAGTAAAATGACAATGGAAGAATTTAAAGAGTACGTTATGTCTGAATCTGGTTGGACACAAGAACAAGCCGACACTTATGTAAGTTTACACAAAGAACAACTACAAGCTAATCTAAATACAGCAGGTACACAGTCGCAGTTCAAAACAAATTTTGGGCAAGCACTACAAGATTTTGTAATTACAGAAGCAGAGGCTAGGGCAGCGTATGCACAGTTGTACCCTCAATATTCACCCACTGCACAAGACATATCAAATGTAATTACAGGTACAGATGTAGGAGAAGGACAACAAGCTGGGCTAATACCTTTCTTACAAAGTGAGGCTATATCTAACAAAGTTGCTAGTGAGACAGCCCGCATAGCAGAAGAAATAGGAAACAGAGACGGTTCTCAAGGTGAATCAGAAGTAAACCAAGCGATATTAGATGCTGTAAACGGTTACATAACATATACCTTTAAAATGTCACGTGGCCCTTTTAATGTTACCTCAGCTACTGAAAGTTATCTGTCTACTGAAAAGGGTATGCAAGCACAAGCAGCATTGTATGGTGATTTACAACGTCAATATACCGAAAATCCAGATAAATTTATAAAAAATGTGTACTTAGGCCCCAACCCTAATTACGATCCAAGTATACCTACTGACTCTATTACTAATCCAGAATCTCTTTTTGGAGACAGACTAGTGTTTTACCCTACGTATAGCAGTTTTTCTGATGAGGTACGGGATTCGGTAAATATATCGGCAGACATAGATAGATATAAAAAAGCCGCTGCTATAACAAACAGACTTTTGCTTAACGAAATTAATGTTCCAAACGAATATAAAAAATACGACCAAAACATTGTCACTGACTATAACTGGGTAATAAATAATTTTGGTGATATTGTAGATAACATGCAGTTCGCGAACTCATACGATGCAGATCAAGCCATAGCACAATATGACACACAACAAAAAGGTAAGTTATCCGCTATATTATCTGATCCAGCATACGGAGAAGTTGTAGATGAGTTGTATCGTATAGGTGGCACAGAAACCGAAGCGCAGACAATCGCTACCATAGCAACCGAGTTTGAAAATAAGTATGGGTATAAACCTAATTACTTTGACTTATTTGCGTTATCAGCCAGTGACATAAATAAAGGCACTATAGAAGGTAATGATTTTAGTAGGGCTGCTAATTATATTGTACGGACATATCAAGGTGTAGAAAATATATCTGATATAAATGTTAACAGGTACATTCCCGCTAGTAATAAGTTTCAACAAAATAGATTTTATCTTAGAGATGAGCTTGGTTATGTACCAAATGATGAACAAGTAAGAAACTTTATAAGTACAGTTGATTCTGGAGAACAAACTAGAGAAGAATATGTAAACGCCCGTCAGCTTACAGAAGATGAAGTTAAAGACTTCATTACTATGTTCTACGCAGAGGGGTCTGATGAATACAACAGATATATACAAGATTATCTTGGTGACACTGGTGTTGCTACAGGCACAAGTGCTACGTTTGCAGAAGACACATTTGCTAGATTAAAAAGTGATTTGAATGATGAGATAGAACAAAGAGAAGCCGAAGCTGCGGCTGCTTCTCAACGCGATTATGAAAATTATATAGAAGGTTTATTCACAGCACTTGATTACACACCTACCGAAGAAGAAATACAACAATTTAGTACCGTACTTAATCCTGACGATATAACAACTTACGTAGCTGAAAGACAACAGCCAGAGACACCACCCGAAGTGCCAGAAACACCACCTGAAGTACCAGAAGTACCAGAAGTGCCAGAAACACCACCTGAAGTACCGCCAGAAGTGCCACCTGAAACAGATGATGTAGGTAGGCGTGCAGACATAGTTACTCAAGAAGATATAACTGCAACAGAAGATATACTTGCAAGAGTTCTTGGAGAATTCTTACCTACACAAACACCTACGTTTCAAGAAAGTGATCTTGTTTATGATGTAAACAATGATGGTAGTGTAGACCAAACTGACTTAGATTTATTAAATCAGTTGTATGCAGGGCAAGATGCTACGTATAATAGGGCAGTAGAAGGATTACCAGAAGATTCGAGATTTGCAAGCACAGGTATTTTTGCTACACTTGATGATGAAATGAGAGCTAGAGCTGATATACAATCTCAGTTAGATGCTCAACAAGAAATAAATCAAAATTTAAACACAATCACAAAATTAAATACTGCCATACAATTAGCAGATTTAATAGCCGAAGAACAAGCATTAGGTGGTAGTCAACGTATTGACGTAACATCCCCAGAAAAGAAAGATTTAGAATATCTATATGATTTTGAAAGTATTTTTGCTACACCAGAAGAAGAAAGTTTATACACTGACGTGTTCGGTGATGCCGCGCAATTCGGCACACGTAAAAAAGCTGCTGCTACTGGTGGTTTAATAAACGATACAGATAGATTAATAAAACTATTAGGTAAATAATTATGGCATCAGGACAAGGCGGAAACACTAGTAATGCGTTTAACAATTTGTTAGATAGAGGTATGGAGGCCATAGGTAATTTAGATACAAACAGGTTGCTTTCTACAGCTGTATCTGGGTATTTAACTAATGAAGGTGTTTTTGATCCTAAAATAGATCCTGCTGGGTTTCAAGGTAAAGTTGTTAAACAAACACCAGTACGATCACGATTAGATTTACCTGATGACCCTGACCGCCGTCCCGGAGCTTATGGTAGAAGGTATTTTACTGATACTAAGTTTTTAAAAGAACCCATAAAATCTACAGGTAAAGTAGCTAAAGAAGCAGAATTAGGTGCTGAACAAGTATTAGGTGGTATAGTTCCCGGCCCTACCTATGGCACAAAACGAGTTTTAGGTGATGTAGTAGCTGAAGCAGATCAAGATACAAACAAACAATATACCGAAAGTGGTAGAGAAATATTAATGCCTTCAGAGTATAAACCCACTACATCACTTTATGACGATCGTGGGTATGAAATACTTACTCAAGGGGAGCGTGAAGAAGGTAGACAATACACAGATGAAGGTAGATTAATACAAGACACAAATCTGTACGATCCAACCAAAGATTACAGTGAAGAAGGTTTTGAAATAATAAGCCCTGCTCAATATTACACCAATCTCTACGCCCCTACTGAAGCTATGTTAGAGCAGAAAGCGGCATTAGAAGCAAAAAACCAAGCAATAGCAGATCAGTTTAGAGGCATACAAGCATTTGAAGGTATAAACGCTATGAATACTAATGCTGCTATGGGGCCTTTTCCAGAGGCAGAGGTAGCCACCGCAGCACAAGGTGGGTTAGCTAGATTTGCGTCTCCATATGATAAAACCGAAGAAGAAGAAAAAGCTAAGTTTAACGTTGGTGGTGGTATTAAACAATTAGCAGGTGGTCGTTATTTAGACGGTATGTCTGATGGTATGGCTGATAAGGTTCCGGCGAGCATAGAAGGCACACAGCCTGCTGCATTAAGTGATGGTGAGTTTGTTGTACCTGCTGATGTAGTTAGTGGTTTAGGTAATGGTAGCTCCAACGCAGGGGCTAAGGTGTTAAATGATATGATGACTAAAGTACGTAAAGAACGCACTGGAAACCCCCAG
>CEQB01004534.1_pt1 | contig 10704 bp, 11 predicted proteins | sample 530581 | NCBI WGS metagenome assembly CEQB01 (sample SAMEA2620588, study PRJEB7988) | marine metagenome | biome: marine biome (ENVO:00000447); feature: deep chlorophyll maximum layer (ENVO:xxxxxxxx); material: "saline water (ENVO:00002010), including plankton (ENVO:xxxxxxxx)" | depth 75 m
CCCCCCGCCGATGAGGTACCCCCGGGTGACGAATCAATGCTTCTCACTTCCCCAGAGGGCCCACCCCCGGGCCATAGAGATTCGCCTACAATTTATAAATCACCAGACGGCCATGGCACCAGCAAATATCATAGAGTAAAAGTCGACCAACGTCGTCTTGGGGCTTTAAGAAGAAACATGGCTAGGGCTGCCTCTCCGGAGGTAAATACCTATAGAAAGAACAATCTAGGCGCGCCAGAATTAAGAACCCATGCTCGCGGAAGTATTTACGAGCAACAAGGCCCTATTTATAATGACAATGAAAATCGTCTGTTCGAAATCAATCACGAAGTTAGGGGCTTAATTAAGTCGCTTGAAGAAAAAGAAAACATAGTGGAGTTAAAAAAGGATGAAACCAAAGCACAATAAAAAAAGAAATACTGCTTTTATATACGAATCTTTAATTAAAGAAATTACTAAAAGTATTATTGAAAAAAATGATAAAAAGAAAATCAAAACACTGAAGATAGTGAAGAAATATTTTTCAACTGGGTGTATTTTGAGAGAGGAGCTGGAACTTTACAAGAGTCTTTATGAAAACTGTGCTTTGGAGAAAGACGAATGCGAAAAAGTTCTCAAAGAAGCTAAACTGCAACATAGATTCCTAAACCCACAGGTAGTGTTTAAGCAGCAGACAAAACTAATCAACGAGATTAACAAAGAATTAAGCTCGGATGTTTATAACAATTTTATTCCAAACTACAAAACCTTGGCATCCATATCTCAGATATTTAGTGGAAAACTAAACCCCAAGTCATCGATATTGTTGGAAAAAGAAATAGTTCAATATATGTGTGATACTTCCACTATTGATGAAAAAAATCTCAAACCAATTGACAACCTTGTATTAAAGTCGTTTATTGGCAAATTCAATGAAAAGTATTCAAATGATTTATTAAGCGAGCAAAAATTGCTTTTAAGTCATTATATATCTTCTTTCTCGGATAACGGTGTTCAATTAAAAATGTTTTTGAATGAGGAATTGAGCAGATTAAAAACTGAATTAAAGAAATCACTATCTTTGGATGAGATTTCAAGCGATTCCATAATGTGTGAAAAAATAAACACCCTAATGGAAAAACTCAATTCTTATTCTAAAGTTGCAATAGATGAGAAAATGCTACGACAGATTTTAAAAACCCAAAATTTAGTTAAGGGAATTTATGAATAATGTCTGTTAGCGTATCCATTGGAAAAGAACTTAATAAGCCAAAACAAAATCTCATAAGGCTTGAATTAAATATTCGTAAAGCCCTCAATGGCGATCTTATGATTTTCGATCATGGTGATATTGATATTGTTTTAAGTCCTGATGGCAATAAAATTGTAACGTTCGCGAAGGAGAACATGTCCGATACGGTATACGGCGCCCAAAATAGATTGTTTACTTTCCTTAGAAAAAAAGGAGTGATTGTTCCTGAGTCAGTTCAAGCAGGCAATGTGTATGGCTCAATGGAAGCAGTCATATTAGAATCAGTTGATGAAAACTTAAGCTCATCAAAGATTGCATTGTTAAATATTTCAAAATTTATTGATGATGAGCGGCCTTACTTTGAATTCGTCGATAGTATTGTTGATGAGTTTGAAGATGACATGACGGATCCGGAAAATATCGATAGCACTGATTTGGGAGATGTTGAGCACTCTGTTGAAAAGGGCTCTATTAGGAAGGGATATGTGAGAGATCCATATTCTTTAAGTTATTTATACACAATTTAAACTATTTATAAGAGAAAGGTTTTAGGAGATTAAAAAATGCCAGCAAATTCATGGAGATATCCACCCGGCTTAAACAACGTTGGATCATACCAAGTATCGGGTATGCCATATATCACAGGCTCGGCTTCATTGACTTCGGGTAGTGAACACAAGATATCGTTCCCGAAAGTAACACGTGCTGTGACGGTGATGAACCACTCAAGTAACACTCTAAGGTTTTCGTTTGCCCCTACGGGGTCTAACGGAGATAGGGTTCAAACAGGGTTTCATTATATTGAACTAGATAGTGATGAAGATTCATTTAAATTGAATGTTAAATGTAAGGAGATTTATGTATCTTCTACAGCGGGCACAGTTGAGTATCGTGTTATTGCGGAATTGACCAATATTGATACCAATTCCATGGGTCCAATATCCGGCTCTGGACTCACTGATTAAGAAGGGCAATAACAATGGGGTTCAAACCGGGAAAGGGCGAAATTGCTGAAACTTTTAAAATCAGCGATGGAAGCATAAAAGTAAAAGAGCAAGCAAATGCTGAAGCAGATGAAGCTGCTTACGGACAACTTTGGGTTAAATCAAATACTCCGTGCGATTTGTTTTTCACTGACGACAGTGGCCAAGATATTCGATTAACTAACGACGGTGCTTTAGCTAGCTCTGGTGGCACGCTATCTGGCCTAGGCAGTACTGACAATGCCGTGCTGCGTGCAAATGGCACCGGTGGCGAAACAGCCCAAGGGTCTGCAGCAACGATTACCGATGCCGGCGTTGTGTCTGGCAGCTCATATACGGGCTTTGCAACCCGCACAGAAAAAGTTGAGGTTACATCAGTCTCTGCATCCAGTGCTCAAGCAGCAACACTTTCTGGATCAGCAGCAACACTTGATAATTTAACCCTTGGAAACACCGCTGTTACATCAGATGCCGGCGAATTAAACCTACTTGACGGCAGCAGTGCCGGCTCGATTGCAAACAGTAAAGCTGTTGTTTATAGCTCAGTTGGAATTGTAACAGGAAGCTCTCACAAAGCTTTCTCTGCAATTGCTACAGAAGGGGAATTTGCAACATCAGTTTCCTCCTCTCTGCATTTAGGCTCTATGATTTCCGCAAGCTTAACTGTTAGCGGCGGCCAACATCAAGGGTTTAGAGGTGACTTCGCGTTACTGTCTGGGTCTTCTGTCACAGTCGATAACGTCACGATTAAGAACACCGGCAGAGTAACCGGCAGCTTTATTGATTATAATTACGCTTTCGAACCCGACGCAGTAATCACTGCGCTTGAAATTGACGTTGACAAGGTAACCGCCACTACGTCAAGTAATTTAATAACAGGGATTAAGGTTGATCTCGACAACACAACGGCCACTAACGGTACGAACACGATGATTGGCGGAAGCTTTACTCCAACATTAACGCACGCAGCGGATGCCGGAATATCGATTGTAAAAGGTGTTGAGATTGTGGCAACTGCCGGCGGCAATGGCCAAGGCACAGCCAGAGGCATCGAGATTAAATCTTCTGGTGGAGACTATAATCAAGGAATTTATATGAACGTTGCTAACGGTGGCGTAGACCTGAAGTGTGTAAGCTCTGCGGACGCTGGTGACTTCTTTACAATCTCTTGCGGTACCAATGGTGAAACAACACTTAAAACTAATGACGACGATGATGGAAATGCCAATTTTATTTGTGAAGCCGATGGCAATTTTAAAATTGACGCTAAAAATATCATTAAACTTGATTCTGAAATTGGCGACATACACTTTTTAGATAATGGCACTACTATGCTCGCCATTGATCTTGACAGCACCTCTGGATCAATCGGCGCCGACTTAATTTTCAAAGTCGAAGATGATGCCAAGAACTTAGTATTCCAGCAGAACAATGGTTCTGAGGTCGCAAGAATTCAACACACTGGTTCACTGGGATCAAACTGGAGAAGTGTAGAGCCGGGCCTCAACCACAAAAGGCAGGTGTTGGAAGTTTTGGCCGACGGCGCATCAGTAACGGCCACTCTCGCAGCATCGAATAGCGGGTGCATTGTGCTAGCAATACCCGTTAATGATGATATTGTAATTGTTTTACCCGCGGGTACCCCGGGCCTGTTCTATGATATTTGGCTGGGTGAAGACGTTCCAAGTGGCAAAACTGTTAAAATTCGAACAAACGGAACAGACAACAATGATAGCATATATGGCTACTTTACTGTGCCCGCCGGCGGCAGTGGTGACGAAGTGACTTTTGACTTTACTGGCGACGTCTTAACCCTACAGGCAAACACAGCCAAGGGTGCGTGGGTTAAAGTAACCAACGTTGTCGGCGGATCAAATGAAATTTGGCATGCTGAAGTCATCTCACAAACTGTTGCTCTGGTTGACAACTCATAGAGGATATAAGTAGGCGATGCCATACACATCATCAGGCAAGTGCGTTTATAAAAAAAACAAAGATGGCTCTCGTGGTAAAAAAGTGGGATGTACAAAGGGTCCCGTAAAGCAGTACCTTAAGGCTTTGTATGCTAATACCGATGAGGGCTTGGATAAAACTGTAACAGAAGAAACAATGAGACTAATTATTAGAGAAGAATTACAAGAATATCTAAAGGAGATTACAAATGACAATGGATGATTTTGATTTTATAGATCACTATGGCGAAGCCGAAGAGGTAGCCAACGAAGATCAGCTACCAGATAACGAAGTTGGCTCATCGCTAAACTGTGCTATTATTGGCGTTGGTGGAGGGGGCGGCAAAATGGCAAAAGCCTTTTTAGATATCGGCTACAATAAAACATTGTTGATTAATACTACTCCAAAAGATATCCCAAGCGACGTCGATGAATCACATGTAGTGCTGATTCCGGATGCTGATGGGATCGGAAAAGATGTCAGCTTGGGTAAATCCGTACTTGACGCCAATAGCGCCGTTGTTGAAGATGCCTTGCGGACAAAACTTGGCAAGGTTGATTGGCTTATCGTATTATCAGGCGGTGGCGGAGGTACTGGTAGTGCCACTGCTTCATTGCATTCTGTTTTCGAAAGATACTTAAAATCTGTTCAGGCCGATGGTGACATACTTTATGTCGCATCGTGGCCAACAGCACAAGAGTGCTTGAATCCCACAATTAGCAAAAATGCACTGTCACTTATTAATGACGTATCAAAGCACTCGCACATTGTGATCGACAATGAAAGGCAGGTTAAGTTACTCAGAGGCAAGGTTGGCATGCTTGGAATGTTTCCGTTTGCCAATACGGCGTTCGCCAAGCTTTTAACGCAGGTGCTCAGATTGTCTGCAGAACAGTCACCAATCCAGTCTTTTGATTCAAAAGATCTTGCTAGGTGCTTAAGCACAGATGGTAGAATGTTTATTGGGTCTACGATGATTGCTGACCCGGCCAGTCCCAACCTTGGATCGATGATTTTACAAAATTGCCTGAAGCGCTCTCCCTGCCCGCAGCCCTCTGGGCGCCCAAAAACAGGCACACTACTATTGGTGGTGAGCCCTGAGATGGCGTCTGATCCAGAGATCAGCAAGCACCTAGATAATGCAATTTCGTACGTCGGAGGAAGAACAGAGACACTTTTTTCCGGAGTCTATGTTAAAGAGAACGTACCGGGCTTGGTTGCTATCTTGTGCATGAATGGTTTACCCAAAGGAAATTAGCGGGAGATGTTAAAATGAAAATAAGCAGACACCGCCTCATGCAGATTATTCAAGAAGAGTATGATATAATGTTGCGTTCTGAAAAAAAAGAACGACTTGACGAAAGTGTTGTTTTAGAAGCTTCCATGTCTCAAAGCGAGGTGGCTCTCGCTTCAATTGAATCGGCGATTAACGGCACCTTGCACAATTTGTTAAAAGACTTTGTAGCTGAAACGGAAATTAAAAGCATTGTCGATAGTGCAGCTGACGCCGTTGCAGGCAGGATTGGCATTGAGCTAGAAAGCATATATAATGAAAAGCAGGCACCTCTTGAGGAGGTGGTGATGACTCAAGAGCCAATGGATATTCTAGAAGAATTAAGAAGCTTGACAAATAAGTTATCATCGATATCCGGCAACGCACAGCCGTTTGAAAATATAGCATCGGATATGATAATACAGATTAATGATTTAGAGGAAATTTTAACAACGGAGAAGGAATGATAGAGTTGCTTAATTTATTGTGGTTTGTACTGGCGGCGTATGGTTTAACTCAAATTCTTATTTACGGAACAATTTTCAACAAGATAAGGCCGACTAAACAGTGGCTTAATGGATTTGGAGAATTATTCCACTGCCCCATGTGTATGGGTTTTTGGGTTGGCGTATTTTTATGCGGCGTTAGTACGTATACGCAACTATTTACGTTTGAGACATCTTTAATAAATTATTTTATTTTAGGTTGTGTTAGTTCAGGTACATCATATATCCTGAACGTTTTATTTTGCGATAACGGAATACAAATAGGAGTTAGAAATGGGAAAGACATGGACTAGTAAATGGATGTTGCAGCCAGTTCGCCATTGCTGCAAGGGGAGTTAGCTATGGGTAAGGTACTTTTACGAGAATTTTATGAATTATGTGAAGGGGGCGTCTGTCAGGATCTTTTAACCGAGGAAGAGAAGAGGTTTGTGGCCGGCGGCGGTATGATTTTGTCTGGAATTATGCAAAAATCAGACACTGTTAATGGAAATGGAAGAATTTATCCACACAAAGTTCTTGTTCGTGAGGTTGAAAACTACTCTAAGCTTGTAAAAGAGCGACGAGCGCTCGGAGAATTAGACCACCCAGACGACTCAGTGATCAATCTTAAGAATGCATCACACCTTTGCACCAGCATATGGTGGGAGGGGCAAGATGTCATGGGCAAGGTTAGAATTTTGGACACACCATCTGGAAAAGTACTGCAAGAGCTTGTAAAATCAGGTGTTAGCCTCGGAATTTCTTCAAGAGGAATGGGTTCTGTTAAAGAAAGCCAAAATGGCACAATTGTTGAAGATGATTTTCAGTTAATTTGTTTTGATTTTGTATCAGAACCCTCAACACCCGGCGCCTACATGATGAAAGAGTCTAAAAGCTTAAAAGAATCAAACATCTTCACAAAAGCAGATAAAATCAACAGATTAATCAACGAGGCTCTAGATGAATAAGGCAGATTTAAAGAAGCTTATAAAACCACTAGTGAAAGAGTGCGTACAAGAAACCCTTCTAGAAGAAGGGTTGCTTTCTGGAATTGTAAGTGAGGTGGTAAAAGGAGTTTCCTCGGCACCACCAATCGTCGAGAAGGCAAAAACAGCAAAAACAGCACCGAAACAAGAACTTGATTACAAAAGAATAGCAGAGACCAAAAAGAAGATAAATCAACACCAAAAAAGACTATTAGACGCCATCGGCTCAGACGCCTACAATGGCGTTGATTTATTTGAGGGTACAAAACCGATTTCTGATAGCGGTGCCCCCAAGCCGGGCTCAACTGATTTGGGAGAACATGACGATCCGGGTGTTCCTTTCGCCGGACCATTGGCTGAAGCTTCCAAAATGTGGGGTAAATTAGTTTAAATGAGAAAAAAATGTAATGTACATTTAAAATCCAGAAGAAACGAGCCGGCAGATCGGCTTATTAGAAGGTTTATAAAAAAAGTAAAAAAAGAGAAGATTGTTGAAGAAGTTAGAGATCGAAAGCATTATAAAAAGCCATCGGTCAAAAAGAAGCAAAAGAGGATTAAAGCCCAACGCGAAAGGAAAAGACAAGAAGCCCGACGGTTAAGACGTCGGCAAAGGCGCAAATAGTTTTATTTTAACTATTTATGTTTAAGTATCAGTATGTGGAGTATGTGAGTAGATGGGAATAGGATGGGCATATATCGATTGTGATCCCGAGATTGTAACGGGATCGACCGGGCCAACTGGCTCAGTTATGTTTAAAGATGGCCATAGATCTATTCGTGGTCAAGAAGAGCTTATGTGGATCCGCCCGGCCGCAGCTATCTCTGAGGGATTTACAATTGCATCGGGCAGTGCGTACACAAGCACACTCGACGTCGGCGCCACCTTCCACCCGCCATTCCTCCAAGTATCAGGAAACATAAGAGTTAGCGGCACAATTTTTGCAAACAGTTTCGATGTTATAACAACAACTTTAACTGAGATACATCAGTCTGGATCAACCAGCTTTGGTCAGGGTGTTAACCGCGATAAACACAGCTTTTCAGGTTCCTTACAGGTAACAGGCGCCAGCACGCTGAATGCAATAAATTCATATGTTTTAGATAGATTTGGAATTGGCGAAAAAGAACCGAAATCTACACCTCACAGCGCAGGGTCTTCGAATGATGCGAAGGCAGAAATATCAGTTGCTGATGGCGAGGCTTTAACGGCACTTGTAATCGATGCGAATGATGTCGATGAAGTAGCAATGCACATCGAAGCAGCACAAACAACCGCTAATGTTTTAGAAATTACAGCAGATGCAGTGACAACAGCAAATGTAATTGATGTTTCAGCAGACGCTCTAACTTCAGGCGCCGCGATGAAAATTCAAGACAACTCAGCAAACAACACTTCCAGAGATTTAGTGCTTATTCATCAACAACACGCTAGCGCTACCTCAGCTACTGCATTGAAAGTTATATCTGCAGGCGCCCAGACTGGAATGCTCTTGGACAAGAACTATTCGAGCGTTAATGCATCGACCGTCACTGGCTTCACTATTGACTTAGATAAAACTGGCACTTCGACTACTGCGAACACGATCTATGGGGCTACCATCGACGTGGATAACACAACAGCAACAGCCGGCGTCAATAACATGACTGGTATTCAGGTGACCCCGACCTTGACACATGCTGCAAACGCCGGCACGCCAACTGTAAAAGGCGCAGTCATTACTGCAACCGGCGGTGGCAACGGCACATCAGCCGCCACCGGCATGGAGTTGACTGCTACTGGCGCCGATACCAACAAGGGTCTCATAATCAACTGTGCTGATGGAGGTCAGGATTTGCTAATTGTTAGCTCTGCCGACACCGCGGACTATTTTGCAATTGAAGTAACAGCCGCCGGCGCAACCACCCTTAAAACGTATGAGGATGGCTCCGATCACGGCGCAGATCTTACAATGGATATTGATGGCGCAATTAAGATTGACGGCGACGGGGTTGAGATAGAAAATGATTCAGACTCGGGAGCAACGGCCCTTCTTATTGATAATGATGATACAGACGCGATTGCCCTTAGTATCGCCGCTGAGAATATTGATGCGAATGTTGTTGATATTGCAGCAGATGCGGTTACAACTGCTAAGGCGCTTAATATTTCAGCGGATGCGCTCACGACTGGTACTGCGTTTTATGTCGAAAGCGAATCAACGAACAACAGCACTAGAAATGTAGCAGCAGTTGTGCAAAACGCCGGCGCTGCCATTAACGCCACTGCGCTACTTGTACAATCTGATAGTAACGGCGGCGTTGCTGGCATTAAAATTGATAGAAATGCAAACGGTACTGCAGCTGTTGATGCTGTAACCGGTCTTCAAATCGATCTAGATCAGACTGGAGAGATCACAAGCGCCACCGGTGTTGTGGTTGGAATCCAAACAGATATCGAAACCAACGTCGCCGGCGACGGCACGTTAAATTCCTATGGTCACAGAATTGTGATGACCGGCGATGCTGATGGAACACATACAAACACTGGCCTTTCAATTAATTTAGGTCAGGCCGACATCAACACTCATATTGAGTTACTTTCTTCCGCCGATACCGGCGATAAATGCACGATTTCAACAGGTCTCGCCGGCGCAACAACAATTTTAACGGTTGATGATGATGGTGCGGACGCCCATCTTACAATAAATCCCGATGGCAATTTACTTCTTAATGCTGCTGGTGACATTATAGTCGATCCAACTGGCAATGATATTCTTCCTCTTAACGATAATGACATTAGCTTGGGTTCTGCTTCGAATCGATGGGCGCACATTTATACAACACTTATTACAACTGGTGACCTTCGTTTAAATAATGATAGAGGCGATTGGTTGATTGTCGAGGAAGCAGACTATTTGAGTATAAGGAATCAAAAAACAGGAAAGCTGTACAAATTCGTATTAGAGGAGATTAAAGAGTAATGGCCAAAATAGTAATAACCTCAGCAGGTATATCCGGTTCAGCAGGATCGGTAGCCATTACAGGCTCATTTGTTGTTACCGGATCCGAAGGCGAAATTACAGTTTCCGGAAGCGGAACCGAGCTTAGTGGCGCCCATGGATCCTCGACCACCACATCGGGCTCATCTACATTCTACGACGCCGCCGGCAGCAGCACGTCAACCTCTGCGACTGGCTCAGTATCTACCGGCTCAGCAGGCTCCGCAACACACGGCTCTGGTTCCTCAACATACACCGATGCTGATGGCACACACTCAACTTCTGCAACTGGTTCATACACTACGGGTTCCGGCGGATCAACATCGACAACATCAGGCTCTACATCCCACACAAGTGCTGATGGTAGCACCACTTCGACATCTGCGACTGGTTCTTATATTAGTGGCTCCGGAGGCGGAGCCGGAACTGGCTCTGGCGGCTCAGCAACCCACAGTTCGGGTTCATCAATTTACACAAGCGCTGACGGTAGCACACACTCAACTTCTGCAACTGGCTCATTAACCACAGGCTCAGGAGGTTCCACCGAAACAACATCAGGATCTACATCGTATACAGACGCTGGTGGAAGCACCACTACTGTTTCTGCAACTGGTTCATATACCACAGGTTCTGGAGGTTCCACCGAAACAACAACGGGATCATCTACATACACAGGCGCTGATGGTGGCACAGCCATAGTCTCTTCAGTTGGATACGTAGCTAGTGGTTCCGGTGGAGAGTCATCTACAACATCTGGCTCAACCAGCTACACAGACGCTGGTGGAAGCAGTACTTCGACATCTGCGACCGGCTCA
>CEQB01012202.1_pt1 | contig 10702 bp, 11 predicted proteins | sample 530581 | NCBI WGS metagenome assembly CEQB01 (sample SAMEA2620588, study PRJEB7988) | marine metagenome | biome: marine biome (ENVO:00000447); feature: deep chlorophyll maximum layer (ENVO:xxxxxxxx); material: "saline water (ENVO:00002010), including plankton (ENVO:xxxxxxxx)" | depth 75 m
TGCCTCCCCCTTGATCAGTTAATTGCAAAGAAACAGAAACACTTCTTACTATAGGAGCTAAATCAGGAAGCGTACAACTGTAATCAGCACAAGCAGATCCTTCGATAGTGTAACTTGACATGCTTACAGTGTTTGCAAATGAGATGTTAGGGAAATCAAAACTAAAGTTTATATAAGAAGGAATGTCACAAGAATTGCTTCCACAATCGCTATCTGAAGGATGGCATGTTTTACAAGGAGTACAACATTCTCCTGTAGATCCAGGTCTACCCCAAGGCCCATGAAATCCAGTAGGTCCTTTTGCTCCATCTGGACCAGGGGGGCCATCGGCTCCATCAGCTCCAGGCACACCAGGTTCGCCAATTGGTCCTTGTGGCCCATCAAGACCTGTTATTGCAGTTCCTGGAACTCCAGTAGGTCCAGTTGGTCCTGTAACAGGAGCAATTGGAGTATGCGGAATAGTCAATGTTGCGTAATCAGTTCTATAAGAATTATCAGGTAAAGAAGATCTTCTTATGTCTTGGTATGAGACAGCATAAATATTATTTAATTTATAAGCATCTCTTAGTTCATCCATGTCTAATTCATTTTCTGGTTCATTAAGAGAAGCCCATTGAAAACCAGAAAGTAAACCTTGTTTTGTTTTAAATCCTAAACCTTCTACAGGTTTATAACTTGCAAAAGCATTTAATTCAATATCTTGCGGTTCTTCTGATTGACCAAAAGGCATAATATATTCCTTAACATGAAGGACCCTGTGGGCCTCTTGGACCAGTAGGACCTCTTAAACCTCTAGGTCCAGTTGCACCTGCTGGGCCTACTGAACCATCCGCACCATCGGCACCTGCTACACCTTGAATTCCTTGAGGACCTGTATCACCTTGTGGACCTATACCTCCTGCTACTCCTTGTGGACCTTGTGGACCCGTAACAGTAACTGCATCTACCATAGCTTGTAGTTCTTCTCCAGATACTAATTGTTGAGTGTAATAACTATTTGAAGTAATAGAAGTATTACCCATTTCTAAAACATTATTAATATTAAAATAAACAGAAGGATCTGTAGAGCCTATTTGAGATTTTCCTACTCCTGTTAAGTTAGCACCTTGCAATCCTTCAGCAGCATAAACTGATTGAAACCCAGGAGATAAAAATTGTTTGCTTCCTGCAGTGAGATTAGGTTTAAGATTATAGTCAGTAGCACTCCAGTCTACTGGACTGTATTCACTATACCAAGGCATTATCTCATCCAACTATTTGAAACATTGTCGATAGTATCTTTCCAATATTGTTTACCTACTCGATTTTGAATATTAGAACGATTGTCCATAATGCTCTTCATATTAGTTTTATGTTGAAGAATTAAGAAGTTCATTTGTTTTTGTGAAACACTACGTACTGTACCTAATTGAATAGCTGCTGCTGATGAAATAGCACTGGCTAAAGAAGTAGCCATCTGCGGAATAACTTCGTACCTATAACCTGTAGTGTTCATAGAACCTGATCCACTTGGATGAATGTTACCAGTAAAAGCAGTATCTACCGTAGCGGTAAAAGTATTGTGGTCGTAAGAACGAATAACTCTTTCTTCAATAAGAGTATTATTCGTATGTTCAAAAACTCTTAAAAGAGCTCCTGAATAAGCTTGTTCCCTAAGATCGCAATACCCTATATCACTTGTACCAGATAAAGGTTGATCAAGTGTAAAAGTAGTACTGCTTACCATTTGACCACCATCGTCAGAGTAGTGCATTTGGAAATCACCGTTAGGAATATAGAAGATAGTAATTACTTCTCCAGCATCGTTCGAACTAGGATAAGGTCTAAAGTTAATAGTGTTTCCGTCTACTGCCCAAACAGGGCCAATGCCATGAAATTCACTTCGTGGTTTAAAATCGTATTTAATTGAACCGTCAGTATTTAATTGCCCAACTCTATACACCTCTCCTATATTGGGGGGAAGCACATATCGAGGTTGGTCTTTAACAAGAGTTACATCAAAAGAAAGAAGGATTGGATTTCCAGAAGTAAGATTAATACGAGAAAGAACATTTACCATTTCTGGAGTAATCATATTACCCAACAAAAAATCGTTAGAATATTTAGCGTTTAAAGTAGGATCGTCTATATAAGCCCTTACTCGATCTAACATCATGTGGATAAAAGATTGTTTGCTGTTCATGAAAAATGCTTCCTATTGTTAAGGCGAGACATAGTTTTTAATTCTTCTGCTAATCCTGAATCAGGGTCATAATCAAAAGAAGAATGAGGGTCCATATACGCACCTTTTCCTTTTTGATATTTTACTGCAGCATCTCTCATTTCTCTATTGTTTTCCCGTTTTTGTTTTTCTAAGCGTTTTTTTCTCTCTCTATTTTGTCTCATATCTCGGATAATTTCATGCTTAGGTCTAAGTCTATATCTCATATAAGGCCATTCCAGCCAGCCTCCACGATCAAAAGAAATAGGGCTTGTTTCCAGTTCAGTAAAGATTTCTGTATCTCGGTACATCCAAGCAGCAAGAACAAAGTTTTCCGTTTGTCTATGCCTATATACAAAAAGATCTTTTCTTCCCATCTTTTTATTAAGCCATTCTGCCCAATCAGAATGCATTATATGATGGTTTTCATTTCTTTTTATCCCGTTTGCTAGGGCATCTTCTCGTTCATCTCGAAGTATTTCGAGATACGGCTCTTCAAATTCTTCATGTATCATAGCTTCATAATAAAAAAGATCCTCTGGTTTTACAACCAGAGGACCCTGAGTTTCTGATCTTTATCAGAAAGGAGGATTAACTAGCATAAACGGTATCAGTAGTTACTCCATCCAAAATCATACCCGCTGGTTGATCTGGGACCAACTGCATGCGGAGCATACCAGGCATTTGAATACCTTCAGTTGGTAGAGCAGTACTTGAAGGACCGCCAGTCTTATAGATAGGCATTTGGTTTGAACCGCCTGTTAGAGCACCGCCAACAAAGTTGAACGGAACGCCAGTTTCAAGGCCACTCATTGAACCAAGACCCTTATAAGAAGAAGGAACATATCGTTTCCAGTTAGTTCCACCCTTACGAATACCATATACTTGACCGTCATCAGCATACATTGAGGAGTACCCAGTGTATGTTCGACCGTCAAATGTAAAGTTAAATCCGTCTTGAGTACCTTCTTGGTTCATAGATGAAAGTCGATTAGTTCGATCTATCATCTCACGACCAATCTTAGTAGCTTCGTATGCCATCCAGACACCATCAGATGCAATAAGGCAGTCAATATATTGACCATACTTATTTTTACCTGCATGGAATCTAGCAAGATACTTACGAAGTTTATGTTCTGTTAGTGAGCCAACAGAAGTAATACCAAGGGATTTGAACTCAGGATGAGTATTAACATCAATAGCTTCGCCACTAATTGCATCACCTTTAAGAAGGTTATGATCAGTGCCGTCAATTGTGTCATTACCTGTAACTAACCATGCATTCATACCAGCAATGCCAGTACTATTTACAGAAGTTCCGTCAGTTGCATTTGAACCATCAGTACCTGCATAAAAGATAATATCAGCATTAATAGGGTTAGAAGCCCAGTTGCCAGGGCAACTAATAATAACTGTACCTGCAAGTTCATCAACTGTAGTTACAACTGCTTCGGTTCTATCACCACTAACAGCACCGTTTCTACGTTGTGATAAATCATTTTTCCAAATATCAACACGCATGCCGACATACCATCGGTCAATCGCTTTAACATTTTTAAGAGTACAAGTTGAGGAAGTAACATCAAAGTTATCAGTTGCATCACTGCATTCGTACAATTTATGATTGTCTTGTGGTTTTAGATACCAGTAGTTACAAAGAGTGTGAGCGATGTTCTTAGAGAAACCTTCAAGTTTAGGACCAAGAATCTCGCCAATAAAGGCAGGACTTGCTTCCGCTTGAAGTTCACCAAGAGTCATCATGAAGTTGGTGACAAGAGCTCGCATTGGGATTTGTAAACGATAAGGCAATTGATTTGTTCCCTGAGTTGCATCTGGGAAAGTGTAGTTCAATTGTTGTTGATAAAGTTTAGATCCAAAAGCGGTGTCCTTGTCGCCAAAGAGAACAAAATCGTTAGATAGTTTTGAGTTTTCAATAACACCAGTCAAGCCACCTTGGAAGACTTTGGTGATTAACATGTCTCGACCAATAGCATCGGCAGCACCGACACCTTGGCTAGTTAAAACAGTATCTCGCCAAACAGGATCCAATGATGGAAGAAAGACATCAACGGATTTGTTGATTACTTCTTCGATACGCTTTGAATGGGAATGAAACAGGCTATCCGTTGAAACTGCATAAGCCATTTTTTATTCCTTAAGCTTTTGAGGGACCATCCTGTTGAGTTTCCGCAACTAAACGACTCAGTACATCTGTTGTCCAAGAACCGATCTTGGTATCAGCAGAAGACATATTATCGCCTTTTTGATAACTCGGATCTTCAACAGGCTTTTTCGAAAGAAGAACACTTTGCTCCGTTGCTGTTTCTGGAGCCCTCATAATTTGATTAGGGTCTCCAATTACCGTACGAAATTTGTTAAACACAGCTTCCGCTGCGTTATTAGTTTCCTCTGTAAACCAAGAAAAGTCAAATGTTCCTCCTTTATTTTTTCGTTTATTTAGGAGATCCATAGCTTCTTTCTCAATTTCTCTCTTAATAAGGGTTGCTCGGTCATTAATTCCTTCATCACCATTGAGTCTTTTTATCGTTTCAAGTAAAGAATTAATCTTATCGTTTCCTTTAAATACCCTTTCTATATTCTCTTGTAGCTTATCTTTTAAGTGGTCAGTAGATATTCTAGATTGACCAGCTTTTAAAGCATCAATTTCAGCTTGTTGTCTTCGAATAGTATCTTCGTATTGGTTTGGTTCCATTGTTGGTTGCTCCTCTGGGGCAAAAATATCTACATCTGGCTCACCAGATTCTTCATAACTTTGATCGTTTTGCATATAGTTAATATAATTATTTATATCTTCTTCACTATACCCAGAGTCTTGCATAACGTGACGAACACTAGTCCATCTTTCAGCATCATTAGTATACTGATTGTTTATTAATTTCGTAGCGTGTAATTTAAATTGCTCAAGGGTTTCGTTTTGATTTTTTAATTGATCAAATTGTTCTTGAGAAATTGAATTAACCTGCTGCGGGGATGCCTCCTGGGAAACCGATTGGTCCTGCTGGGGGGAGTCCGATTGCTCTATTTGCTCCGACATTCATTTGCTCCATTGTACCTTGCAACGCAGCAAGGTCATCGGGGTTAGGGACAGCTTCAGGCAGTACCATACCCAGACTGTCCATGAGAAATTCTCGGTACCTTTTAAAAGCATTTTGCACCTCTGGAGATGCAATTGCCATTCTAGGCGAAGACATAAACCCAGTAAGAACCCGAAGCTGCATCTTAGGAGATGCCGTATGTGGAGTAACAACAATTTGCCCAGGACTTGTACCGTTTCCATATAAGATGAGGGAATTCCGTACAACTGATTCATAGGCATTTCGTTCTTCATCGAGGTAAGCTGCAATACGTACTCCTTGCTGGATCATAAAAATCTTAAACGCTTGTTGATCCATAATACCAGCTTTTATCATTTCTAGGGCTTCACTCTTAATTGCTGCTGCACTTTTTGGTTCTTTTTGTGCAATAGAAAAAGTTAGATCTTGAAGAGTAGGAATAGGATTAGCCTGTTCAAAGCTAATAGTATTGTCTTCAGGATCAAAGATTACCCCTGCTAAATCCAAACTAAGCTTTTCAATCCTTATTGATTGGGGGGACTCTATTACATTTTTAATAATAGAACCTAAAGAAGCCCGATAACAATCACTAAAGGCTCTTTCAAGCCCACGAGTGGGGGTGCTTATAGCTTCATTGATTTTTTCATCCAAGTAGTTAAGCCCACTTGCTGAGTCAACACGACCTTTTTGAGATATAAGATCTCGGATAGGATTTAAATTATCCAACATAGATTTAGCCATAGCAGCAACTTTGCCTGGTTGATCTCCCATGTTTACAGGAGTAATAGGGAAGGGCCTAAAATTTTCAGACACAGGATCAGGTTCAAATGGCAGAACTTTAAGCCCATCCCCAATATCTCGAAGCAACGCTCTTTCGTTAAATTGTCCTTGAGGAAGAACAAGTACTCCGTATTTATCCATATCTCTAACATTGTTAAAGAGATTCTTTAAAAGTTTTTCCATCTCACGGCTAATACCAAAGAGAAGATCAAACATTCCCATACCGTGGAAGGTTCCGTTTTCCATAAACCTAGCAAAGCCAATAGGACAATATACTTCTATTCCAGAATAATCTTCATCTGCAATTACATAATCACCAGATGAAATAATATAACGATCTACTGTTCCCGCAGGTCCATCAATCCATACTTCTCGTATACGAACTAAAGTATGGTGGGTATCTGGTTCTCCAGACAATGAGCCACCTGAGTTTGAAGTACTAGCAAGTTTATCAGAGTTTACATAATTAACTCTGTTGTACCCAATTCCAGATCCTAAGTTTTCTTCTGAGAAAGGATCATGCATTTGATTGCCTATTTGATCCGTCCAGTATTCCATATTATGAATATTCTTTTTAATTTTAGAGCCATACTTTTGTACTAAAACTTCTAATGGGACTACTCGTTGACGCATTAAACCATATGCTTTTGTGTAATCTTCACCTACTGAAGGGAAAGGCATAAGCTCACGAGGATGAATAACTTCTAAATCATTTACCAATCCTATAGATTCATGCTCTGTAATATGACCAGTAATACCACAACAACCTAAAGCAGTAAACATATAGCAGAATTTACTTTTAATGTCTTGCAATTGATTTGCTGATAAAGTGGAATCCAAAAGAATTTGAGCAACTGATCTTTCTCTTAAACCAGAAAGGGTAGTACCTCTTTGTTTTACGGCAGGACTTACATCTAATTCAGCAAGTTTACTAGAAACCTTGTCAATAGCAGAAATTAATTCTTGTGACTGGTATTCCAGATTTCCATTTTCATCTAAAAAGTTTGGAGATAGTTTTCCGAATTGAGGATCAAATACATCAAACCGTCTGGCACCTTGCAAATAGTAATAAGCAAGAAGCCACATAGTACGCCGATAAGAAAGCCTATCTTCTTCCCTATCAGCATGTTGATCAATTATCTTCGCTAGGCTCTTCTTGTCTTTCGGCAGTTTCAAGGTTCGGTATGCCATTTATGTTTCTCCGTTTTCTTTTGGCAACCCCCCCTGGTTGATAATTGCCTACACCCGCAATAATGCTTTGCAGCTGAGTAGAAGCCAAAGTAGTACTATGATCCTCCGTAGAAGTTCCTTCGTATTGTACCGTAGTTTCCTCTTTTTTACTCCCATAATATGCTTTTAATAGCTTATCAAAATAAGCAAGGGGAACTACTATGTGATTTTGGTAATTAAACTCTGGAACGTCCATCTGGTTTGTCTCCTTTTATCCTGTTATCTAACAGTTTATTTACCAAATCTACTGGAATGGTACTTAAATCTGCTCCATACACAATAGGCAATCCTGTATTAGGATCTAAAATCTCCCCATCATTTAATTTTTCTATTATAGATCTTGTATCTTTGGTCTCTCTTGATACTTTTGCCAATCGTCCTTTAATCACATATTGAGACATGGCGACACAATCTATTTCATCATCATGTTGCAATCCACCGTCTCTAGCATCAGGGTTAAATTGTTCTATTTGATCCATTAATCTAGACCAAGCACCTTGATTACGGCGTGATAAAGGCAATTTAATAAGGGCATTTTCAAATCTATGATGCAAAGTACTGATCTTAGAAGTTTTATCTACCATTCCAGGATGTAGTTTTTTAATCCCAGGAACATATTCAATACCCATTTCATATACCATTTTGGTATGAACCATAGATTGAAGCGTATTGCACAAGGTTAATCCTGTTTTAATAGCTTCAGGATGGACTGAAGGCACCCTCCATTTATCCGCCAAGGTAAAAATATTTTTGATCAGAACTTCTTCTTTGCATTGTTTTGAAAACAAATCAAGCACAAATAAGGTGTTATCTGAATTGATTGCCATGACACAAGCCACTTTATAATCAGAATCTGCAGTAGAAGTGTACGAAGTATCTACCGTCATAAATAGACGATTGTGTGTCAAAAACTCATTTAACGGCATCCTATGAAGGACTTCTCTATGATCCCTCCAGCATAATAAAGTATGGCTGTTATAAGGATCCGACTCTAAATAGGGATCTACATTTTCATACCACCATCCATGCTTTTCTTTATCTAATTGAGGGAAATAACTTTCAGAAGATTCCCCTGGTCTAGCCATGTATTCCGCAAGAAAGTTGGGAGTTCCAATAATTTCACGTATTTCTTCTAGGGAAACCCTATCTTCGTACTCAGGGTTTTCTTCCTTAAACTTTTTATTAGGAGGCCACATAGCGGGCCAACATGAATGCAATTCTCCTTGATCATCTTCGTAGGCAGCTCGAATAATCATTCGACTCCATAGATTGAACCTAGGATCGGTGGCTACTTTTTTACCTTTTTCATCTAATGAAGTTTGCAAAGCATGCCAAGCATAGTGCCTACGAGAAACAAAAGTAGCAAGCCAATCTACTCCGCATCCTTTACGCATAACCATAGGAAGAACCACTTTAAAAAGAAGATTATCCATATAAGAACGCAAGACCGACATAGAAGTACTAGCCTTCGGATCATACTCAGGGTCATCGAGAACATAACGTCTAGGACGACCACCCCGTTGACGAGACTCAGCAGATATACAACGCAACCAAGATCCATTCCGTAACTGAAGTAATTCAGTTCCGAATGGAGCTTCACCACGTTTAGGAATCAAACGATTGTCAGGAGCTTCTTTATTCCAGTCATCGTGTATCCGCATATTATTTAACAATTGGTCTTTAATGCACTGCCCAGTTCCTTTGGCATTGTCATTAGTAGACGTTGCATACAAAATAGTAAACGCATTTCTACTTAAAATTCTAAGTAAAATAGCTTTGCGAACAAGAAAAGACTTTGCAAATCCACGGGGAGCAATGGCAATATTCCTATTAGAAGATGCCCATTGAGACAATATATCGAAATGTCCTTGGGGGGAGGGCAACGGATCATCGTCATAAAACAAAGGATCAAAGTCAATTTCTTCATTAGGTACCAAATAATACCTATCAAAAAACTTAAGGGCTGCTACAAACGCAGCTCCTTTGTCAGCTGGAGTTCCCCCCAATAACCATTGTCTGCAGGCATTTACTCTTGCCTGGCGTTGACCTTCTTTGTTGAGTTCTGCGTAATCAGCTGGTAATGGGTAATAAGGATTTTGTTCTACTCTTTTTGGATTCAAGAAGGATTCCTGTATTCAGAAACCCTAGAAAAAACAGATACTACTCCTATCCTACAAGCAATAGCACCCATTACATCAGGCATATCACCGTAGTTTGTAGACTTTACTATTTCGCATAGCAGAGGAATATAGTTTTGTCTAAAGCAACAATCCGTTAAGATTTCTTCTCTAAGTAATTTACAAAAAAGATTCATATCTCCTATCCAATCATAAGGATCTTTAATTCCTAATTCACCCAGGATAGGCATTCCTAATGAGTACAGTTTGTCATTAGAACAATCGTTTACAAAATCAAAAGCCGCTTTAAGTTCTTTAGGAGTACTAGGAAGATGGGGGTAAGAACTCTTTGTTTCTTTTACCTTCTTCGGTGTCGGTTCTTTGATTTTCTTTTCGATTATCTTCTTCGAGGTTCGAGAGGAGACTTTGTGTTGTGGTGATTTTTTGCTCAATGATTTTTCCTTTTTCATCGTCTATGCTCAAAGAGCGATGGACATTACTGATGAGCCCATTTGATTGAGCGACATCTTTCATTATAGACCTAAAGTGCTTTAAAGCAGGCAACGAAACTTTAGGGTCGGGATCACGCATATGACTAACCAGGATATCTACTTCTTCAAAGATATCAAAGTCAGAAGCTTTAACTGCAACATTGAATGCGTCTAAGTTATAAAAAGAAGGAAGTGTTCCTTTGCTTTGGGTTATTGCTTTTTCACTACTCAATGTCATGCATCCAGTCTACCATTTCTTTTGGCATTTCACCAGCTGCTTCATTTGCGTACTTACTAAACTCTCTTTTGCCTGACTCTGGAATATATTGCATTCCTAAAGCTGTAAGTCTTTTAGCAGCCATCTTAGCAGCTTCTTTTGTGGTCTCTAGCAATTTACCACTTTGTAATTTTTGAGTTGCTAGTAATTCAAAAACTAAAGTCTTTATATTTTTTTGAAAATCTAAAATATCTATCTCAGTCCCTTTACTCCCTCGTGAAGGGAAGATATAATCATCTTGTCCCAATCGGGATATATAACGAATAGCAAGCTGAAAAGAAGTAAGTTCAACATACCAAGTTTTTCCAATCTTAAGCCTAGGAACCTTTAAACCTTTACAAAGAGCCCGAAACCCTTTAATCGTACAATTCATTTCTTTCGCATACCAAGATTCTTCAAAAAGCCTAATACCACTACCAATCCCTATATAGGACTGATTGTCAGTGAATCGTATATCACTCATCCTGCTGCAAGTTCGTTAAAGTCAGCAGGTAATTCAGGTCCTTGTTCACCTTCTTCTAGACCTCGTCTAG
>CEQB01029251.1_pt1 | contig 10693 bp, 13 predicted proteins | sample 530581 | NCBI WGS metagenome assembly CEQB01 (sample SAMEA2620588, study PRJEB7988) | marine metagenome | biome: marine biome (ENVO:00000447); feature: deep chlorophyll maximum layer (ENVO:xxxxxxxx); material: "saline water (ENVO:00002010), including plankton (ENVO:xxxxxxxx)" | depth 75 m
GCATTACGTCTATATGCAAGATGAGTATATGAAGGCACAAGAAGTAATCAAAGTATTACTTTAATAATAACTAATAAATTATTTTTAAACATGACGACCTGCATCATCAATCTCTGCAGGATGTTTTTGAATTTCAGGTTTACTTATCTTCTTTTGGCTTATTTTTTTTTTGCTCTTGATATTTACGAGCTTTATCTAAAGCAGCCTTACGTTTTTCCTTATCATTCATTTCAGTACCATCTTCTTTTTTAGCGTTTTTCTTTTTAAAGTATTCCACTAACTGCGGAGGCATTTTTCCTTTAGCCATTTATCTCATTCCTCCACCACGTAGGTTAGCCATTTGTGCCATAAAATCTTGAAGAGTTGTAGCTGCTGCTCCTGGTCTTTCTAAATTTTGACCACCTTGTTGTTTGAAAGCATCAAATCTATCTTGAGAGAAATAAGGATCTTCTGGTAAACGATCTCCTCTACCTGGACCTAGATCAGTACCGCCTCTTCTTTCTTTTGCTCTTCTCCACATATCTTCTTTTCTCTTCATTTCCATTTCTTTTCTTCTTTGATGCCATGCATCTTTTTTCCTACCATAGTTAGGATCATCTTCTCTACCCCAAGGGTGTTTCTCTACAGGAGGTCTGCCACCAATAGGTTTCTCTGGTATACCAGGCATAGGTCCCTTTCCAGGGAAATAAGGTAAAGTTGCCCAGTTATCATCTCCTATTGGTCTGCCTGGTCTGCCTGGACCATACTGATCATCTCCCCTGATTGGTCTACTTGGAGGTCTACCATCCATTGGTGGTTCAAAAGGTCTTCCTTCTTTATAATCTTGAAAACCAGTATCTCTAGGTGGCTTAGATGGTCTACCTCCTATTTCTTTATAGTCTTTAAAACCAGTATCTCTAGGTGGTTTTTCTGGCATTGGTCTACGATCAATAGGCTTGCCTGGTCTGCCTCCTTTTCCTTGTTTTTGCTTTCCTTCTTGATCATTCCTAAGCATCTGATCTTCCATTACTCCTCTAGATACATCTCTACCAATATTTGGTCCTCCTCCAGTTTCATCCCGACGAATCTTTTCAGCTCTTCTAGCTCTACCAGATGCTGCTAACTGTTGTCCTACTGCACCTTTTTGTGTTCTTTCAGCACCCATTTCTATTCACTAGAATTTTCACTTAAATATATTTTAATTCACCTATTCTTCTAGTTGCATTCTTGCCCATACACTCATAGTTGCTTCCTCCAAAGGAATTTCAATTGGATCATCTTTAAATATAAACATTAATTCTCTAATAGCTCGATCTGCACCAGCCATTAGAATACCTTTTCTATCTTTTGTATTGGTAAACTTTTCAACTTGATCTATATGACCACGTAATTCTTTTTGCATAGATGCTATACGTGCAACACCTGCATCACGCTTAACTAAACCTGTTTCTACATCAGCTCTTAATTTACGAATATCTTCTTGCATTGCATCTATTTCAAATAGAAGCTTTTGACGATGATCTGGTTTTGTATATTCTTTTCTTACCCAAAGATCACACGCAGTTATAGATCCCCTATAACCAAGAAATCGGGAATATAAATAGATTTCGATGACCGAGTAATTATCAGAAGCAAACGAACAAAAAGACTCTTGAGTTGATGAATCTAAATTATCAACCCATGCATCAAATAGCTCAATATCTATAAGCTCGTTGCGCCTGGTTGTAGTCTCTTTCTTCGTCTTTTGCTTTATACTGTTGCTCTTGTTCAGCGGAACGTCTTTGTTCGGTACCTTTTTTACCGATGGTTTGCCTGTCTTGTTCACCAGCATCCTCCATTTTCTTTTTGGAAAATTCGTAGGCAACTCCAGCAGCCTGTTTATATTTATCTATATCAAACCAGTCATCGACATCAGTTTGACCTTTTGGTACTGAGCTTGTCATAACGAATAAATCCTATAAGAAATTTAGAAGTTGTTCATCATGTTGGCAAGACCAGCTGCCCATGTATCACGACGACCTTCTAGAGATTTCTGACGTTGCTGACGACCTTTAGAAGCTTCAAGGCGACCTAATAAATCTTCAAATTTTTTGATGTCAAAATAGTCATCACCAGTACCTTGTCCTGTAGGTGTTGTCATTTCTATAATTGTTCAAGACTAAAGTAATTATAGCAAGTGTATTTCTAGAAATTAAATGCGTTAACGACACTTGCATACATATCGCCTTCTTTACCAATCCTAGTAATTTCCTTACCACCTTCGTTCTTAAGTTTTTGAACTTCTTTATCAATACTTCCTTGTAAGTTAGTTAAGCCAGCACTATAGAGGAACTTACGTGATTCACGTATGTTATCCATTGCAAAGTCAATCTCTGCAGGAGTACCTTTATATTGATCTTTCCAATCAGGCATCTTAACGCCTGTATCACCTTCTAAGTCACCTGAGTAACTTGGCAGTAGTGATTTATCAAAGTTAAATGTACGTGTACCTGTACGTGCTCCAGAGGCATCTCTTTCCTCTTTGCCATACATCGTATCGTAGTAGTTTTCTAAATAACTACGTTGGAATTTATCCTTGTACTCAGAACTTGAAGTAAGACCTGTTTTAAAACTATCAATATCAGAATAATAGCCAGAACCAAATCTTTCTTTAGCTTTAGCTATTTCATCAGCAGTACCAGAACGACCTAAGATTTCTTCATAGGCTGCTTTGATATTTGTATCTCTTCTTTGTCCTAATAAACCACCACCAGTTGTTCCTCCTGTCGTTCCTCCAGTCGTACCACCAGTCGTACCACCAGTCGTACCACCTGTTGTAGCAGCACCACCATGATAGAAAGTACCTAACTCACCTAAAGCTTTATTAACACTCCAATTTTTCCATCTATCTGGTGTTTCATAAGTTGGAGAAGTTGTCCATCCACCTTCAGGAGCATCTTTATCTTTATAACGATCCCACATCTGACGTGGATCATCACCACCAGAATAATTAATACTTCCAGCAGCTAAGTTGTAATCAGTAGCGTAATCCTTTAATTCTTTTTCAGCTTGTGTAAAGCTAATTAAATTCTTACTTAATTTATTTTGTACACTTGCTTTATGTGCATCCCATCCAGATCTACCAGAAGTTTGTTTTCCTTTCTGACCTTTATACTTTTGAATACCACCTAGCCAATCTCTATACTCTGCATCTTCATCTCTTTCCCTTTGATACTTTAAATAGTTTTCAAAAGTCTTATCAGGTGGTGGTGGAGGTGGTGGATTATATGTAACGTTACCTTTGTTATGAGAAAGAACTTTACCTGAAACATAGGTATGTGCTCCTTCTACATCTAAATGAATAACCTCACCTTCACCAATCTTTTTACGATCAGTAAATTCAATATATCCATCTAAACCAAGTACTTTAGTTCCTCTGTTTAAATCTTTAGCCTTAATCCACTTACGTTTGTTTTCACAATAGAAGCGATGGTTAGGATAACATTCAATCTTTTCTCCTTCAAAATCTAAAGCAAGTAACTTAGACTTTTCCTTCTTAATAGAAAGGATTTTATATTTACCACGCTTAAAACTTTCTTGATGTAATGTATCGACTTTATCGCCTACTTTTAAATGACCGATAGGTTTAGTTTCCCCATCAGCCAAAAGAACATTTAGATGTGTAAGTGAACAAGTCATGATTAACCAAACATTCCTAGATGTGACTTATACATTTGATCTTGAGAAGTAGGACCAAATATTCCTGATAGATTTGCATTCGCTGTTAGCATTTTATTTGCAAAATCTTCTCTTTTCATTCGCTTTCTTAACTTAGTCGCTTCTGGAGAAGACTCCGCTGCAACTTTCCTTTCAAACAAATCTATTTGATTTCGATTTGATAAGGGTGCTAATACCTCTTCTCCCCATCTTGCTGCATCTTTTTGTCTTGCTAAATCTTTATTTGCTCTTCTTTCATTAAATAAGTTTTGATAGATCTGAGCACCTAATCCAAACTTAGCTGTATCTCTATTAGCAAGAATACTTTGTTCTGCTCTCCAATCTGCTGCTTTAGCTGAAGCAAGACCTGCTCTAGCTTGTTGTGCAGCAGCACGAGCACCAAAAATACCAGTGATACCTGCACCAATAATAGGAGCAGCAGCTGCAAAACCTTTAGATGCAAAAAGTGCGCCCAGCATTTATTGGCTTCCTCCTGTGATGCTATATAACATTTTAACTCCCGTAAGTCTAGCCGCCCAATCCATAATTTCTAAGAGCTGTATAATTCATCGCAGGTAAATTATATTTCGGTAAATTCGCTGCCCATTGAAGTGTATTAGCTGCTTGATCGCTATAAATTTTTGCTACACCTTCTCCACCTCTAAGCATGATGTCTGGAATAGCTGCAAGCTGTGCATTAAATAATTGTCTATTAGCTCCTCTAATTCCTAATTCTTCTTTTCTAGTTTCTGCTGCTATTTCTTTTTCAAGTGCTTCTGCTTCTCTTGTACCTTCTTTTTGTGTTCCTGCATCTGGATCTAAAGGATCTATATATTCAAATCCTTTTTTAAGTTTAATATCACCTCCATCTCTTTCTAAGCCTTCAGCAAGTCCTCCATATTTTGATTTACTATGTTGTCCACCAAATAAATTCCCTTGTCTATCAAAATCCCAATAACCAAAAGTTGCCCAATCGCCAACTCCAGCAAGTCCTCTATTAAATCCACTTGGTCTATCTTTAGCTATAACACGTCCATCTAATATAGAAGTCTTTCCTTCAGCTAAATTGGTAATTCCAAGTTGTTTTAATTTTTCTTCTTTTTCAAGCTGACTTTTAAGCAATCTTTCAGCTTGATCTGCTCTTCGTTGTGGTCCTGATTTTCTTCCCATTTTTATTACCTCATGTATGGATTAGATGAATAGATATTGCTAACTATCTGAGAAGTTTGCTGTAGAGAATCTCTTTTCATTTTTCTCTCAAGTTCTTTATTAGCAATTTCGTTATACAAAGGTAATTGCATATTAGCTATCTCTAATCCACGTTTTGTCCTTTTCTTTGTTTTTGCATAAGGAGTTAATGCAATACCACCAAGATTCCAATCAGGTCCACTTAAAGGATCAGTAGGATCTATACCAACTACGTTTCCTGCAAGTCTTTGTGCTCCTCTTGTAATTCCTTGACCAACTTGAGAACCTACAAGACCTCCAACTACTGCACCTACTCCAGGAATAGGAATAAGAGCTTGACCTATCATTGCACCTGCAACTCCACCACCTGCTGTACCAAGACCACCTACAGGATCACCAGTTAATGCTTGTAATCCACCTGCAATTAATGGGATTCTTCTAGATCCCATCGCAACTAAACCACTACCACCTATCCTTGCACCTGTCTGTGGAAAAGTATGTCTTAATACTTGTCCAACACTTTGTTTACCCCTACGGGCTTGATTCATTAACTGTTCAAAAGTTAATTGATCATAAACGCCTTGCCAATCCCAATTATTGTTCATTTAAGTAACATCTATACAGGCTTGTCCTAACTTTAATTTTATCAGCATAATTATTGTCCCTGAGTGTATTCATAAGTAGATGGATACTTAGGTCTATTCGCTGACGCAATTGCCATATTTGTAAGTTTTCCAGCAGCCATACCAGCTAATGCACCTGCTCCTCCTCTAAGTGCAATATATCTAGGTTTAATTAAAGGTTTAACACCACTAGCTTTTGCTCTTGGATTCAAACCTGTTCTAGCACCTAAAGCACCACCAGCAACAGCTCCAACGCCTTGTAAGCCAATAGGAAATCCTAATACTCTTGCTTCAGGATGTCCTTCTATATTTTCACCAGTAAATTTAAATAATCCAAGACCTGTTAAACCTCTATCTTGATAATGGTTTCTTAAAAACTCACCATATTTTTGAGGAGTTAAATTTGGTATATCTTTTTTAGCATCTTCATACTTAAGAGGTTTACCTCTACGACCTAAAACAAAACGATCAATTGCTTCAAGTCCAGGTTGTTCTGTTTTTCGTCTATCGTCTGAACCTACTCCTGGATAGTTTTGTGAATAACCTTTAGGTCTAAATAGTTCACCAGGATTTGTTGCATCAATAGTACCCATAGAAGCAAAAGCTGGCATACCAACAGATACACTCATGATCCCTGCTTTTTGAGTAGGAGTTAATGAATCTAATCTTGCCATTCCTTCTTCACCTATAACCGTATTACCTGCAAGTTCTGCTAAAGCCATTGGATGGTTATATCTCCAAAGGAATTGACGAGATGCATCAGAACCTAAATCTGTTGCTAAACGAGCACCATAAGCTCCTAAAAATTCAGCAGGATTTTTTAACTTTCTAGTACCTGAAACTTTTGCACCTTCTTGTGTTGTATATCCTTCTGTACCTTCAAACATATCCTTCGCAAAGCGAGGATCAAAAACACTATGTCTATAAGAACCACGTCTTTTCTTAGCGTCATAAGTCGCTCTTTCTCCAATCTTATAACCAGAAGCTATATCTTCTACAAGATCTTGTAAAAAATCTCTACGTGCCATTAGTAGATTCCTCTGACATCATTAGGAACTGGAGTTCCTGCTAATTGAAACATCGTTCCTGCAGACATTGGACCAGTCATAAGTGACTGATTAACATTTTGTCTTTGTGTTAATTGCTGTGCAGTTGTTGCTCCTTGTCCTGCAAGTTGTTGTTGCTTTTTAGCAAACATTGGTTCAACAAGCATAGGAGTCATAAAGGTTGTACCCATAATTCCTATGTTTTGAGGAACACTTGTTAAATATCTACTAGGACCCATAGTGCCGTCATCTAGTTCTACTTTTCCCCATCTACCTCCTAATGGGCTTTTTATACCTAAATTAGGAGCACCCATTTTTGCTAATTTTGTATTCAATCTTCTACTTCCTAAAACTCTAGCTATTGCTGTACTACCAAGTAAATCAGTTCCTCCTACAGCTAAACCAGCCATAGGATCTCCTGTCATTATTCCTGTTAAACCACCAGAAGCTAAAGCACCAGGTAATGATTGGAGTAATAATTCTTTTGTTAAACCTCCTGCAGAAGCTGGCGGCTTAAAATATTTAAGTGCTGTTAATACTTGTCTCATTCTATTTCTCCGTTCCTTTTATTTTATCTGGACTACTCTCAGCTTCTTCAACTGTTTCTTGTCCTTCCTTTTGTTCCGTTGCTGCTTTCTGTTCAGATACAACTTGATTACCTCTAGCTAGTAGATCAGATATATCTGGATCATCTTCAACTTCTGATTTTGCACGTTGTTCTGCCATTGCCATTAAGTAACCATTTGGATCAGGGTCACGCATGCGAGGCATTGGGTTCTTCGACATTTCTCCAGGATTTAAAGTTGGACTTAAACGATAAGCTTCCATCCATTCAGGATTAAAATCTGGCTGTGTTTGTGGTCGATTATTAGTACGTGCTCTGCCTTCTTCAAAGTCATAATCAAAAGGTCTTTTAAATCTTCCAAGACCTTCAAACATTTCATAATCATTAGGAGCCATTTGCTCCCCATCTTGATCAAAGAAAGGAGAATTACCGACAAAGTTTAACTCTGGGTTCAGAGTCATCTTTCTGCTTTGTGCTTTCTTTAATAAATCGCTTGAACCAAATCGTGAAGGGTTCCAAGGATATTCTCCTTCCTTAGCTTTTGATACAAACAGTTCATTAAAATCTAGTCGTTTCGGTATATGTCCTCTTTTATTAAAAGGATTACTAACGTATCTGCCTAAATCAAAGCGAGCGTCTTTTACCATTATTTTTTAGATTTCTTATTTTTATTTACTCTAACTAATGTCTTACGTAAGTTCGCTTGTTTTACAGTCTTTTCATCGTAATCATCAGGATTAGATAAAACGTTTTCTTGAAGCTGTGCAGATGTTATTCCTTTCTTTTTAGCCTTAGCTGTAAAAGTACCAGGACGTTCGATTGCATCTCCAATCCATTCTTTTTTCTTTTTATCCTTTTTCTTTTTATTAGCCATAATCAGAATTGCTGTCCTTTACGAAGACCTTGTATATAAGCCTGTACTTGCTGTTGGGCATCAGGTCTACCACTACTATAAATCTTTCTAATCTCTTCGCTTGCTTCCATTGCTCTCTTACTTTCGGGAGTTGCTTCTGTTATTTCACTAGCGTAATAAACAGGCTTACCTTTTTTTCTAGCCATTGTTTTTACAAAATTACTAGTACCTTTTCCTCCAGGGAATGCAATACCTACATCACCCATTTCAGCCATTTCTTCATTTCTTCTAGGTCCTGCAGATTTATCATATTCTGGATATTTTAAAGTTCCTCCTTTACTCCAATCAGCTGGTTTTACTACAAGACCATATCCTCTTTCTCTTGCATAACGTTCAGCTAATTTATCAGCTCCTTTTGCTCCTCCTTCAACAATGGTAATTTTTTTATTAGCAGGTATATTCATTTCTCTAATTATCTGATCTGTCTTTTGAACAAATTCAGGATAATTTGTATAATCTCTACTTCCTGAAATTACAATATTTACATTTTCATTTCCTGCTGTACCTGCTGCTGGTGTCCATGAACGTGGACTGGCTGATGGTGCAATAGAAGTAATAGCATGTGATTTATTTGTCCATTCTTTTGGTGATGTATTTTGATTTTCAATACCATAAGGACCAATAGTTCTTCCACTTACAGCATCACCTACTCCATCTGTATCTATACGAGGAGAAGTTTCTAAACCACCTGTATCAGTAATTCTGTATCCATAATATTGTCTTTCAGGTTCTATTTCTTCTCCTATATATCTTGTTTGTCTTGTTTTCATTTTTCTACTATCTAATAATCCTGAACCCGTTCCTTGTTGTGCTTCTCTTATTAATCTATCTAATTCACTATTAGGATTAGGTCCAGGTACTTCTGCTGTTTTTCTACCACCTCCACTTTTTGGTTGTCTAATTACTTCAGGACGTTCTCCACGTATTTGTACAGTTTCTGGAATTATTTCTCCTCGTTGATCTACTTCATAAAATACTCTTCCTGATTCTTGTCCTAATGCTTCTCTTAATGTTTTCGGCATTGAAGCATTTTCTTGAAAACGACTACTAGTGATACTTATTGGAGTGTATTGTTTACTAGTCCATCCAGCTGCTCTTGCATTATCAAATCTGATAGTTGGTTGACCTCCTTTAGTAACAGGTCTTAATCCACTTTTTATTAATTCTTCTTCTCTTTGACTTAACTCTGCCATGGCACGAGCTTCTATAAGATCTTTTTCTAAAGGATCTAATGAAACATTTTCTGGTACAGGTTCAAAACGTGCTAAATGTTCATCTACCGAGGTATACGTTGGCCCTTCATTAATAAGTTCACTTTTTAATGTAGGATTAATTTTTTCTTGAGTACTATAAACAATTGGTAATTCTCTTTGTCCAGGTCTTACCGAACCTCTTTGAATATTACTAGGACCAGCAATACGTGAACCTGTAATTCCTACTCGATTAATTTTATCTAGTTGTGCTTGAGATAATAATGCCTGTTGAGTTTTTTCTAATTCGACTGCTTGGCTACCAACAGCAATAGAATCTGTATCTCTTTGAACAGATCTATCGAATGCATCATCCATCTGCTCATAACCACTATTAGCAGATTCAAGTGTTTGTTCAGTTAGTTCTGGACCAATAGTTTTCTGTTGTTCAACTAAAGTATCGTCAAGAAATTCCCTTCCTAATAATTCATCAATACCTTCTTTAGCAATCTTGTCATTACTTCTCATCCTTGCTTCTTGACGACGTACTTCACTTGTCGTATCAGGATATAACTTAGAATTTGCTACTGTTCCACGTATTACATCTATTTGTTCATCACCCAAGGATTCCAAAGCTTTTGGACCTGTTTGTAATTCTGCTAATTTCTTTTGTACATATAACTGTTCAGGTGAAGTTGTATCTATATATGTCGGTGCAGCAGGTAAAGCTAAAAGATCTTTAGGAGTATCAACATTAGTTACTGAGGTTGTTCCTTGTCTAACAAAAGGAGCATCCCAAGGATTAAGTGTTTCTGTCTTAGTTACTTGTACTGTAGGCTCTATAGCTCCAGTTTTTTCAATATAAGCACGAGGATTAATAGGACTACTTGTTTTTAATGTTGATAGATGTTGTCTATGCTCTGTCTCTGGACCAGGATAGTAACCTTCTTTAATTGGCTGACCTACTGTTCTTTTTGCATATAAAACTGCATCTGCATCAGATAAGCCATCTTCTCTTCCTTTGATATAAGCAATCCGCCAATCCCTTTCTTGACCTGCTGTATTTATAACTTCAGTCTGAAATTGAGGTTGTTCTTTTATATCAACTGGTTGTGTTCTATATAAGTTTCCTTGTTTACCAACTTGAATACCTCTTTGATCGTCTTTATATAAACGAACAGGAATATCAGAAGGTAAATCACCTCCAGGAGTTACAGGACTAGGTGATCCTTTTGGTGTTGGACCATCACCTGGTCTTCCAGGGGTATCTCCCCATCCACGTCTATAACCATATGCCGCTGCACCTGCTAATCCTGCAGCAACTGCTCCTGTTCCAAGGATATTTCTAATTGCGTTTGAATCTTCTTGTCGTTCTGGTGCTTTTGTTCTAGATCTTTTCCACTTATCCACAGCTGGCGTTAATTGTGCCTCTTCTTGCTTAGTCTTAGGTAATGGAGTACCAGTAGCTCTAGCATATGTGTAAAAATCAGCAG
>CEQB01012594.1_pt1 | contig 10632 bp, 19 predicted proteins | sample 530581 | NCBI WGS metagenome assembly CEQB01 (sample SAMEA2620588, study PRJEB7988) | marine metagenome | biome: marine biome (ENVO:00000447); feature: deep chlorophyll maximum layer (ENVO:xxxxxxxx); material: "saline water (ENVO:00002010), including plankton (ENVO:xxxxxxxx)" | depth 75 m
CGACCCATAAGTCTCGCGTATCATTTCCGCATTTAGATTAGTCGTTATTATGGTTCTTGATGTTGGATTACGTTTAATATAAGAATGTCTTTTTTCAATGAGACCACCAAAATAATCATGTGAGGCTGGTGTAGATGGTTTTTCATCGCCTAAATCATCAATCATTAGACATTGGTTAATAAATTTATTATCATTCTTTCTATCTGCTTCCATCTTATCTATATACTCTGAACCAATAATTCTAATATGGTCTTTATAATGTTCCATTGCACTAATTAAAGACCATTTCATTGATTCTATAGATGATGTTACAATCTGCTGCCCTAAATATGTTTTACCACTACCAACCATCCCAGTAAATAAATAATGAAATGGATTTCCATTGAATAAATCTTTTTTTACAAGTTTAATAATATTGGGATTAACAATTTCATAATTATTCCCAAGTTTTAAGTCACAACCATCAAAATTCTCTAATCTTCCCAATCATCCTCCACAATTGTTATTCTTGTTCCTGGTTTTACCGCATATACCTTCTCCATTTGCACTCTGTATATTTGAGAATCGTCATTCCAAAAAACCTTATTACCAGCATCCATTAAAAATTTTAACATATTATCGATGTCAGGTTTAATCTTATATGCAATAGGTGGATTAGGTTTTAATTCTTTTGAAAATTTACCAGTTCTATAATGTTTTTTTACATAAGGCATAGAAAACCTTATATATAAACTAATTGCCCCATTAAACGGCTCTTTAGGGGCTTCTGAACGCATTAACATTAATAGGTCTTCCTTGTCTTTCTTTGAAGGGTCGTAAACAAACCCCTTTTTAGTGTGCCTATGTCGTTGTTGTGCCTTTGGTTTACCCTCTATATTTATTTCAATTTGATTCATGTTTCTTTGCAGTTACCCGAATATCAAGTATTTCAAGAATTTTAACAAGTTTTTTAACATTTTTTTGATATTCTAAATCATCCATATTCTTTGGTTTAGGAATTATTAATTTAACATTTTCTCTTTCTTTCATATCCAACTCTAAAATAAAGGGTGCATTTGTCATCCTCTTTCAATAACCACAACTTTTTTAATTAAAAAAACTGATAAAAAGGTTTGGTAGCCAACCATATTTACAACGAATACACCCTTATATTTAATTAAAACGGTAAATCATCCTCTTCATTACCATTACTATCATTATTGGGTTTATATTCATTTACTTTCGCGTAATGAGTTGCACCCTTATCACTTTTTTCCCTACGTTTACAAATTGTAACATTCAACCACCCATCTTCATTTGCGTGTTCTTTAAATTCATCTCCATGTATTGCCATATTTAAAATGGTATCCCCATTGTCAAACTGATGTTCTTTAATTGAACATTTGTTTATATATACAGTTTCACTCATTGTTTTTCCTTTTATCGATTAGTTTTACGATTGCAATTGCAGTATAGACCATTCCATCTAATATTTCTTCCAATGCTTCTTGTTGCCAATCCCTTCCATCATTAGGGTCTATTTCTTCATTGTATTCTCGTTTGCCTTTTTCAATTCTATCTGCAATTAAGTCTATAATTCTTTTATTCATACTCATTTGAATGGTGACTCTAAAAATTTTTTTAATCCATCTCTTACTTTTTTGAAAAACAAATCTTCTTTCCCTCTAAAATTATTAGGAATGTTTTTCTTTTTTTTAGGTCTTCCTACTTTCCCCATTTTCTCTCCTTATTTTTGGCGTGTGGGGGGAAGGAAAGTGGAGCTAACCCTCCCCCCTCTCTTACTCAGGGTAAGAAATTGAACCTTACTATATTTATTGTAGTGTAGTTGTGAGTGTAAAGTCCAATTATGATGGATAAATCTTAGTTTTCTACAACATTTGAGTTTACATCATTTACATTATTAATACTACTATTTTCTGAAGAAAATTCAGGTGTTAATGTTGTTGAAACAGAATCGTGTTCTAATTCTACTTTTTGCATCGTTATATGACGTTCATCTTCAACAAAATCATCAATATGTGCAGCCTCCCTCATTAAAACACTTTGTTCTGTTGTTGATTTTGGAAGTTTTTTATCACACAATTGCCTAATAACAGTTTTATATGCCATTGCATCAAAGTCTGTTTGCCAAGGTGAGGACTTATGTGAAAATCCTTTAGAAAACTGTTGTGCGTGTTTAATAATGTCTTCTTTTGACATTACTTGAAATGCAACACCACCACTTTTTAGTTCTGCAATCGCATAATATGCATAGGCATCTCCTCGACTTCCACGAAGGTTAGGAGTGTGTGAAAATGTGATTCCATTGTGAGTTTTTTTATATTCAAATTCATCACTATCACATACTTTATCAAAATCAAGTGATTTTAATAACCCAGTATTCCATGCCAGTTTCATCATTCCTCTGTATTCGATAAGAAAGTTTACTTCTTGACCGAAAGGTATTAATGCCGCCTCACTTAATGGTGAGTTTGGTTCAAGACCATACCTTGCACTCTCCATCATCGCTTTAAGAACAGATGCTGGTTTGCATTGTAATAATTTTGGTTGAACCGCGAGTGCAGTTAAACAAGAAGAAATGTATCTTTTAGCCGTTAAGTTACCTTCGGGCAATGCATTACTTATTTGTTCGTAAAAGTCTACACCTTTGATTGTTTCTTTTAAATCTGATTGTTTACCTGTTAAAGCCACAGATTTTTTCTTTGCTTCTTTTATATTGGTCATTATAACTCCATCTTTTTTAATGTAAATCTACGAGAACCTTCTCTCTTTGATGTATATTTTAAATATTCTTTGGGATTATCCTTTTTAAATTTATTTTTGTCAAAATATTCGCGTGGTTTAGTCTTCTTCCAGGTTACTAAGGTTGTCCCATTATAGTGTAATTCTTGTTTATTTTCCAAAACAGTCATTAATTGTAGTTTAGATTTAGAGATATTATCATCCAATCTCTTTTTTTCATTCTCATAATGTTGTAAAGTTTTCGCTATCTTATACACTTCATCATCAGCATTTAAGACGGAATCAAGTTCTTCATTAAAATATAATTTTCTCGCATCCTCAACAGAAACTAATGGTGGTGGTTCTTTTGTTTCCACATATTCTTCCCAAAATCTAACTAATTCTGATACCATACTATCAATAAAATCGTTATCCCTTTCGTACTTCTGAACAATAAGTTCTTTTTTAAACCCCAAACATAATATAGCAAAATAACAATGTTGTGTTTGTGTAACATACATTTGATGTTGTAACTGAACAAAATATTGGTCTGGAATCTCGCCATCCCAACCCATTGCAGTTGTTTTATATTCAACTGGCACTCTTTCACCAGTTACAAAACCATCTAAGTTAGTGGTAATGTAGGGATAGGCACTACTTATCCTAATCTTATTATCATTTATTACCTTTAAACCAGTTTCTTCCATAAACAATGTACGAATAATAGGTTCTAATTCTCTTCCTAATCTAAATGTAAGATTTTCTTCCTTTGGCTCAAATCCGTTAACAAGTTCGTGCCAAACGTCAAATGGTGTTGCCCAAGGACTTAATCCCAAGATTGCAGCCGACTGACTTGCCCCTATAGATGGGTTTTCTTTTCTGTCCTCTAACCATTCTTTATAATTTTTTGGTGCTTTTCTATATTTCATTGGTTTCTCCGTTTACCAAAGTTACAATTATTTACTATAATATTCAAGGTTGTATATCGATTTTAAGGGTATACTTCATTAGGGTGTAAAAAAACTATAATTGTGTCATATTTATTCAAACCTATTTAAATGTTAATTAGATTGTTTAAAATCATCGCGTACTTTTTCTGGGAAAATAACTGTTGTTACTTTTTTTATCATTTTTAATAAATAATTACGGATTATTCCGTTTTTTCGGAAGAATTTGTTGGAATTTTAACCAAATCATCGCGTAACTAGCCTGTTTTACCTGATTTAAACCGGTTGCTGCACCCGCTGCGATTGGTTATCAGACTGGTGAAGAGTTAACAATAGGTGTAGAAAACATAGAGGGTAAAATAGGGTATGACCCACTTTGCCCCTATGTTAATTGTGAGGTGTGTGAAGTGTGTGAAGTGTGGGACACGGAGTCACAACCGTACCCATCGTACTCAGAGTACGGTGAGTACGATAAGTTCTGTGAGTTCGGTGAGTTCGGTGAGTTCGGTGAGTTTTGGTCTTATTCGTCTGGTAACACCAATTCAACTGCGTGTTGGTGTGCGACATTACTCGTTGATTGGTTGTTCATTAAGCGAAATTTGTTTATTAATGTGTTAAATAAACTTATAAAATTGTGCATATCTTGAGGTTTACCATTGAGTAATTCACGATAGTCGAGTGTTGCCATTGCCTGGGTCATTCTCATCATTTCAACCATCATTGCAGTAGATATATAATTAAGTCCTTGTGTTAATGTCGTTGTTCTTTGTGCCATAATCTCATCTTTCTTTTTCCACCAACCAATTAAGGTTGATTTCGGAATGCCAATCATTTCCTCAACTCGCGTAAATAAGGGTTTTAATTCACCTGAAACTTTGTCTTCATTTTGAAATGCCTCAAGAAACATTAATGCAAGATGTTGTTCGTCTATTCTATACTTACCATTTTTTCTTTCAAGTAATGGAGTTCCCTCAAAAACAGGTTCATCGAGGGAGGTTGGTTTCATTTTATCTAAGGCAAGACCGAATGTCTTGCCTTGTTCTTTTATAGTTTCAATTTCTTTTTCGTCTTTTGCAATTGCGATTTTCTTTTTTATTTCTTCTGATTTTTTCTTGTCCAACTTATCCTCCTATGCCATATCTTTCGTATGCAGTATCTAAATCGTGTTGAACAACACCAATATATCGCAAAGTATGGTCTGGGTCATTGTGATTAAGTAACCTCATTACTAATGCAAGGTCTTTTGTTTTGTTATAAACATTATATGCAAGTGTTTTTCTCATAGAATGAGTCCCAAATTTAGCGATTCCAGCCCTTTTTGCCGCATCTTTCAATATTGTCCAGGCACGCACCCTATCAAGGGGATTCATTGGGTCTCTTAAAGAAAAGAATATCCAATCATCTAGTCCAAGTCCGTAATATCTCACATAAGAAATTAATTCGGGTCTTATCACACTATTAAGTTTTATTTGTTTTAACTTTCTATTCCTTCTTTTAATAGTCTTACTTTCAAATAGGTCTAAATACTCGTTTAAATTACCACTAGAATCAAAAAGATGTTTAACCTTAAGTCTTAGTATGTCATTAATACGAAGTCCCGTATTAAGTCCAAATTTTAACAATAGGGCATCCCTCTTGTTTCCCTTCATCTCTAAAAACTCTAACATTCTTTTTAGTTTATTGCGGTCTTTTACTGGTTGAACGCTCATTATACTCTCCTTTTATTAATACAACATTTTTTATATTTCTTTTTACTACCACAAGGACAAGGTTGATTCCTACCAACTTTTACAATAGGATTCTCCTTTAACCATTGATAATATTTTCCCCATCCACCAATAGAACGAATAAATTCCCCCAAAGAATTATAATTTTGGGGGAATCTTTTTGTTTGTGATTGTTTTATCATTTGATTACACTACTTTTTCAGTAAGTTCTTCCACAAGTCCATCAATAATCAAGTCCGTAAGAAAAATCTCTTCGACATCTGTGTTAATCGGCAAGTGCAATCTCTTCTCTACCATTTTCATATATGATTCGTTTGTTGGGGTTCTATCTCCATCAAAAAACCTCATATCAAAAACAATCTTCTGTGCAATGTTCTCATATTCTTTATCGTGAATCTTTACTCTCATTAATTTCGAGTATTTCTTAGTCGTCTGCCAATATCCATAAGGTATCTCTACACTTTCTGAATCAAAATGAGATAGTTTACTAACATAAATATATGTTGGTTCTTTTATTGTTGGGAAATCGTCTTGAATATCTAAACGAGAATACAACCCACTATCAACACTTTCTAATCGGTCTAATACTTTTAAGACCTTATCATCTACCTCGTATAATTCTCCATAGATAATGTCTGTCTCCCCACCTTTAACAATAAAGGGAAATCCGTACCCACTATCATACATCTTGAATCCAACCACCTTTAAAGGTTGGATATACTTTTGTCCTCTTAGGTACGAAGAGAAACGACCACCTTTTTTTAATGTACCATATACTATTATTTTTGTCATTTTATTACTCTCCTTCCGAATGTATTTCGGGATTATTTTTAATAGAATCGCGGACATAATTCATCCAAAACTTTGGAATGTACTGAACCTCTAATCTTCCAAGTTCTAACCTACGAATCATATCTCCTAAATCTTCGTGTAACCATTTTAAATGTTTTATGATTATTGTCATTTTAAAACTCCTCTTCATTATACTCTAATCGACTTTCCATTTGGAAATGTTCACAACTATCAATACTACTTGCCAATTCCTTACTCCAATTATTCCATTTATCATAATAATCATCAATATCATCCCACTCATCTACATTTCTGTAAAAACCCCACTTATAATCAACTACCTCAATACACTCATCTTTACCTATGAAATGAGATTCGTCATACCAAATTGCCTCTGAATCTAAATGATATATATACCCATCATCAGTTTGAATTATAAAATGATAACATCCACCACCAGAATAGGAACTAATTGCATCTTTAATCTCGCGACCTTTATTAATAATTATTGTCCCCATTTCAATTATCATTTGATTCCATTGTTCTTTCCATAATCCAGACGTATGAATATTTTGGTATTTGTCTCCTATGAGTTCATTTGGTTTTATTGTCATTGTTATTCTCCACTTTTATTTTCATTTTCACATTCTTTACAACAGAAATGTTTATCTTCATCTCCATCTTGGTTTACTATCCAATCTTCAGAATGTAGATTACTGACCACAGAATCTTTATGGTCATAATATCCTCGTTTACCCGAATAATCTTGGTAAACAAAATCCATTTCTATTTCAATTGTGTCTCCACAATTATCACACTCTATTATTAATGTTGGGTCGTATTGCATTGTTATTCTCCACTATTTTGTGCAATAGGTTCTAAAAAGACCCATTGCCTTGTTGTTTGTTATATCATTTAAGATGGTGCATCCATCATACCTATCTTTTATAATGTCGCGAAAGGTTACACCACTTACTCCATTGTGACGATATTTCTTGTCTAAAAAATGTGGTTTATTGTTTTTCACAAAACTAAAAACCTTATTCTTATGTAAGACTTGAATCTTCTTCATTGCCTTTTTAAAGTCTTTTACAATAAGATACTCATCAACCAACACATTCCACATCTCTTCTTCATCGAATTTAGATTTTGTAGGTTTATCTTTCCCATCCCATTCCCAAGTATATTTGGGTAGTGTAGATAAAAACTTATCCACATCAGTATTTTTACTCATCCATTTATTTCCAATATAGTATTCTATATCAAGACATCCACCATTTCCACTATCAATAATGTGACCAATCTTTTTATTTTTAAAATACATATTGGCATTTATTCCAACACCTTCCCTACCCATAAAGGTCTTAACTGATTTTACTGAAAAGTCAGATTCAATAATCTTTTTCTTTCCAATCTTATGTTCTTTTGAATATTTCATTTGTTATTCTCCACTTTTTGGTTGACATAGATTACGATAGTAATTTAAACAATGCAACCTTTTTATTAAAAAATGTTATTTTATTTTTATTCAAAAATTAGGCGACCTGCCCTGGAAGATTCGCTGAATAGTTCCGCGAGATTCTCCCAGGTTGCCGCCCATTTTATTCTTCTTAACTGAATAAGAATCTTACGATTAATGTAAATCCGAATAGGTATACTGCATACCAATGCAAGACTCTTACGAAATAAAATGGTATTCTTACTTTTGTTTTTTTCATTTTCATTTTCCTTAAATGATTGAGATTAAAATCCATAGACACACAACTATCATAAATACATAACAGATAGTTTGTATCTCATCATCGTAATGACCTAATCCCCATTTATTTAGTTTATCCATTTTTATTCTCCCTTTATTTATTAGTAACAAAAATTGCACAAGATTTTTTCACTATAACTGAATCTTCTTTCATCTGTCGATGAACACCCACATTTATCACAAACAATTTTCTCTTCATATCCATTTTCATCCAAACTTTCTAAAACACTTAGATTATCATCTTGTTTTTTTATTAAATCAATAAGGTTATGTGTTAATCTTTTTTTAACTGAACCACCTTGACTTGGAACAAGTCTTAAACCTTCTAACAATATTTGTTTTTTTGTATGTTTTTTATATTTCTTCATTTTTATTCTCCACTTTTGAAAGTGGCGACCTTTTTAAAAAAGGTCACCACTCTCGGTTATTGTTATTTTACTTTTTTGATTGTTGAACCATCACTTGCAACTACATCCTTACGATTGAAATCCAACCTCTGTTGAGGAACATCTCTCTCAAGAATGTCATCAAGTCTATCACGATAACTATATCGAGGTATGAATCTCGTATGAGTTTTCTTCTTAGGTTTACAAGTCTTCGGTTTTACTCTCACACTTGCACCAATCTTAGAATCAAATCTAAAGTAACTATTTGTACCCTCTTTGATTCGTGCATCGGTCTTCATCATCTTTAAAGTATCGGTATTCACTCTGACCAAGGTATTAGGATTGATGTTTATCCATCGTAATTCCTCTGAGAATCCACTTTCTACGATTTCCTTGGTACTACCATAGGCAAGAGATTTTAACGATGGCACATAGGCAATTTCCAATGGATTATTCCCTTTGAATAGATATACATATTCTGGAAATTCCAAATCTTGCCAAACCATCGAAACTCTACCTTTGACCAATTTCAGTTTATCGATGAAATCCTTAAAATTTTCAGAGTATTCGTAGAGTCTGAATAATACCTCAGAGTCTACCTCTGCAAATCTCTCAAGACCGAATTTCTCGAATAGTTCGTCATCATTCCATACCGAACCATTATGAGTACCGATAGTATTGTTTGCCCTTATTGGATGATTATTCTCATTATTCTTTGGTGACCCTTGGGTAGAATATCGAGTATGTCCAATGATTGCACTTGTCTCGTTATGGTCGATAAAATCCAATGCATTTAATACAGATTTCTGTAAGAAGAAATTGTATGCATTTTTATCTCGTTTGCATAAGAGGTAATCTCCATCTCTCTGAATGATTGCAAAACCAGTTGAATGTCCACCACGAGTATTTGCAGTTTTCGTCATTTTGATAAATGAATCTCTTATCTTACGACCCTCGAACATAGTCCGAGAATCGTCTCTTTTATTGATTATTCCTACTAATCCACACATTATTGACCCCTATTATTATTGTTTTGAAATGTACCATCTTTGACATATCGATAATCGGAATGTCTCTCATATCTTTCCTCATTCCGATTCAATTCTCTATATCTTCTTTGGATGAATAGATTTGCATCTTTGGTTAGTTGGTCGTTTGTATATGGTGTACCATCTTGATTACCACTACGACCAACAAAACCAATTGCCCCTCTGAAACTTGCCAAACCTCTTGAACCATTAGGAACATAACATAATTTGACAAAATTCGTTTCATTTACAGAATTGATAATTGCATTTGTCACGACTATCCAAGACTTGATTTTATCGAAATTCAATGTACCATTATGATACCTAAATTCGACAGAACCTCTATCCCATATTTTATACAGATTTAATCCACAAGTACGACCCCTTTGTAATTCTCTCATTCCATTAGAGGTACTTTTTAACCTAACTCCATCTTTTATCTTATTTTCCATATAGTTTTTAACGATACTTGGATTACTTGTATGACCTTGAAAATACATACTACGACAAGGAACAGAATATCGTCTATTATCTAGTCTAGATGGGGCAACTAATTTGTATATGATATGTTCATATTTTGCCACAAATCCGACAAGGTTTTTAATGAATCGTTTTGCATTTGCATCGGATTCATTTACGATATTGGTCACGTCTTGATGAATATGTAATCCACAACTTTTATTGACTTGGCAATCCATCATATTTAATACTTGGCAAACTTTTTCAAGTTCATCAAGTCCACTTTGTCCACTTAATCGAGGGGAAACAAGTTCATTCCCACCATGATGGGTACGATTACCATTTACTGACACATCTCCAACTATTTTCCAATGGTTTCTAGTCGTATGATTGTAACCCTCTACTCTTGTTCTTACTCCTAATGAGGATAATGCATTTGCCACATCTTGTTGAGTCTTGTCATTTGGAATTAAAAACTCTATCTCTATTCCAAAGTCTCTCTGACTATTAAAATGTCCTTTCATTTTATTTCTCCACTTTTTATTATTGATTTGTACCCCTTGTGAGTACCCCTTAGTTTACAAAGGTTTACATAATATACAAGGACTTTTTTATAATAAATACGTTATGATAGGTAATTATTTAAAAAAATGTCGCCTAACTCTCGATAAATGGGTAATTATTACTATTAATTGTTATAGGATTTATAGAGAATAATGACATTATTATAAAACATCGCATAACGAGGGATTAAATGATTTGTGTTTATAGAGTTATGCCGACTTATATATATAGACCAAGGGAGGGGGGGGG
>CEQB01010522.1_pt1 | contig 10616 bp, 7 predicted proteins | sample 530581 | NCBI WGS metagenome assembly CEQB01 (sample SAMEA2620588, study PRJEB7988) | marine metagenome | biome: marine biome (ENVO:00000447); feature: deep chlorophyll maximum layer (ENVO:xxxxxxxx); material: "saline water (ENVO:00002010), including plankton (ENVO:xxxxxxxx)" | depth 75 m
TACCACTCAGGCATATTTTGTAATACTCTAAAACCCTCTTCGACATACGGAACTGTAGCAGGTATAAAAGCTAATACTAATGGTATACTAAATAATATTGTTAGCCACTCATCTTTCCAAGACTGTTGGGACGATCTAGCCATAGCTGTTTCCCAATCTGCTACTGACTCAGCTTGTTTAACCATGACTGCTGCTTCAGCTTCTGCTTTGGCTTTAGTCTTAGCAACCTTACCTTCTAACCAAGTCTGCCCTAGACCAGCTACAGATTTAACAATAGCCCCCACTCCTAGTGCCATGTTTGTTTCTCCTTTTTTAATTTAGGGGTATCTTTTACTTCTTCTAAAAGGCTTGCAATAACTTCTTGCTGCTCTTCAAACAACAATCTAAATTCTTCTAGCTGTAGTATATCTAAACCTACTTTAGTTTGATGCTTTAAGTAAATTGAATACAACATAATTAATAACGATTCAGCATATAATACCATTAGTAGCTCCATACCGTAGGTCTAGGTCTTTCATCAGAATTTTCAATATCATCTAAATGTATGAACCTTGTTGAAGAACCTTTTTGATTTACACCTATACCTGTAAAACCTAGCTCTATAGCTCCCTGTATTAGCTTGTAAGCGTTTTCTCCACGCACACCTATATCTACAGCTCTTCCTGTAGAATGAGAGCCAGGAGACTTCTTACGAGCTTCTATGGGATGTTCAGGACATCTATAGGCACTAGTTATTTTAAAAGGAAAACCCATGTCTTCTCTAAGTTGATCAAGCTTTTGCATAAACTCATCAGACATCGAATACTCTTCACAGTGTTTACAGGTTAGTTCTTCTTTTGTAAAATATTTATACATTAACCACCACCTCCAACAGTTGAACCAGTGCCAGCACTTGCTATGTATTGAGGTTGTAACATTTTAATAATATCTTTAGGAGCCTTTCCTAAATTTATAGTCATTTTTCTAGTGTTTTGAGGACTTACTGCGAACAAACCAGAAGTAAAACCTTCTTCTCCAGTAGTTCCTCTAGGTTCAAATAAGTTGTGTACTTTTAAATATGTCCCGCCTTTAGGCCCATATGCCGCAGATTCTGCTACGTCAGGAAAATCATACACATCATTTAATATTAAATTATTATTTTTATCTAGAGTAAAAGCACCTCTGCTAGTTTCTCCAGTTGTATAACTAGCAGCTTTAGAAGGGCTTAGTATAGAATCTAAAAAGCCAGCAGCTCCTGTTTCAAAAATATCTCCAGGTCTAGTAGTTCCTTGAGCAACATAATCTAAAGATTCTTTACCTTCTCTAAACATTTTAACAGCACCATCTCTCATTGCTTTTACTACGTCAGCATTTAAATCTTTTTCAGTTATATCTTTAGATAAAGCTTTTGCAAGCTCTGAGTCTTTACCTTTAAATCTTTCAACCAAAGAAAGCTGTGCTTGTTGTAGAGCAATTTTTATGGGGTCAGTGTTAACGCCAACAGTTTGTAAAGCTTTATCTGCAAAAGCCAAACCACCATAAACAGGAGCTAAAGAAGGAACTAAACTACTATAGCTAGTGTCTTTTGTTTCAGGCTTAACAGGAATTTTTTTCTTACTTCTAGCCATTAATCCTCTAGACTTTACAGGGCCAGCAGTAGTTCTACTTTTAATAGCTCTTCCTCTTGGATTCATAGTAGGAGTTCTTTGTAAGTCTTCTTGAGATCTTTGAATCTGTGACTTTGGTTTAGGACGTAAAGCATCAGCTACTTGTAAATTTAAAGGTTTTCTAGGATCTTCTAATTTTAATTCTTGACCAACAAATATTTTATTTTTATCTTTTATCGCATTCATCCGAGCAAGAGTATCTATGTTTATTTTTAGCCTACGAGCTATTTGGCTTAACGTATCTCCTTTTTGAATTATATATTTTCTAGCCATTACTTACTTTCCTATTTTGTAAAACATTTAAAACTTTACCACCATGTCCAAATCCTAAACGCCTTAAAGGATCTACACCACCCCCTTTACCAAAGCCCATTCTTCGTAAAGGATCTTCTTCATCTACAAAGGCAGTACCTGCTTGTTGATCATAAGGCATACCTGTCATTTTATCTATTCGTTCATCAGGCTCTGATGCCGCTCGTTCTATATCTACTTCACCACCTTTTCTTAAAGTAGGTAACTTTTCTTTATCTTTTACGTTAGGAGCATCATATATTATATACTCTCCTGTCATTCCTTTATAAGCTTTCAATGCCTGTTTAAAACCTGGAAGTTCATCTAAAATTTCTTTTACTCCTCCTTTGTAGTCTTCATTTTCAAAATCTTCAAACATATCTCCAGTAGCTTTAGCTAAATCGTTTACCCAAGCATAAGCAGGAACACCTTGAGAAGCTAAGTCACCATCTCTAAGACCATACTCTATTAAATCTTGTCCTTTAGTCTGCGCCCAATTTTCAAAATTACCAGTAGATCTTGCATAATTTGCTAAATCTCTTAAAGCAAAAGATTCCTTTTTACCTCGTTCTGCATAATCAGTGTCAAAAAAACCTTTTAACTCTATAACAGCAGCACCAATAGGAACTGTAGCTAAAGTTCTTATTAATGCTTTAGCTTCACCAGCTTCTACTCTATCCGCAAAAGCATTCATTTGAACACTCTTAGCTTGTGACCAACTTAAAAACTGACCAAAAGCTCTTATAAATTCGTTATTACTTTGTGAAAAATATAATCTGTTACCCATTAAAGGAACAATAGCATCTCTATCTGCTGCTCTACGTCCTGCAATATCTAAAATATCTTGAGCATTTTCTTTATTAAAAGCAACTTTTATATCATCGTAACTTCCTATTCGTTTTAAATCATCAACACTTAAACCTAAAGTTTGTATTTCTTTAACTAATGCTTGATTTAATTTTCCACTTTTAGCATATTTTTTAGCTATATTATAAGCTCTATTTACACCTGTATCATATGCGTAATTACGAGCCGTTTGTGTTAACCTCTGAAGTTGTATAGTTTTAAAAAATAAATTATTTATTTGCTCATTAACAGCATCAAATTTATTCACTCTTGAGTTATTAGATGTCTTCATTAATGCAGTAAGTTCTCTTTCAAAACTCTGATCGTGTTTAAAACTAGTCATTTGAGAAAAGTTTTTATCACCAGTAATTTTTCCTTTAACACCTTGATAAGCAGCTTTAAAGCCGCTGTTCATTAAAGGTTGCGCTAATTCTGCTAAACTTGTTATGGTGACTCCTGTAAGATAAGAAGTATTTGCAGCAGTAGTAAATAATGTCATGGCACTATTAGAACCATCAGATATTTTTTTACCGTGTCCTCCCCAAAAAACTTCAACAGCATTTATAAGTCTTTCGTTATAAGCTGCACCTAAGTCTTTTTTACCTGCTTTATTAAAAGCATCAGCAGAAGCATCTAAAGCAAAATTTACAAGTTCTCCATTTGGCCCTAAAGTATTTGCAAAATTAGAAAGTTTTAAAGATTGAAAACCGTAATCTGTTAAAACTTCCATTGAATCTAAATTAAGCCATCCTTTTTCTGCTAAATACTTTACAGCATCTCTATCAGTTATCCTTCTATTTTTTTCAAAAAAATCAGAAAGTCTTCTCATTTTAAAAGTACCATCTGCTTGTTTTACAAAAATACTATTACTATCTCCTGCAACATCTTTAGCACCTTTTAATGGTCTTTCTCCTTCAATACCATTAACTATCCTATCAAGTTGAGAAGAATTAACTGACTCTCCTTTATTTTGTATACGTAAAGCCTCTGCCATATCTGCTTTAAAAGCTGCTCTAGCTTCATCACTATCAAGTTTATCTAGATTATATCTTTGAGCTAATCCATAGTCATCTTGAACTTTGTAACGTATTCCAGAAGAACTTACTCTATTAGCTATATCATCCCTAGCCTGTTGAACAAGAGGTAATATTCTACCTACTTCAGCTATTTGTTCTTTGGTTACGCCTTCTAAAGAATTATTTAATCCTCTGTAACCTACTTTTAATTGTGTTGGATCTATAAATCCTCTTAATGCTTCTCCTACAAGAACACTTACAGTTTTATCTTCTATTGAATCACCGTAAATATTATTTAATTTAGTTAAATACTCTGATTGTTCTCGTAACATTCTAGCTTCAAGAGAATCTGTAGCATCTCCAGAAACACTATACATTAATTTTCCAACTACTTTATTCCAACCACCGTCAGCTTTTAATACTGTAGGGATACTAGCTCCAAACCAACCTTTTAAAGCTCTTCCCATATAAATTTTTGAGTTGTTTATTAAAATTTTATTTGCTTTAGATTTTTCTAATTCAGTCAAAGTTTTTGAATTGTTTATGTTTTTCCAACCGTATCCAATACCAAGACCTATAGCAGTATGAGCAAGAAGAGTGCCGTAATCATCTGAATCTTCCATATTACTAGCACCAGAAACAAAACCTCCAGCAGCACCTAAAACAGGTCTTGCTGTTTCTTGCATAATAGCCCTCATTAAATTGTCTGTTAATTTACCTTCTTGACTTAATTTTTCTAATGCTTTAATATTTATATTTTCTGTTTCTTCAACTAAATCTATTGCCCTATTACCTATACCAGAAACTATAGAATTTCTTTTATTTTCTAATTCAACAAGTTTTTCTCTATATATTGCTTTTTTTGTTTTATCCATTGTGTTAGCAATTAACTGAGTCATATCTTTTATTTCTTTATCAGCCTTTCCAAGAGAGTCTAAAATTTCTGAAGTAAAAACTCCACTTTTAATTTTCTCAGGAGTTACAGTTTGAGATCCTACAAAATTAGAAACAGATTCTAAATTTTTTGTTTCTTCTTTACTTAATATAATTCTAGCTTGACCTTCTGGCATATCTTGATTATAGCCTGAAAGTCTTCTGTTATGCGCTCTAACAAGATCACGCATAGGGCTTTGTGAAGTAACTGCTATAGGCTCAGGCTCACCATAAAAATGTCTTCTTTGATATGATCTAATTACATCTCTCATAGGAGGTAAAGGAGATTCTTCAACAACTTCAGAAAGAGCTTCTTTTACTTCAGAATCTGTAACACTTAAAACAGTAGGCTTTATGTCATCAACTTCAGGAGCTACATCATCTAGTGCATCTACAACTTTACTTTTATTTGGAATTTTCATAAGTATAGTATTTAAATAACCACCTACACTACCAGCAACTCCAGCAATCGCTACATTAGTACCACTAACTTCTCCTTTTGTCATGCTTTCTCTAAGTACAGTTTCTCCAACACCAACACCAGCACCTGCTGCTACTGAAGCTATTTTACCAGCTTTAGCAACTTTAGCCCAAGGAATTAACCAAGTAACAGGATCAGCTATGGCTGTTCCTATACGACCTGTAATAATAGCAGCATCTTCTTCTTCATCTTTTAAACCAATAAACTCCGTGTACTCTCTGTCTATTTCACGTTGTCTTTCTTTTTCTAAATCTTCCCAAGTTTTATCTGTAGTTAATGTTTTTGCAAGTCTCCACAAATTACCACCAATAGTAGTTTCTTGCGCTGCTCCATAAGATAATTTTCTAGTAGTATCTATACTTGATAAATCAGGTTGATCGTCATCAGATATTAAACTAGCAAAATTAGGCAAACCATCACTATAGACTTCTTGTTCTTTAGATACAGATTCGTTGATACCATCATCAACTAAGTCATAAAAATTTATTTTAGACATATTTTAAAAACTCGGTATTGACATTAAATTTAAATTATCTGAAGAACTAGGAACATCTTCTAAAAATGAATCTAACAAAAGATAAAATTCATTATCAAGTCCAGAAAATCCTTTATCTTTTGCTGACTTTTCACTTTGAGATTTTGCTCTATTTATTAAGTTCTGAATTTGCGCTAATTTATTACTTCTAGAAGTAGAAGAATTATTTATTTTATCTGCTTCTTCTTTTACTGCACTAACTACTCTACTTAATCTATTCATAGATAAAAGCTCACCAGATGCTTCAACTTGTCTTTGTGTATATCTTCCATTTTTTTCTGCTTTTTCTTGTAAAGATTCTACAGCGTCAACATCACTTAAAGTTTCAAAAAGTTGAGTTCTTACTTCCTGCCTTGTTTCGGCACTAACAGTTCCTTTTAAAATTTGTTCTTCTTTTTGAAATAAACTTGTTATTTTTGAAATCATATCTGTTCCTTCTAAAATACCAGGATCTAGTCTAGTGGTTTTAGAATTCGCAATAATTGTATTTAGATAAGTTTCAGCAGCTTCTTCTATTGCAACATCATCTATTAAATCTAGATTAAAACTAAAGTTTTCATTTTCTTTCATTTTTCTTTTAACAAATTCTAGATCTTGATTAAAAAAACGTAAGTATCCTGCTACTGCATTTGTAGAAGCTGTGTTTATTTTTTCTTGATCAATTTGATTTAAATCTTGAAAATCTTTTTTTCCGTTAGAAATTTTTCTAGATAATGTATTTCTTATGCTGTCAACTGCGCTTGCGTTATCAGCACCATTTAAATAAGTAAATATAAATCTTTCAGAATTATCTTCTCCTATACCTTCAATAGATCTTACTGCTGTTTCTTGAAGCTGTTGTATGCTTGGAAATTCATCTTCTGCTAAATTATATCTTGCTCTTGCTTCTTTTAAATATACACTAGCAGAAGGAGTGTCTCTTAAAAGCTTTTGAGTTTTTAAATTATCCATTGTTTTGTTTCGTATAGCGTCTGCATTTTCTCCTAAAGCACGATATTTTTCTGCTAACTCAGGATGAGAATTAAGAAGTTCATTAAACGAATTATTAGTTTCTACAGCAAAATCGTAATCATCACCTCTTAAATTTCTAGCAGCATTTAATTGTTCTCTAAACTTTTCATTAAAATTTCCTTCTTCAAAAGCTTTAAACCAATCACTACCTAAAATCTCTGGGTTATTTCCTGTTAATGCAAGTCTAATAGCATTTCTTTGAGTTTCTTTAGGATCTCTTCCAGTTAAAAAACTACCAATTCTAGCACCTATTTTTTGCCCTACTGTTCTGTTTAAAGGCCCATCTTCAGTTAGTTTTAAAAATTGTTCAGCATTAGGAACACTACCTATACTTTCATAAAATTTTTCAAGTTTATCAAATTCAGCGTTTACATTATCTCTAATAGTAGGCTTCATAGTTTCTATATCAGCAGCAATTTCTAAATCCATATTAGGAATACCTGCTAATCTATATTTATTTTGTAGTTCAGTAGTAACATCTTGAACAGCCTGATCAAATGCTCCTCTTCTAGCATTACCACCACCAATTTTTTCAAGATCTCTAATTTGAGTATCTATGCTACCTTTAGCATTTCCAATGGTGTTTATTCTCCTCATAAGAGAAACACCTTCTCTAGTATTAAAAAAGTCTTTGGAATTATTACCAAGTAACAAATCACCAGCAAAACTAGTAACTCCTTGCCCTACTTGTTGCGCTATAGGAGCAGCAAAAGCATATAAAAGCTGCTGGCGCATAGCTCTTTTTCTATTTTCATTTCGCTCATCTTCATTCATTGCAGCAGTCTGTACAAAAGAACTGCCAAGTAAAGAAGCTATGTTACCTAAATCTTCTGCCATTCTATTACTCCCTTGCTAGTAAAGATGATTGAATTTGATTATCAATCTCTTCTGGAAACTCTTCACCCCTTTGAGGTTCTTCTATTGTTTGTAAAGCTAATCCAAGTTGATCAGTTCTAGGCTCACCCTCTTCATCCATAACAACTACATCAATCATTTGCCTTTCTGCTAAAGCAATTAGCATATAAGCAAGCGGCTCTGCTAGTAGCAACATTAAGTCAGGATTAAATAATCCCTCTTGAAAACCTTGCTGTAAGAATATTTCTACTAAAGACATTACAGGAACACCATCTCCTAAAAGATCCATAAGATCTTCAAATAGTTCTTCTTCTGTAAACTTATCAAAAAAGTATTCAAGAGCATCATTCATATCTGTAAATCTAGGCTGACCTTCCCAAGGCCAAGGCTGTTCAGGATCGTTAGTAAGCGACTGACCTGGAATAGGTCTTCTTATCTCTAACGCTTTCTGCCTTGCGTACTCTTCAATATCTTCTTCTGGTTCTAAAGCTACTTCTGCCATGTCTTATTCCTTATGCAAATCCTGATACGGATCTATTAAGCCAGTTGTTATAGTTTTGATTTCCTCCATACCCTACACCGCTTTGATTACCTACTGTAAGTCTGTTTATCATATTAGCGTATGTTTCTTGTCCTGTAACATCTGCACCGCCTTGATCAACTGCAACTATAGGAGTAAACCCTGTTGATAATAAAGACTGATCTGATTGGAACTGAGGAGTGTAACTTCTTTGTGATCCGTACTCTTCATACTCAGGGCCTAAACCTACTGCATCTAAAGTAGCAGTAGCTGCTACATTAGTTACTCCTTTTGCCGTACCTGTAGCAAAACCCTCAACTAAATTAGTAGGTTTAAAAGGCTCTGTAACTCTATCTAATAAACTTGGTTTTGTTGCTTGTTCACCTACTGCTTTTACCATAAGGTCTTGCTTCATTTGATCTCCTGTAACAAGATCTTGAAGAGCTTGAGTTTCTTTTGCTTCTCTTAAAGAACTAAAGCTTCTATCAGTAAAAGAACTTATATCATTTGAAAGTAAATCTCTACCAACATCTGCAAACCCTACAACATTGTCTACAATATTTGTAGCTGTCTGTCCTATTACACCATCAGCCCCTAAGAAAGTAGTTGGTGCGCTTTTAAAAACAGCGTCCCTTCCAAACAAACCTGCTGTTTTATTTGTTAAGAATTTAGTAGTGCTACTAAGAAAAGTACTTATACCGTCAGTAATGGTAGTAAAAGGTTTTGCAACTAACCTAGTAAAGTTACCTGCTGCACCTAAAACAGTTTGGGCTGCTTGACCTACTCTACCTAGTGTCCCTAATCCTTTTAAAACACTTCCAAAGGTACTCATCATAGCATTACCAATTCCAGGCATAATAAACATCATAGCAATTTGGCCTACTATACCAAGTTTACCCATGAACTTGCCAAACTTTTGGAATCCCTTTTTTATACCCCTACCAATTCTTTTAAAGAATTTTTTTATCTTTTTAAACATTCTAAACCTCGGCTAATATTTTAGAAATCATTGCAAATATTTTAGTTCTATTTTGACCTAGAGTACTACTATCTTTAGCTTTAAGAAACGTATCATTTCCTAAAGCAGCATTAAGTAAGTTTAATGCCCTGTCTTTTGCGCTTTGAGCAGACTGTTGATCAAACGTAGCTTGATCTCTAACTTCTTGCCACAAAGCATTTTGTGCATTATTTGTTAGGTTAAATGCAAAACCTGCCCCTTGTTGGTTAGCTGCATTCTGAGCAGCAGTATCTATAGTATTAGCTTTTCTACGCCACTCTATATTAGACTGCTCTACTGCTTGTGCATTAGCAGCATTCCAAGCATCTGCTCGATACTGTAGCTCTTGATCAAACATATTTACTTTAGCACCCAACTCAGCATTTATGGAATCTACTTTTATTTGATTCTCTACATTTATAGCTTCAGCTTTATTAGCTTCTGAAACATTAAACTGCTCCATAAGATTTTTTTGAGAAGTATTAAATCTATCTATTTCACTAGCTAAACCAGCATTAAACTGATCTACTTGCGTTTCACTTTTAGCATTAAACTGTAGTGCTGCATTTTTTGCTGCTTGATCAGAAAGTAATCTATCTTGTTCCATTCTCTGATCTAACATTATTGCTTGTTGTTCGTTATTTAAGTTGGCTATGTCCATAGATAAAAAGTTCTGAGCATTAGCAATAGATGCTTTAGTTCTATTATCGGCATTTGCCATATCCATTTGAGCTAGTAAAGTAGCATTCTGTATTGCAGTCTGTTGACGATTATCAAGATCTTTCATAGTCATGTTCTGCATAAACTTACTATTAGCAAGTTCTACTTGTTGGTCAGCATTGAACTTAGTTAAATCTACATTAGCAACCATTGCAGCATTTCGTATTGCTCGTTGCTGATCTACATTAAGTTGAGCTACGCCCATTCTTTCAGCTATCTGCGCTTGTAACAAATTAGTTTGCATTCTAGTATTAAGATTAGCAAGTTCAGTTTGTTGTGCTGCATTTAGATTATCTGCACTAGCTTGATTCTGTGCAGTTAAATTAGCAAGTCTCATTTGCTGCTCATTAGAAAGATTAGCTAGTTCCATCTGCTGTTTAAATCCAGCATTCTTTGATAAGAAATCTGCTGCTACATTCATCTCTGCTAAACGTCTTTGATTTTCAGCAGTCATGTTCTCACGCTCAGTTTCATTAGCAAATTGTAACTCAGCTAATTCTAATTGTTGTTCGTTACCTAAGTTCTGAGCATTAGTAGCCTGTCGCTGCTGTGCATTTAAAACAGCCGCTTGTTGTCTGTTAGCTAGGTTCTGAGTTCTAGTTTGCTGTTGTTGCTCTGCTGTAGTTAATACGGCTTGTTGAGTAAACTGACTTTGCAACGTAGACATTTGCTGTGCGTACTGAGCAGTCTGACTTGCAGCAGTTTGCCTATTAGACAGATTAGCCATACGTCTTTGCATGTCTTGAGTAGACTGTGCAAGATTAG
>CEQB01005267.1_pt1 | contig 10594 bp, 9 predicted proteins | sample 530581 | NCBI WGS metagenome assembly CEQB01 (sample SAMEA2620588, study PRJEB7988) | marine metagenome | biome: marine biome (ENVO:00000447); feature: deep chlorophyll maximum layer (ENVO:xxxxxxxx); material: "saline water (ENVO:00002010), including plankton (ENVO:xxxxxxxx)" | depth 75 m
TCATTAAGAGAAAGATATATGGAAATCGGTAAAAGTGTTGAAGAGGGTATTGTCTCTAATCTTACTGACGCAGTTATGGGAACCAAAACTTTAGCTCAAGCCGCAATAAGTGTTCTTGATAATCTTAAACGGAAACTTATAGAGGTAGCCATACAAAGGGCTGTTTCTGGCATAGGAGAAAGGATTGGTGGATTTTTGAGTAATATTTTTGCTAAGAGAGCAAGCGGTGGCCCTGTATCTGCTGGTGGTGCTTATGTTGTTGGAGAAAGAGGCCCTGAGATTCTACAAATGGGTTCAAAGGGTGGGAATATAATTCCAAACAATGCAATCGGTGGAGGCGGTACAACAAATAATATGATTACTGTGAATGTTGATGCGTCTGGTACATCTGTTGAAGGTAATGGTTCTGAGGCTGATCAGCTAGGAAATCTAATCGGTGGTATAGTTCAAGCAACACTAATTCAAGAATCAAGAGCAGGAGGTTTACTTAACCGATAATGGCTACTTTTCCTTCAATCACTCCCACATATGGGATGCGAAAAAAAAGCAATCCTAAAGTTAAAGTAACTCAGCTTGGTGATGGATATGAATTTAGGGCTTTATACGGCATTCCTTTTACTCAAGACCCAAAAGTATATGATCTTACTTTTAATGTCTCTGAGACTGAATCAGATGTTATAGAAGGCTTTTTAAGAAGTAGAGTGAATGATCAAGCTAGTTTTACATTTACCCCACCAGCGGAAGGTTTCACAAAAACAGGTACATATTCACAAAGCGGAACTACTGTGACTATAAGTATCACATCACACGGCGTTGCCATAGGTGATGTTTTGACTATTGATTATACAAGCGGCTCTGCAACTGATGGTGTTTTTGCTGTTGCCTCATCTGCTGATTCAGACACTTTCACTGTAACGGCGGCGGCAAGTGCAACAAATAGTGGTAATGTATCAATCACTCTTTCTGGGGCTGGTAAATATGTTTGTGATTCTTGGACAAAAACTATTCCTTACAATAACAGGGCAATAATTACTACTACATTCAGAGAAGTATTTGAGCCTTAAATGACATCAACTCCAACTGCTGAATTACAAGAACTTACAAATAAATCAATTGTCGAGTTATTCTCAATTGAATTAAAGGCTGATGTTCATTTTACAAAAACTGCCATGACATCGACATATTCACAGTCTGGAACAACAATAACAGTTTCTCAAAATGGTCATGGTATGTCAGTTGGTACAATTATTCCTTTAAACTTTACCTCTGGTAATGCTATTGACGGCGTTTACACAATTCAAACTGAATCAACAAATGAATTTACTGTCACTGCAATAAATTCACAAACGACAAGTGGCAGTTTAACCATGAATGTAAATTCTACTCCCACAGTGCCAGTTGTGTATTTATTTCATAGCGGAAATAATATGAAAGATAGCACTGATATTATTTGGCAATCAAATACTTATACAAAATTTCCTTGTGAGGCTTCGGGTTTTAAATATTCTGGTAAAGGAACACTTCCAAGACCTAATATAATATTTTCTAATTTATTAGGTTCAATAACAACAATTTTGCAAATTGTTAATGAAACAACACCGTTTATTGATTTACAAGGTGCGAAACTAACAAGAATAAGAACTCTTGCAAGATTTCTTGATGCAACAAATTTTCCAAGCAATGTAAATCCTTACGGAACTCCAGACCCAACAGCCGAATTACCAAGGGAAGTTTATTTTATTGATAAAAAATCAGTAGAAAACAGAGATATTGTTCAATTTGAAATGATAAGCAGTTTTGATTTAAGTGGCGTTAGTGCGCCAAAAAAATTAGTTACAAGAGATGACTTTCCTAATGTTGGCCGATTTGTTAATTTTTAAATATGGAATGGAAAAAATCTTTTAAAAAATATGCAAAAGAACAAGCACCTGATGAGGCTTGTGGTTTGTTTGCAATTATCGAAGGAAGGGAAACTTTTTGGCCGTGTAAAAATTTAGCAGAGGGAAAGCATGAATTTTTTATGATAGATCCAGATGACTGGCAAGAATGTGAGGATAAAGGCGAGATTTTAGGTGTGGTTCATAGTCATCCACTAGGCTCTGCAATAGCTTCAGATACAGATAAGGCAGCGTGTGAACATATAGGATTTCCATATTATATTTACAGTATTGAACATGATTCTTGGGAATGTATTGACCCGAGTGGTTGGAAAGCACCATCACTCATTGGAAGAAAGTTTATTTGGGGTAAATATGATTGCTGGTCTATTTGTACAGACTGGTTCCAAGAAACAAAAAATATAAAAATTAAATATTGGAAAAGACCAAAAAATATAAAAGATTTTGTTAAAAATCCTGAGTTTGAATATGCTCTGCCAAAGTTAAATTTTATAAAGCAAAAAACTAACGATAATTTAAAAGTTGGTGATGTTTTACTTTTTGAAGGCCAAAAAGACTCTTTAAGTCATGTTGCTTTATATATTGGTGATATGATGATTTTAAATCATAGTATTAGGGCTTTAAGCTGTAGAGAACTTTTTGGTTTAAAGTATCAAAAAACACTGAGAGGAGTTTATAGATATGCAGCTTAGAAAAATTAAAGTTTATGGAAAATTAAGAAAATTTTTAGGAAAAACATATTTTGAAGCTGCTGTCAGTTCACCACAGCAAGCTTTTAATTTTTTGAAAGCTAATTTTGAAGGTATAGAGAAACATATGAATGAACAAATATATAAAGTAAAAATGGGTGGTCGTGTTATATCTCAAGATTTTTTAAATTTAAGAGGACAAGGTGAGATTCATATAATTCCTGTTGCTGTTGGTGCAAAATTTGTTACAGATATTGTAAAAGGGGTGGTTAATTTAGCGAGAGATGCTGTCAACTTTGTTGTTGATAATGCTATTCCTTTTGTTACTGCTTATGTCACAGGTGGCTGGAGTACTTTACTTACAGTTGGTGCATTGTCTCTTGCAAGTGAATTATTAACGCCTGATGTTCCGAGTTTAGATTTTTCTTCTGTTGGTGACACTGATCCAAGCATCAGAGGGTCATATTCTTTTTCTGGTATTCAAAACATATCAAATGCAGGTGTTCCTATTCCTATTATTTATGGTCTTGTTTTTACTGGTTCAATTATTATTAGTTCAGGTGTTGATACTGCACAAGTTAGAAAGAGTTTAACCTAATGGCTAAATTAGTTGACGATCAATTATTTGGAAAAGATCCCGATGGAAGAGTAGTCGATCCTGATCTTATAGATGGGGGTTTGCGCAGTAAACAATTTGCAACAGTTATTGATTTACTTGGATACGGAGAAATTGATTCAATACTGGATGAAGGTGGAGAGGGAACAGATACTTTTAGGAAAAATGTTTTTCTAGATTCAACACCCTTACAAAATTCCACAGGTGATGAAAATTTTTCAAATGTAGATGTATTTTTTAAAAATGGTGCTAGCGATCAAACAGCATTACAAGAAATAAATGCGACTGAAAGCACAATTCCTGTTGGTGTTTCTTTAACAAATTCACCTTTTACTTCAACAAAAACAGGCACTTACACGCTTGCTGGTGGCGATGGTCAAACAACAAGTATTGGAGGTGTCACTGTAAATTTAGGGCCAAATCAAATGCTCGTTGGTTTAACAGGCGGGGCGCATGGATATACTGTGGGCGAAGTTATACACTGGGAGAATACAACGGCATCTGCTGTAAGTCTTACAGAAAGACCTCAAACTCAAAACATTCTTTCAATACCAACAACAAGTTCTTTTGTTGTAAATACGACTTTTGAAGATGAGTCTTTTGCTGGTGATTGTAGTGTTAAAACCAGCGTTGGATTATCGAGAACTATCTCTGACACGAGCGTTGATAAAATTAGAGTAACAATTCAAACTCCCTCATTACAAGAATTTAAAGATGATGGAGATATTGTTGGGGCGGAGTTTAAAGTTTCTGTAAGAATTACAGAAAATAATGGTACTGTAAATAATCCTGTAATTTTAGATGTTACAAATGGAAAAGCTACAAGTCCATATATAAAAGATTTAGAAATTGTTTTTGAAAGAACAATGAATTTTCCTTTGACATTAACAGTCATAAGAAATACAGATGACACAACAGATACAAGATTACAAAATCTCACAACTTGGTTGAGTTACACAGAAATAAATACAGATACAAGATCATATCAGGGCTTTGCTTATGTTGCATTAAGATTTAATGCACAAGAATTTCAAAGCTATCCAAGACGTATGTACAGGGTCAAGGGTACTAAGATCAAAGTACCGCATGGAACGACAATAGACAGCAACAATGGAAGGGTTATATATCCAGATAGCTATACATTTAATGGAACATTCAAAACAGACAAAGAGTGGTGTTCAGATCCAGCATGGGTTCTGTATGACATATTGACAACAGATAAAGGGTTTGGTGGTACAGATGGTGTTATTGAGGAAGATACACTAGATGTTTTTAGTTTTTATTCTGCGAGTGCTTATGCTAGTGAATTAATAACAGACCCGATAACAAACACAACTGAACCACGATTTAGTTGCAATGTAATTTTAAATCGCAAAAACAGTGCTTTTTCAATAATTAATGATCTGTGTTCAGTTATGAGAGCTATGCCGTTTTATAGTGTCGGCTCACTTACAATATCTCAAGATAGACCAACAAATACTTCAACAAATACTTCAGATGCTCAATACATATTTACAAATGCAAATGTCAGTCAAGAGGGTTTTACTTATGCTGGTATAGGTTCTAAAACAAAATATACCGAGGTTGAAGTTTCGTATTTTGATAATGACACTCAAGATTTAGATTTTGAATTTATAAGTGCAGATGATATAACTGCATTATCAGGTTATACATCAAAATTTGGAAAAATAAGAAAAACTCTTAAATCTTTTGCTTGCACTTCAAGAGGTCAGGCGAACCGACTTGCAAGATGGTTTTTATACTCAAATCTTAAAGAAGTAGAAACTGTAACTTTTAAAGCTACTTTAGAGGCTGGTGTTGTAGTTAGACCTTCAACAATTATCGGTATTGCAGACAGTCTTAAGGCAGGGGTTAGAAAAGGTGGTCGTATTAATACAGGAGTTTCAACTACACAAATTATTGTAGATAGAAGATCAATAGATGGAAATGACTTAACACATAATTCTGGTGCTACTTTAAGTGTTGTTTTATCAGATGGAACAATAGAATCAAGAGTTATAAGTTCTATAGATGGAACAACAATAACTGTTTCTTCTGCATTTTCATCAATTCCACAGGCAAACAGTGTTTACGCTATTGAAAGCCCATCTGTTAAAATGCAAATTTTCAGAGTTTTAAGTGTGGAGGAAGTTAACCATTGTGAATATAAAATTTCAGCAATTATTCATGATGCTAATAAGTATTCACAAGTTGAAGATACTACAGTTCCTTTCAATCCAAAGGTCATAACAACTTTATTAGATGAAAAACCATCACCAAGTAATTTAACAGCATCAGAACAAATTGTTGTTTTAAATAATCGTGCAGTTTCTAAAATATTCCTTTCATGGGAACCAATATCAGGAGTAAAGGAGTATCTTGTTGAGTCTCAATTTGAAAATGATAATCCCGAAAGACTTAGGGTTGCTAGACCAGATTTTGAAATATTTGAATCAAGATTAGGATCATACAAATTTGCTGTTAAATCTATTAATAGTCTTGGTAAACTTAGTTCAAGTACTTCAATATTTTCTTTTACTGCTTTTGGTAAAACTGCACTTCCATCCGATCCTTCTGGACTAACATTAGAACCTGTATCAAGTGATTATGTAAGATTACGTTTCAACCCTTCAACTGATGTTGACGTTTTGCACGGTGGTACTATATCCGTCAGACATACACCCTCTGTTGATAGGACAACAGCAACATTTCAAAACTCTACAGAAATTATACAAAGACTTTCTGGAAGTGTAACAGAAACATTAGTTCCAGCTTTGACTGGAACATATTCAATTAAATTTATTGATGATGGGGGGCGTAAATCTGAAAATGCGGCAAGAGTAATTGTTACACAACCAGATCCACAACCTAATCAAGTAATTTTAACTGAAAGAGAAGATACAGACTCTCCACCATTTCAAGGAACCAAAGTTAATACATTTTTTGATGCCGATTTAGATGGTTTACTACTTGATGGAACATTATTAATTGATGATGTGACACAAGACATTGATGATTTATCAAATATTGATTTTGCTGGGCCTATTAATTCAAGTGGCAGTTATGAGTTTCAAAATAAAGTTGATTTAGGAGCAATATTTAATTTAACTTTAAAAAGAAGATTCCTCACATTTGGAATTTTACCTAATGATTTGATTGATTCAAGAACTGCAAATATCAATACTTGGACAGATTTTGATGGAACCAAAGCAGATGATGTAAATGCCAAACTGCTGGTGGCGACAAGCGATATTGACCCTGCAACTTCTGTTTCTGCCACCTACGGGCAAAGCGGGACAACTATTACCATAACTAAATCTTCGCATGGTTATTCTGTAGGCGATTTTGTTGTTATTGATTTTACTGCTGGCAGTGCGACAGATGGTAATTATGAAATTCAAACTGTTCCTAATGCAAATTCTTTTACTGTTACTTCATCTACAAGTGCAACAATTTCAAGTGGAACATCTTGTACTTATGGAGCAAACTTTACTCAATTTAACACTTTTACTAATGGAGAATATAAAGGTAGAGGATTTAAATTTAAAACAGAACTAACATCAAACGATCCTGCACAAAATATAAAAATAGAGGAGCTTGGATTTGAAGCAAGTGTTAAACGTAGAACAGAAACTGTAAATACTGCTATTGCCAGTCAATGTGCTACAACTGGTTCAGCTAAAACTGTGACTTTTGGAAATCCATTTTTCACAGGCACTGGTTCTCTTGGAGGGTCAACTTCTGCCTTTTTGCCTACTATCGGGATAACTCTTGAAGGCGCTGCAAGTGGAGATTTTTTCAATATAACTTCAATAACTGGAACACAATTTGTTATTGAAACAAAAAATGCTAGTGGTTTTAAAGATTTGAGTTTTAAATATACAGCCATCGGGTTTGGTAAAGGATCATAAATGTGTTTATATTTAAGTTATCAATTAATATATACTTAAATAAAAAGGATTAAGTAATGGCAACACATGATTATATACTTGATAATGCTTCAGGCGCGGCCTTTAGAACAGATTTAAACAATGCCCTCGCAGCGATTGTAAGTAATAATTCAAACTCATCTAGTCCCTCGACAACATATGCTTATCAATGGTGGGCTGATACAAGTAACGCTGTATTGAAAATAAGAAACTCAGCTAATAACGCATGGATAGAGTTATTTCAATTAGATGGTACATTAACTCTTGAAGATGGCTCTGCAAGCACTCCAGCGTTAGCTTTTAGGGATGATTTAAACACAGGCATATACAGTTCTGCCGCAGATACTTTTAATGTGGCAACTGGTGGTGTTGAAAGAATGGAATTAGGAACTACAACAATATTTAATGAAGATGGGGCAGATGTTGACTTTAGAATTGAAGGAGATACTGATACTGATTTATTTTATGTAGATGCTGGTAACGATCGAGTTGCCATTGGTAACTCAACTCCAGCAACTAAATTAGATGTTTCTCGCCTTAGTTCTGCTTGGGCTGGTGCTGCTCCTATAGCTGGTACGACAATTTTTGCACATTCTGGGACTACAAGTGCAAGCTCACCTTCTTATTTGAGTATATCTGCTGGTAATACATCAATATCAGGTATTAATTTAGGTGATTCTGATGATGCTGATGTTGGACAAATTACATATGACCATAGTGATAATTCGCTTGATTTTAGAGTAAATGCCAGTAGCAGACTTGAAATAGAATCTGATGGTGATGTAAAAGTTATAAGTGGAAACGTAATTATTGGAACATCGGGTAAAGGTATTGATTTTAGTGCTACTTCTGATGCTTCAGGAAAAACAAGTGAGTTACTTGACGACTATGAAGAGGGGACGTGGACTCCTACTTTTCAAAATGTAAGCGCACCTACTTACACTTCTAGGACGGGAAGATATACAAAAATAGGCAGAGTTGTTTATTTAACTGGTACGATTATTGTTGCCTCTGGTATAGATACTGGAGATGCTTCTGCTATAGCCATTGGAAGTTTGCCTTTTACAGCTGATGATACACATAGTTCGGCTCATTTCACTTTTGGAAATCTTGTTGATCTTCTTCCTCAATCTCATCTTGCAGAATTTGATAATGTAAATATGACTTCCACTTTAATAGCTTTGCTTAAGGGTGATGCTAATTTAGCTTATAACGGTTGCAATACAAGTGGAACTTTAGAATTTGCCATAACTTATGCCACATAAGACCGAGCTACGTCTATAAACTAAGCCTAAACCTGTTTTAATCGGAGATTAATCCTAATGGCACTTACAGAGTCAGTCGAGTATGACAAAATAGAAGTTGTTTCTATTTATAAACACGTTCAAGTAAGAAAAGCAACTGTCATCAAAAAAGATGGTACAGAATTAACAAGATCCTTTGAAAGATATTTATTAAATGCAGGGACATTAGACAGTTCTGATAATTTAGTTGATAATCCACTAGATAAAGAACCTGATGGAGTAACAGCAATTCCAGATGAGGTTAAAAATATTTGTAATATTGTATGGACATCTGATGTAAAAACGGCTTGGAAAACAAAATTAATTGCAGATAAATCACTTTAAAATTATGAATAATCAAAAACGCATAGATCAATTAAAACTTGAAATGCAAGTCGCAGTTGATGAATTTAATAAAGTTCAAGAAAAAATTAAGAAACTTGTTGTTGCTCGTGACGCTTTAACAATGAAAGCATTTTCTTGTTCTGAAAGAATAAAAGAACTTAAGGGTCAAAATGAAATTACTTCTAAATATAAAACAGAGGTAGTTGAATAATGGCTACCCCTGCAACATATGATTTAATTCTTCAAAGAAGAGCGGATCATTCTTTTGATGTAAATTTAAAAGATAGTAATAATAACAACGAAGATTTAACAGGAAAAACTATTTTATCTCAAATCTGGGATGAAAATAGAACAACTAAGCTGGCAGATGCAACTATTACTGTAACAAGCGCGTCTGCTGGTAATTTTACTTGGAAAGTAACTGATGCTCAAACTACAAATATGACAGATAATATTTATAAATATGATATTTTAAAGATTGAAAGTAATGGTGATAGGGAGTATCCTATAGAAGGAACAATATATATGTCTGAGGGATATACAGCACAATGACCACTGCTAACATTACTGAAAATAAATATAGTATTTCTGTTAATAAAGAGACAAATCTCATAACTGTAACTGCACCAGAAGCTTTAAGTTTTACGCAAAGTGGTACGGGTGCAGCAACTATAAGTGTAGATAGTAAAATCAGACAAACTATTCATATAGAAGATTTTGGAGCGGTTGGAGATGGTTCAACTGATGATACTGCTGCTATACAAGCAGCTATAGATTATGCAGAATCTTTAAAAGCCTCACCTACACTTACAAGAGGTGGCACAATTTTGATTGGTGCAAAAAAATATAAAACAACAGCACCATTAATTATTGATACTGGGGGCATTACAATTCAAGGCACTGGAACTAGATTTTTTAGTTCTACCACTCCAACATCATCTATTGTCGGACATCATACTAATGGCCCAGTTATTCATGTAAAAGCTTCCAGTACAACTTTGCAAGGGTTTTCAATAAGATCTGATGGAGATAGAAAAGTAACTATTAGTGCAACGTATGGTAGATCAGGTACAACAGTTACAATAACAAAAACCAATCATGGTTTGGTATCTGGTAATTCTATAGTAGCCGATTTTGCTGATGGTGGTGCTACAGATGGTACATATACTATTACTAAAGTTGACGATAATACTTTTACATTAACTGATTCTGCTAGCGGTACTATATCAGCAGGAACTTCTCTGACTTACACAGATTTTTCTTCACCAGCTATAGGAGCGGGCCTTAACAGAAATGATGGTATTCAATGTGTTGCACCTAACAATGGATCAAGCACTAGCGAACGTATTAATTATGTTTGTATTGATGATATGCTTATTAAAGACCAACCCGCTTCAGGAATAATTATTTGTGGTAACAGCGTTGGTTGTCATATAAAAAATACAATTTGCGAATTTAACAACAGTCATAACATTTACATTGGTCGAGGTGACGAAGCTGGATATACCCACACAGGAGATAACAGGGTAGGCATACTTTCAATAACAGATTGCCGACTTAATGATAGTGGTGGTAATAATTTATTAGTTGGTGATGTTATTGCTAATAACATTTATGTGCCTTATCGTGTCAGAGTTGTAAATAACGAATCTTTTAGATCTGGTCATTTAGCAGCTAACAGGCACGATTCTTTAGATTTTGACGTTATCTTAATTGGAGAAAATATTTATTATGGTTACTCTGCGTGTGCAGGCCGTGGAGTTGGTGGTGCTAGTGATGGAAATGGATTACTTGTTGGAGGTAGAAATATTGTTGTAGACAATAATAGATTTAT
>CEQB01096822.1_pt1 | contig 10569 bp, 8 predicted proteins | sample 530581 | NCBI WGS metagenome assembly CEQB01 (sample SAMEA2620588, study PRJEB7988) | marine metagenome | biome: marine biome (ENVO:00000447); feature: deep chlorophyll maximum layer (ENVO:xxxxxxxx); material: "saline water (ENVO:00002010), including plankton (ENVO:xxxxxxxx)" | depth 75 m
TAAGGAGAAAATAAAAGATGCCATTCTGGAGTTCTGGACAAGTTGAACCAAAGAGACAATTTAGATTTTTGGTGAGTATCCCAAATATGTCTGATGCTGCTCAGTTTTATGCTCGTAGCGTTACAAAGCCTGCTTTTACTGTTACACAATCACAGCATAAATTCCTAAACCACACCTTCTATTATCCTGGTAAGGTTGAATGGAACACGGTTACAGTCTCCTTGGTCGATCCAGTCAGTCCAGATGCGACTGGAGATATTCTATCTATCCTAAGAAGAAGCGGATATAATGTTCCATCAAACTTGGACGCTACTTCAGGCAACCAATCTCTATCCACAATTGGCAAAGGCAACGCAACTGCCCAGTTGGGAGAAGTATTCATTAGAGCACTTGATGAAGACGGAAACTTCTTAGAAGAGTGGAAATTAAATAATCCATTTATTGTTGGTGTTACTTTCAACAATTATGATTATACTGCTGAAGAATTGTCTACAATTGATGTTGAGTTCAGATATGACTGGGCCTCTTATGTCATCCCGGATGGACGTCCTCAAGCTCCTGGTAGTACAGTATTGAGAAGACTATTTACGCCGGATAATCCAACTCCTATTTAAATAAAACTTTTTAATAAGTTATAATGCCATATTAACTACGAGGTAAAAATTGGCAAGAAATAATCAAAGGCGCACAAAGAGCGCTAAAAGTGATCAGACTCCTACAGAGACGGCACCACCACCTAGCAAAAGGTCTGTGCTGGACTTTGTAACCCCAACAGAATTTGTTGAGTTACCAAGTGAAGGTAGGTTCTATAATACCTCACATCCTTTGCATCGTCAAGAAGCAGTTGAAATTCGTTTTATGACAGCGAAGGATGAAGACATTCTTACAAGCCAAACGCTGCTTCGCAAGGGAATGGCACTAGAGAAATTTCTTGAGAGTGTACTAGTTGATAAGACAATAGACCCTGGTAGTCTTCTTGTTGGGGATCGTAACGCTATTTTGGTTGCAGCAAGGATCACTGGATATGGGTCAGATTATGAAACCAACACCTCTTGCCCATCGTGCGGTAACAAAGCGCCGTTTTCTTTTAACTTAAATGATAGCACCATTTATACTGGCAAGGAAAAAGGAGATGTAGAAGTAACAGCTACCGACCACGGAACATTTACAACCACTCTTCCAATGACAAAGGTGCAAGCAGAGTTTCGCTTATTAACTGGCGAAGATGAGGCATTTATCGCCAAGAACAACGCCAGAAGAAAAAAGGCATCTGCACTTGAGACAAACCTAACAACTCAAATGGCAAGATGTATCGTTGCTCTTAACGATGACACAGATCGATCTATTATAAATAAATTCGTTGAGCTAATGCCAGCCTTTGATTCACGACATGTCAGGAACGCTATTAAAACAGTAACTCCAAATATAGACCTTACGCAAATTTACAACTGCTCAGAGTGCGGCTACGAGCAAGAAATGGAGGTTCCGTTTACAACGGACTTTTTTTGGCCTAACAGATAGATACATGGAGAGTGTTTACGAACAATTCTTCTTCTTAATGTATCATGGAAAATGGGACTTTCAACAGTCATACAATCTGCCGGTTGGTCTAAGAAAGTGGTTTACTGAAAGACTTACAAAGCAGTTAGAAGATGAAAGAGAGGCACAACAAGGTGCCTCAAGTAACAAGAAAACTCACACAATACCATCTAACTTGCCTGATTACTAAGCCGGAATACATGTTCCGGCTTTATTTTTATTTAAAACTAATTACTTAAAGCACCACAGTTTGGTTTATTTATTATGGACGAAAAACAGTTAGAAAGATTACAGAAAGCAGCAGAGATAAGCAGGGACAGGCTTCAGACTGAGGAGGATAGCCTTAAGAAACAAGGTGATATTTCTGATAGACTGGAGAGGACTCTGAAGACTCAACAAGAGGAGTTAAAAGTTCTTTCTTTAAAGCTGCAGCGGGGCTTGGCGACAGCCCAGGCTTATGATGATCAAAATGCAAAAGTAGAGCAGCAGCTAAAACTTCTTAATAATATAAAAGAGGTTGAAAAAGAAACAGAGTCCATCGTTACCAGCATTGCAGCTAAGTTTGGTTTAGTTGAGTCGGGGGCTACTAAATTTATTAAAAAACTATCAGAAGGAGGAGATCAGTCAAAGGCAATGAGTGCCTCTTTTTCCAAGGCTTTTGGTACAATAAAATCGCTAGCGTCTCCCCTTAATTTAGCAGTATTAGCGGTCACCGCCATAGCCACAAAGACTGCGGAAGTGGTGGTTGAGGTTGACAAGGTAAGAGCCGGTTTTGTGGGCGTAACAGCAGACACATCAGATGCTATGAGAATGGCGGAAAGATTAACTCTTAGTAATTTAAATTTAGCAATATCCTTTGGCGAGATGTCAAAAGCACAAATTAATCTTAGGACACAGTTTGCACAATTCGGGTTTTTGTCCGATAGTGTGAGGGAAAGCGTAACCCTGCAGGCGGCTCAGTTACAAAAACTTGGTGTAGATGCTAATACAACAGCCTCCATAATGAACACCTTAACAATGTCGTTTGGCCAAACTGCATCAGAAGCAGCCGCAACGCAAAGAGATATTATTGGCCTAGGGCAGGCATTGAAAATACCCCCTGCGGTTATTGCTCGCGATTTTGCTCAAGCGCTCCCTCACTTGGCACAATTTGGTGAACGAGCAATACAGGTTTTTGAGGAACTTAGTGTTGCAGCCCGTGAGTCAGGCGTTTCAGTCTCTGACTTGACTGCCATATTTGGAGACCAATTTAATACCTTTGAAGGTGCAACGACTGCAGCAGGAAGATTAAACCAAGCACTAAGAACAGATGTCTTTAGCGGAATGGAGCTATTGATGGCAAATGATGCTGAAAGACTAAGAATTGTTAAAGAAGGGATACAGTTATCTGGAATAGAGTTTCGGAATCTAGAGAGATATGAGCAACTATACATAGCAAATGCCGCAGGCATAAGAGATGTTGCACAAGCTCAAGCTATTCTAGGAGACACACAGGCAGATGTTGCCATGAGAATAGGCGATACCAGCTTCTCAGTGGCAGAGATGGAAGACATGGCACAAAAAGCAACTGCAACAATGGATAAGATGAAATTTATATTCATGCAGCTGGCCGTTGCGGTATCCCCACTTGTTGATATGTTTGGCAGTATTGTCCAGGGTGTTCTTAATGTTACTGCTCCAACGAGGGCTAGCGGTGTTCCAATTGGTGATGCACACTTTGGACCTGGGGAAGTAAAGGGTATTGTTACAAATAGCGGAGTTGCTGTACCAAATCAAATGGATACAATTAGTGCAGCAAAAGATAAACCCCTAGAAATGATTAATGAACTAAAAGCAATAAAAAACGCTATTCTGCAGAACAATGGCGGCAACTTTAATATAAATATTGATGGACAGGCACTTGACGCCAAGATAAAAAAGGTTGCAGGTAGACAACTTCGTGATACTACTTTGGGTCCAATCTAGGTTATACTTAGAATTTTTTAAACTTTAGATTATATACTATTATGGCACAACAAATATTTACAAACGGTGATGCCTCTGACGCATATGCCAACAAAAGATCATTATATCTAAGTTTTTTTCACTTGGCAAGCAGACTTGAAGTAAATTTCAAAGCATTTATAACAAATTACAGCGAAACATTTTCCACTGATTGGAATTTAGAACAAGTTTTTGGACGAAATGATCCAATAGCTACGTTTAAATCCACAGCAAGGAGAATCTCAGTTAGTTGGGACATACCGGCAGCTTCTCTTGAAGAAGCTAAGCAAAATTTAGGAAGATGTAACAGACTTTCGCAATTTATGTACCCAGCGTACTCAGCAGAGGGAGGTGGGCCTTCTAATTCTACAACTTTATCAAAGCCTCCGCTTATGAAAATAAGATTTGCAAATTTAATAAAAAACTCCTCTAGAGGAGGAGACCCAGGAGCCAGAATTGGAGGCCTGCTAGCCGCTGTTAATGCTATAAGCATTGTTCCCGCCTTTGATGACTCGACTGGGTTTTTTGATCCCGGCATAGGGGTTCTATATCCAAAATTAATTAGGATTAATTGTGATTTTACCGCACTCCATGAGCATGAAGTGGGTTGGGGTACAAATAGAGGGTTTAATCAATCAAACCTAGAACAATACCCATTTGGACAGTCAACATTACCAGTGAGACCTCCAGATCCAGATTTTGATGACCCTTCATCGGACCAAACGCAGGAACAAATCAACGCACTTGAAGAGCTTGGGGGGAGAGACGATACTGATAGGTCAGCTAGAAGCTCGGTTGAAAACGATAGGCGACAGGGACAAGTTTCAGCGGCACAATTCCGTGGTGGAGTAGGCGGAGGAGCGGCCTCTCTGCAAGCAATGCGCGACCGAGGCGAAGATCCCTATGATCTTTCAGAGTTTGAGAGTTAATTATGTCTAGATACACAAACGAAGTGCCAATCATTAATAATTCTTCCTTCTATGAGGAATTTTTTAAAGAGCGGGGCGTTAAGTACATTAAACAATTTAAAACAGGCAGATTAAAACACCCAACAGTTGAAGAGATGGCGTCTCTAGAAAGAGTTAGACATGTTTGGACAGTTGGCGATAGGTATTATAAATTAGCACACAAATATTACGGCGACCCAACTTTGTGGTGGGTTATTGCATGGTTTAATTTAAAGCCGACTGAAGGGCATTGTAGAGCGGGGGATATTATCCGCATACCCCTTCCATTAGATAGGGTCTTGGAAATGCTGAGGTACGTGTAGAGTGGCTCACGAACCTGACCATAGTGATGATTCATCCTCGCGTGCGCTTCCTGGAAGGGTGGGGGGGCGTACCGAGGAACAGTTTATTATAGATTCTGGGTATGGAGAACAATATCTTTTAAGCAACATACAAGAGCGCTTATCGCAAGTGCAGGATGAGTTAAGGGAAATTAGATCTGATGTTTTGCGCACTGCTGATAACTGGTTTGATAATCAAGTAAGGACCAACCAATATCCAAGGTGGATAGGGGAGCCATCTGCTTATTTAGAAACTGTCCCACCTCGAATTTTTAGATATGTAGATTTGTTTGATACCGCTAACGCCCCAATGGCAAACATGGTGCAACAACTTCGTTCCGTTATTATTAATGGGTATGTTTTCTATACAATAAGGAGCGGTCTACCAAGCCCTAGAGATACACAAAATGCACCCCTGCAAGCTAGGCCCTTAACTGATCAAGATCGACAGACCTTGCGTGACATGTATCAAAGTGCCGAGGGGCTTTTAAGATCAACGGACACGCTTACAACCGAAGCAAAAAGCAGCCTATCAGCCAGGCTTGTAACATTCGGTGTTGATACAAGATTGCCAACTTCCAACGAAGCTCAGCAAAGGCTCCTTCAAGAGGGTCTTGGAGAAGATTTTGGGGGAGGAAGGTTAGCCTCTGCTACGCTAGCAACCCTCCCATATGAGGCAAAGATAGCATTAAATATTTATATAAACCAGTGGATCTGGGTTTATAGTGTGCTCCAATCACAAGATAACATACTACCAGTAGAGCCCCCTGCTATTGAGCCTCTAGCGTTGCTTGAAAAAATAGCCACAATTTATAAAGATTCCAGGTTTAGACAATTAATAATAGAATCAAGAGATCAAGCTATAAGGGAAGTGCGGGGCGAACGTAGCTTCGACATACAGTTGCCCGAGGAGGTGTTACGTGGTGAATTAGAGGCGACTGAAGATTGGGTCGTGGAAAGGTCAAGAGATATACTAGAGGACCTAGTAGAGGCCCAATTTGACGACGGACCTGAACAATCTCCTGCCGAAAGGGCACAACAAAGGCGGCTTGCTGAACAAACATTCTTATTAGACTTTTTAGACCAATATTCTGAAATGAATCAAAAAAGGGCTGTTCAACACATTAGTGATGGTGGAGAGCCTCATTTTATTATGGTCCATGGGCAGACTGACACTATTGTAAATAGGTTGATGTACAACCCTTCAATGGAGAGCTTGGACAATATAAAAACTTCTGAATTATCGGGGCTTGTCCCAAAGATAAAAATTTTTAAATCAACTTACCTACCAAGCGAAGATTATCTTAGTGGTAGAGAAATAAGACACGAGATACCATTTAGCAGCTTTATAAGAGAGGCCGAAATAGAATCAATGTTAGAGCGTTCTTTTGAAAGAGGGCGTGGCGTAGGTATTAAAAGTTTTGAGTGGAGACTAGAGGGTAGAGACCCATTTGCGGCACGTAGAGATATTTTTGCAAGGTTGGAATTATACTTTCAAAGCATGGATGAATTGATCAGGACCAGATATGTTCCAACAGGGCAAGCGAGGTACGTTGACAATAATGAGACATATGGTGATAGGGATAATAGGCTAAGCTATAGATACGTAGATTTGGTTAATATTGGAATAGCCCACCCGGAGAAGAGCTTTGTATGGAATCCAAACTATTACAAAATTGAGGTGGAGGCTGGCTGGTATTTACCAGATGGTACTGGAGATGCCAGCACATTTCAAAGTGCTGGGACCAGGGAGGCAATTAAAAATTCAACCATAATTTTACACCTAGCAGCATATGACCACGATATTCAAATAAACGATCAAGGCAACGTGACACTGACAATAGAGTATACTGCATGGCAGGAAGGGTTATATCTGGGTCCAGATTCGGACATCTTGACAACTCCCGAAAGAAGAAGAGACAGGCTTAGATATATAAAAACCTTATCTGATAGGCAGAGATCAAGATGTCCTCAAGAATATATAGCAGACTTGCAGGAAGCGTACAAAAGAACAGTTAGAAGGCAAAATCTCGAAAGTTGGGGAAGAATATTAAATACGTTATATGACCAGGATAAGGTATTCTACACAAAAATGAACACTGATCTGTTGGATACATATCTTTCTGACGGTAGAGCAGCTTTTGCACAACCAGCCCTACAAGAACTGGGGCTAAGATCGCCTGTGCAAGAGTTTGATCCTACTGAGAATTCAAATGTGGAAAACCCCCCTTCACGAAGAGAGATTGATAGAAGAACCGGACAGGATATAGGTGGAGCAAACATCATAGCCTCTGGGAGTGCGGGAATACTAGAATCGCTAAAGGAACTTCAGTATGGAAATGATGACGATAATTATCATTTACAATTTATGTATTTTGGGGATTTATTAGAAGCCGCTTTAGAAGTTGTACATTCAGACATGCCCCCAGTGCAAGGTAGCTATGGGTCAGAAAGCAAACTAAAAGAAAATACAAGAATAATTTTAGGTCCAATTTCTTACAATATAAATAAGAGAATTAAAGATGACCCCCCAGAGTATACCCAGGAAACAGTATATGATATAAACTTGGCAGACATACCTATATCAGTAAATTACTTTATTGAGTGGTTTATATCAAAAGTTGTAGGACAAGAGAGGGCCATATATCCTGTTTTGTCGTTTATTCGGGAGGTTGCTAGCGACTTAATAGCAAATTCTGTGAGACTCGGCGGCGGAGAGAGAAACCTTGCAACTCAAGATTTAAAGCTTAGGACAAACTTTTTTACTGGTGGTGGTACCGATCGAGGCGATGAAGAGAAACTATACACACTTAGAAATGCAGTTGTTTCGAATGAGGGTGGCAGTCAAGATTCAAACTTTGTTGAAGCCGATACATCAGCAACTTACACAAGAGTAGACCTAGACACCTTGGATTCAAATTCAATGCCTGTCCTGTCAGCCCCCGAACGGGGGAGAAAATCTTATGATTATATGTTGCTATATGCAATAAATGATGGGGCTGTGGCGCCTTTAGATGGAAACCGAAACAATGACAAGGAAAGAGGGATATATCATTTTGGTATTGGTAAGCCAGAGGGAATAATAAAAACAATCAATTTTACAAAAACTGACATACCGTTTCTAAGAGAAAACAGGCTAGAACAAGAATTTCTTGGTCAGATAACAGGACTAGCTGTCCTCGCAAACGTATACAATATAAAAGTACAGTGTTACGGCACTACAATGTTTTTCCCTGGAATGAAAATTTACTTAAACCCAATTGGACTCTCTCCTAGTTTTGGATCACCAATCGCCCAGCCTGGGCGCAGATCCCCTGCCAGTGTACTGGGAATTGGAGGATACCACGTCATAACTAAAGTTCAATCATACATTGAAAGGGGAACGTATACAACAGAACTAACTGCAATATGGGAAGCAGCTGGAACATCCTTGGGGGATCCTGCTGCTGGAGATGCAAGTGCGGAGCCAACACAAAATGAAGAGTGCAGGGTTCAGAGAAAAGAAATAAGATCTCTAATAACAAAAATGGCCTAAAGGGAGGTTTACTTTTGAGTAACTTTAATGCAAAAAACAATCTTAATACAAAAAAGTTATTTTTTGAAAGGTTAAAATATGCCTCACAGGCCCTAACAGAGGGTGGCCCCAAAGGCACGTTTAAAAACTTTAGTTTTTCAGAAAGGGTTATGTATGGCAGAATAAAAAAAGACCATAAAGCAATATCTTTAAACCCGTCTTATTTGAAAAATATTAAATCAAGAAATAAACCAAAAAAACAGTTAAGAGCAATAAATTTTGTTGCGGATGCTTTTGAAAAAGTTGTGCTTGAATTTGAAAAAGCAGCTATTTCAGGAAAACTCGATGATACTGATCCCTATCTTTACAAGGTAACTGCACACCGTGCTTTTGTCGATCCAGTAAAAAGTTATAGAACATATAATAATAGATTAATTAATTTATTTACTAATAAGTTTTTATCAAAAAAAAGAAAAGAACAAATATATAATTTTTCTTCTTTTTTAGATTTTTTTAATACCTTTATCTTACAATCTTCTAAAACTTTGCCGATAACTTATACATCTTTTATTACAAGTAACTTTTGTGGGCCTTTAAACTCTGGACTAGCCATACATATAGCAGATTTAGATGCTTCTAACGATTCACAAAAAGAACAGTTTATTAATAGTAAAAATTTTAAATTTTATAAAATTATAGCTGAAAAGCATGGGTTTTCAATTAACAAAAACGTACCATGGGTTTTAATTGCTGACATAGCTAGCCCACCCATGTTAAGATATGCATCTTTATATGGATTTTCATCTGACAATTCAATATTAGATGGGTGTTATTTCCTAGCTCACACTAAAGATATAGAAAATTTACAGTCCTTAACCTTAAGGGCTTACAATAATCTGATAAGACTTGAGCCTAAAAATATAAAAATTAATGATTTTGGGATTAGACATAGTGTTTGCCGTGTGCCAATATCTGCTGAGCAAGTCTTAGAGGAGTATCCAAATAAAAATTGGGTTGACATCTATATTGATATTCGATATATTGAGCAGCGTAATCCTGGAAGCTTGGCTAATTTAAGCACAATTAAAAGAAATGCAAAAGCTATACAGGCAGCACAAGGGACTTTGCAAATGCAGGAATATGTAAATAATTCAATTTTTGGTTTTGATAACTTTAATGGATCATATTCTAAAAACTTTAGTAAAAAGTTTCTAAATGATACCGGAATCCAAACTAAGCCAACATATTAATGATTTTTCAAACACTAGACAACAAATCAGAGTGTGTAGGAGTATTTGTTGATGGGGAGCTTCACTTTGACTCTCTACCAGGCGACCTAACCTCTACATGGAATTACTCGCAGTTTCTCGAAAATCGAGATGATATTGAGTATGCTTTTCTGTATGCGCAGAAGTCGCTTGATGAAGTGTGCCCTCGACATCTTGAAGACACTTGGTCCTCTATCAACGATAGGCTCAAGGCTTTCCTAAAGGCCTTTGCTGCTGCTAAGGTTGACCTAAACAAAAATTGCTTTTTTGACCTTGTGCACGACAGGTTCTTGAAGGAGTATTGTAAAGTTCGAAACGACATTACAAAATACGTTCTGTCGAGTTATTTCAAACCTGCTAATTATGACTTCTTGGTAGACCTAACAAAAATCCTTCATAATATGAAGTATCGCGATTTGAACATTGACACTACCGAACTCAGAGATTTCATGCATGAGGCACGAACTAGAAAGTTTGCACAGAAGTTAAACCACACTTCAGTATCGTGTGATTATAATATCTTTGGAACCAAGACGGGGCGCCTAACAACAAAGAGAGATAGCTTCCCTATCCTAACGATGGATAAGAGATATCGTAAAATTATTAAGCCCACAAATGATTGGTTTGTGTCCCTTGATTTTAACGGTGCTGAATTGCGTACCTTTTTGGCCTTGGCAGGGTTAGAGCAGCCAGAAGTGGACGTGCATGAGTGGAATCGCGAGAACGCCTATAGGGGTGTTGGCACCCGTGATGAGGTGAAGGAAAGATTCTTTGCATGGCTATACAATATGCAGTCCAAGGACCACCTCTCAGACAGGGTGTACGGTGACAATAGAAGCAAGGTTATTAATGAATACTTTAGCGGCAACAGCGTAAAGAATCCGTTTAACCGTAGTATTCCTTCTGATGAATATCACGCCATGAGCTATCTGATTCAAAGCACATGCTCAGACGTAGTTCTGCGACAGATGATCAAG
>CEQB01044602.1_pt1 | contig 10535 bp, 12 predicted proteins | sample 530581 | NCBI WGS metagenome assembly CEQB01 (sample SAMEA2620588, study PRJEB7988) | marine metagenome | biome: marine biome (ENVO:00000447); feature: deep chlorophyll maximum layer (ENVO:xxxxxxxx); material: "saline water (ENVO:00002010), including plankton (ENVO:xxxxxxxx)" | depth 75 m
AGAGTTTGATGGCAAGTTGAGCATCATTGACTTCAAGGGGTCTACTCGTCGTAAGTCACCATCAAATATCACAAACTATTTCTGCCAAGCCACAGCCTACTCAATTATGTGGAATGAGATGATGGGTGAAGAGATTGACCAGATCGTGATTCTTATCTCGTCTGAGGACGGAGCGAATCAAGTCTTTGTTAAGAAGCCGATTGATTATGTGCGTGAACTGCACCGAGCGTTGGAACTTTACAATTTAAGACGTTAATTGAACACGATATAATCTTGAAAGTGTTGCCCTACGGCTCCCAGTCGAAGTTGCCGATGGAGTAATACTTAAAGAGAGTGATGGTTGTGTTAAAACGTCATCTCCACCCCGTTCAAAATCAAAGTAATGATTGCCAGCACCAAAACCACCATTTGCCACGGTTTTGTTTCCAGTGGATTCAGATGAGCAGCCATTTTTTCGATACGTCGCCATTTTGGGTCGAATGACAAATCTCAAAATTGAGTTTCTGTTGTCAACCGCGTCTTGTACCAACTTACTAATGTCGATTCTAAGGATTTCTCCGGGTTTCAAAACATCACTGATTGTAAATTCTGTTCGCACGCTGGTGTCAACGTCGAGTGATCCTGTTCCATAATAAGTTTCCCAAAATTGCCCCGTTCCGTTTCCATACTTACCTTCTGGTGTTTCGATGTCCCGCTGAACAAGAGGGAAACCAATATCTTTTTTGACCCGCACAACTTCAAAGACTCTAGGCTCAATTTTTAAATCACCAAACAAAGGAGATGCCCCTTGAAATACATCCAAATTATTTTTTCTATCGCCGTAGTGTGCTAAGATTTTTAAATTCACTGATGCAGAGTTGATACGATCACCACTAATCAATTGCCCATCGCCAGCGTTAAGAGGAAAGTAAAAGAATGCTTGCTGCAACTCATTTGATCCCGTAAATGGACTAAAAAGTTCTGTTCCGCTGGCAGCAGAAAGACGACCATCTAAGAAAGATGTGTCTGGATTTGTCTTGAGTGTTTCAGATGAACCCATCTTAAAAAATTGATCCATAATTCTTTGAATCACTTCCCCGTATTGGTTTTTTTCTCGAATTGCAGAAAAAACAGTAAAATTTGCATTCTTCAACATTGATAACATTCTGCTTGGGTCTTTAAGTTCTTTCTGAGTAAGATCACTCGACTCAATACTAAGATCCAAAGGAAAGCCTGATTTAGTTTCACCAAAGTTTATCTTACCATTCACTGTTTTTGTGTCATACTTTTTTGTCATTTCTGGAGTAGTGACAGATTTGAAGGTGTTGTTCATAATGAATTTTGTATTTCTAATTCCGATTGAATTAAAGGTTTTGAATGAGATGCTATTTAAGTCAAACCCAAGAGCGTTCAGGAAATTATTTTCACTGGAATATTTTAGTTTACTCATCAGGAACAATCCTCTCCACAATTTAAAGTTGCATCGAATGATTCAGTGCAACAATCAGCCTCGCTTGGTTGACCAATGCCATCATCACATAAGTGAGCATTGCAATCTGGAAGATTCTTTGCGTTCTGGCATCCACTCGAATTGCAACTACAGTCGGTAAAAGTCTCCCCTCCAACATCACCAGTATTTTGCGCACAACAATCAATTGTTCCAAAGTCATCTATGTCAACCACTCTTTTTGTGCAGTCAGAGTTTATAAAACAAATTGTTCCATCGAATCCCGGACAAGAACCATAACTCACCGTCGTTGGTGTGTCACAACAAAGTGTGAAAACCTCGGAGCAAGGATCTGAATCACAGCCGACACCCTCTTTGAAAACACCATTTAATACATCACAAGTAGATTCCTCAACACCATCGAAACATTCTAGTTCCCCAGTACCCGGATTTATGAAACAACAAGAGCCTGTAGTTGTCACAATACACTCATCCTTACAAACGGGGGAATCGCCACAACTCGTGTTTTCTGTGAAAAGACCACCTTTTTTATCACAAAATGATTTAGACAATCCCACCCCATCAATACACACACCATTCAGTGCGTCTGGATTTTCATAACCATCACCGCATCTGAGACAACATCTATTTGTGGTTTCTGGATCTGGACAAAGAGTGTCACTACAGGTTGTTCCACAACCTTGGAAAACCCAATCGCCCTTTGGAGGACTCGCTCTTGTGCCTTCAATACAAGCAGCAGGTGTGTCTGGTGTCACATTACAAAACGCACCAAAGCAGTCCGGTCCTGTCTCACAACAGTTTACCTGACCACAACTAAATCCTGCGTAGTGAATGCCGCCTTGAATACAGCAGTCTCTACCTAGAATGTTGTCTGTGCATTGGCAAAAAGTTCCGTCTTGCGCACCGCCAGTCGTGCAGCAAGCACCATATCGATCAGGAAAGTATGGAGGTTCGTTTACATCAAAAGCAACTGCTTGATCTCGCCGTAGTAATTGACCTTTTGATAGGGCAGAAACCGCCTTGCGAATCTTTTGTCTCATTATGAAGCCTGATAAGAAAGTGTGACCAGTTGCCTTGTGGGGTTGAATGGATCAAGAATGGCGGAGAATCTAAGTTTATCAATATCACTTACTTCGATAAAAATTTCCTCGCCGGGAAGCAGCATATAAGCATTTGCAGTTTTACCTGTCGCGGAATAATCTGAATTACTTACTGTTAAAATAGCACCACTGTTCGTCAAGCCCGCGAAGTTTTTAACTTTAATTCCTGTTTCACAAGAGAATCCTGAGAGAGTCAGAATTGATGGGGATGAACCGCTGATGACCCTCGAACCCATAGTGAGCGACGTTGGAAGCACAACACTCTTTACGACAATTTGTGAATCAGTGACACTCAGCGTGGTTCCGGGTGCGTTAACAATTCCAAAGGTGACACCACCAGTGATAGCGGTAAGGGTCACTCCAAATTGATCCCCAGAAATAGATCCTGTAAATCCAAATGTTCCAGATACCAGAACAGCCCCACCGTTCGTGTTACCGGCAACCGGCAAAGTATTGAAAGTGCTGTTGATTCCTTGGATATTTACAGGGAGTGGATTTTGGTTTGATACTTGAGAAAATGAGTTCTCATCACCAAAGTCAAGTTTTACAATTTGGTAATGTGAGTCTTTTGCGGACACATAATCGGTCGCTACGCTTGCTCCGGAAAGACCGGGATTTAATCGAACATTGTCTTGCTGAAACTGTGACATAGGTGTATACTCCGTACTACATAATATGTATGCGAGGTGAATATGTTTGAAGATTTAGAAAAAACTTTCTCACGAAAAGTTGAAGAAAGGGTTCTAAAAACGGGTGATGGATATATGGATACAATTAATCTACTTTGCGAAGAAATGGACATTGAGCCAGAACTCGCTGCAAAATATCTATCAAAGCCAATTATTGAAAAAATTCGTGTGGAAGCCGAAAATATAAATCTACTTCCACGCACCCCAAAATTATTTTCAGATGGGTCTTGACAAGGGTTCAGACCCGATTACAATTACTACAACTGTCCGACAACAGACAACAACAACTAAAACAGGAGAAAACAGTTATGTCATTTGAAGAATTAAAACGTCGCAGTGAAAACAAAGATGCTCTCATCCAGAAACTTACGTCAATGGATGAAGGAGAAAAGAAGTCATACAAGGATGATCGCTTTTGGCGACCGACCGTTGATGACGCAGGAACCGCAAGTGCAGTGATTCGTTTCTTGCCCGAAGCATCGGGTGAAGAGGATGCTTGGGTTCTGTATTTCAATCACGCATTCCAAGGTCCGGGTGGCTGGTTCATTGAAAACTCTCGCACCACTTTTGGTGAGAAAGATCCGGTTTCGGAAATGAACAGTAAACTTTGGAACAGTGGTTTGCAATCCAACAAGGATCTTGTTTCTCAGAAGTATAAGAGAAAGAAGAACTTTGTGTCCAACATCCTTGTCATCAATGATTCTGGCAATCCCGAAAACAACGGTAAGGTTTTCCTGTATCGTTATGGGATGAAGATTCATCAGAAGATTATGGATGCTATGAAGCCAGAGTTTGCCGATGAAGAACCAATCGTTCCATTCGACTTCTGGCAAGGAGCAAACTTCCGCTTGCGTCAACGCAAGGTCGCTGGTTATCCCAACTACGACAAGTCGGAGTTTGATTCCCCTTCCGCTCTCTTTGATGGTGATGAAGAGAAGTTGAAGGCAATCTGGGAGCAACAGTATGCTCTCAGCGAGTTTGTCGATCCGGCAAACTACAAATCTTATGATGAGTTGAAGACTCGTCTTGAGAGTGTTCTCGGCGGCTCGCAGCCGACTACGACAGCCGAAAGCGTGTCTGTCAATGAAGCACCAGTTTCCCAAACTGAGGATACGGTTTCTGGTGGTGGTCAGGTGGATCGTGAGGAAGTCCAGCCTGATTCGGAAGAGTCTGCACTTGACTACTTCCAACGGCTCGCAGCCGAGGACTGATTCCATTTGACAGAGATGGAATCCCTAAGACCCCCGCTTCGGCGGGGGTTTTTTAATTATCCACCAAAGGCGATACCTTGCATCGCGTGAACAGCGGCTTCCATATCTGAAGTGGATGCAGAGGGAGAGGACTCAAGAGCAAAATTATTACTGACTGGAGTGGTGCTATTTTGCACAATCACGGTTGGTGATACTCCAGCGTTATCGGCTCTTTGTCGTGCCTCAAAAACTCTATCTCTTGCAGCCATCTTTCTTTCCATTTCAGATGTGATGTCACGACGAATATTTTCAAGTCTTCCCTGTGATGCTGCCGCTCGATTAATAATTTGATTCTCAAGATCAGCACTTAAATTTCGAGATGCTGCTGCACCACCACGAAGAGCCTCTGTGCCACCAATTTCAACTCCAAAGAAACTAAGTCTACTATTAATATCGTCAATGATGCCTGCAATACCCTCCATCAAGGTCGCTGCGACATTGTTCACCATAATCTTGACACGATCCACCAGATTCGTAAAGGCAGTGGGTATTGTGTCTTTAAAGAAAAAGGCTGCATTTGCAACTGCTAGTTTAACTAATCCCGGGAGTGTCACTGAGAAAAAATCAGGTAGTGTTTTCACAAAGAATAATTTTACCTTATTGAAAACATCTGGTATTGTTTCTGTAAAGAAAGGCAGTGCCTTAAATTCAACAAAGTGAACAATCGCTCCAAAGAAATCTGTAAAACCTTTAATAACTTTGTCAAAGAAGCCCATCACACCCTCTTCAGATAGAAGCCCAAAGGATAGACCTTCGATTACGCTGGCAAAGGCTTGTCTGATGCCTTTCAAAAATCCACCATCCTCTGCGGTAAATCCTCTGATAAATCCGGTGATAGCGTCAAATGCGATGAGTAGTTGTCCGAGGAAAGGAACAAATCTAAACAGACTTCTCAGGAATGGTTTAACTTTAACTAGCACACCGCCGACATTTTTGAATAAATTAGACACACTTGCAAATGCACCTCCCTGTGCAAATAGCCTTCCAATTCTTCCTGTTGGTCCAAACGCTTTACGAATATTGCCAAAGAATCTTTGTATTCTTGAAAAAAGTGTGTTTTCACCAGATCCGAAAAATCTTGCATTAAGTCTTTTGAAAAATTCTGTGAATTGAACACGAAGTGAAATGAGCCTGACTCTAATTGAGTCACCGCTTCTGCCGAAAGAAATATTACCAATCGCTCTAAATAATCTTGTCAACGGGTTTCTGACACCTCTGATAAAAGACCCACGAATAATTCTACTGTCTTTAATTGCCTGTGCCGCTGCGACTTGCCGACCAACACCAGCGGCGGCGACTCCACTCGCTAATGCCGCAGGCAAAAGGGGAACTTTAAATCCTTCTTCGGTGAGTGGTTTAGTATTTTGGGCAATTTCTTTAAGTTTTTCAAGTTGCGAACCAAAAACATTAAAAAGTTTTTCCGCTAAGAGATTAGCCAAATAGTTAGCATTACTCTTTTGTTGCCGAACATCCTCTTCTCGCTCTTCCTTTGAGGGACCAGTCATTGTTTTAGATACGATTACATCAACATTACTTTTGATGTCTGAGATATCTTTTTCAAGTTTATCTTCACCCGCATTACCCTGCGACAAAGCCGAGATAATATCTCTGATTTCATCTCGTTCGGAGTTTGGGTCTAGTCCTTCAAATTCAGCCATTATGCTCTTCCCTTCTCTATTTCCTTTCTTTCTTTCTCAATGTCCTGTATGTAGAGATTAACGTAAATTATTCTCTCCCACGGGATCATATTTCCGATTGTTTCAAGACTCATTTGAGCCTTCAACATCAAGTAAAAATTCATTTGAAGATGGGACGCAATCGAGTCGTGACCCATCATCAAGTAAAAAAATTCTGTAAGCCCTCCACTTCAATGTCCAGATTTTCATCACAATGTGTGCATTTACAAGATTGTTTAATCACACACCTCGGAAACTCTTCCATTTTTTCGACAATCTTTTGAATCTGTTTGATACTCAAGGATTCAATGAATTCAACTCTCTCTTGCTTAGTGAAGTCGTTAAAATTATAAACATTTTGATCATTGAAAACTGTTTTAATCACACTCTCAGACAAAGTTAAAACATCAGATTCCTCGCCCGTGTAGGCTCCGATTGAATCTGCATTTAGAGGTTTCACTTCAACACCCACGTTTTCTTGAAGCATAACGATTGTTTCCTCTGGATACTCTTTACTCAATGACAGGTTTTGAATTTGAACTTCGAGCGGAAATGATTTTTCACATTTTTCGCAGGTGTAATTAATATCAATGCTTTCGCCCACTGACCTTGCTCTCATATGAATGAACAAATGCTCAAGGTCAAAGTATGACAAGTCCTGAACCTTTGTGTCATCCTCCACGCAAGACTGAACAACTTTTTCAATACAACTAATAATTTCTCTTGGTGAATCAGACTCTTTCATCATCAACATAACTTTTTCTTCTTTCACAAGAAAAGGTCGAAAAGAAACAACCTTACCACTTGGGATTTTTGTTTCATATTTTGGTGTCACAATAATTGGAATGCTCATAATAATCCTTTCATTATCTTAAGAAAAATTCCTTAAAGGAAAACGTAACTGGCAACTGAACAAGGGAAGGTGGGTTGGTAGCCTCAAAGTTAAAAGAACCAACAGACTTTGGAAAAATCTCTCGAATAAAAAACGAGTTTTGTCCATTTATCTCTCCCTTTGTGTCTAAAATATCCAAATACGCATCACAGACATAATCGGTTCGATATGTGTAAAGTCCTGTCCTCGTTGGATAAATTCCATTTAACCAATTTGTCATTGTTTTGCGAAGAAGGGAATCTTTATCTAAAAGTAAGTTGACCGTAAGATCACCCTCATAATTCATCTGATAAGGATGCTCATAGTCAATGCCGCTTACTTTAATAGCGTTCGTAGCGACCGTCTGGGACGGTGTATTAATTGACTGGATACGGTTGTCAAACTCCTCAATAAAGTCTCTCACAGACCATCCTGCTGCACTGCACGCAGCCTGTAAGTTTGGGGAGGGATTAACAAACTCGAAACGATAGCGATCCGACCTTTGGGTTCCAAACTTACCCAAGGATCCTGTAAATCTTTTAATATTAATCGGTCCTAATTCTGCCATTATGTTTTCTCAAAGGTATCTAGGATATTTTTTAGAATCTCTTCGTATGATTTTTTATACGCAGTTGAAGCCGATTTTTTTCTCCAAGTACGCTCAAGTATTCTTGAAGTTGATCCAAGAAAGAAGTCCTCCCAAATATCTGGGTGCAATTGTAAAGATACTGCCCCCATTCTCGGAATGATATATCTTCTGACACAACTTTTGGCAACAGCCGAGAGATATTTTTCACTGAGCATTTCATTATATGAAAAATCAATTTTCCCTCCTTCGTCAGATTTTGATGTGAGAACTTTTTTAAGAAAAAAACTTCTAAATTTTCTTGGTAGGTGAAAAAGATTCATACCAGTAAGGTAGTCTCGATTTACATCGATCACCAAAACTCCGGGAAAGAGGTGGTAGTAGGGAATCGTGTCAATTGTTTTGGGAACCGGATACGAAAAAAATTGAACAGTACCGGAAAGTTCATCGCCCTTTTTGAGAGAAGATGGAGATTCAATACTAATATTATCAATGGAGAAGCGACTACCCGATTTGGATAATAGTCCTTTGATCTTTCCTGATGTGCGAACATACTCACTTGCCATAGATTTCTTTCTCCGTCAAAATCTTAAACTTCCAGCCCTTTTTTTCACAAACGTTTTCTGCTGCTTCCCACTTTGCCTGATTCACAAGATATGTGTTCGCCTCATTGAGAAACCTTTGTGTTACACGTTTTGGTTTTTTAGGTGTTTTAGTGTATTTTGCGGGTTTGACTTCAAGCATTTGGGTTTCAATCTCACCCTTTTTGTTTTTGACCTCAATAATAAAATCTGGAAAGTATTTGTGTCGCTTTTTGTCAACAGGCGAAAAATATGGAATAGCCATCTCTTCGGATGCCCAACGAATCACATTTGGATTCTCATCAAAGATTCTCATACATTTTCTTTCCCAAAGTGATCTGTAAACAATTTTTGTCGGATCACCAAGATATTTTGAAGGATTCTTTGGTTGATACTTTCCACGGTACGCCATACATAGAATATGTAGGAGGCAATATGGGAGTTGATGAATCAGGAATGCAACCGCAGTCCACACAACCAGACACGACGAATAGAAATGCACTGGATGATTTGGGAGACTCTTTATCGGAGTTTGCTATTGATAATAATCTTGAGGATTTAAAGTCTGTTTTTGATGATGTTGGCATCGGACAGAATGAATATTTCAGTGACCGATCAAAGGGTAGATCACCTAAACTTTATCAATATGAAAGCGATTTGGTTTATCCAATCGATCTCACGGAGCAAAATGAAACAAATCGACAATCATCTTACATTCGGTTTCAAGTTTTCAAAAGAAAAAGTCAAAGAGCAAAAGTTGGGTTTGATGTAAGCGAAGATGGATTTTCTCTTAACACAGGACTCGTTGACAAACAAGGCAATGTCGAAGAGGGTGTTGAGTTAAGTGCAGACACGTTTCAATCTTTAGAGGGCTTTCAAAATTCATTCATCTCTCAAGATGAAAAGTCTTCCTACACCAATTACGGAAACTATGGTGGAGCCATCGGAAGTCGTGGTGTGAGGTTTGATCCACTTAAGGGTGAATTATCAAGAGTAAATCGTTTTGGTAATAACACCGCTGTTGGTTCATCAGTAAACCGAGGAATTGTTGATAGGGTTGCGTCTGACATTAGATTGTCAAAAGCAACTGAAAAATTAGAAGAACAAATTTTGATGTATATCCCATCGGGTCTAAACTTTTCTGACAAGGTGGACTACGAAGAAGGATCCGCTGGTGTTTTTAATGCAATCAACGAGGCAATCGCAGGTAATGTGGGAGCAGGTATTGACAAATTAAAGTTGATTGGTCTTGATAAATTATCCAAAGCAGGTGCGGGAACTATTAACAGAACAACTCAGGCTTTGGGTGATGTTGTCGGTGATAGTGATCTGTCTAACTTTTTTAGGGCGAGACTTGGTTTTGCAGAAAACCCAAAAAATGAGTCTCTTTTCAGGGGAGTAGGAAGAAAGTCTTTTTCCCTTGAATTTAAATTTGCACCAAGAAATCAAAAAGAATCTCTTATGATGCTGAATATTATTGAAGCGTTTCGTTTTCATATGCTTCCAGAATTATCTGTATCATCCACGATGCTTCTCGCTCCACACGAATTCGACATCAGTTTCTTTTATAGAGATTTGACAAGTGGGGACTTTGTTGAAAACATTAACTTACCCAGAATCGGTCGAGCATTCCTCACGGACCTTTCAGTGAATTACGCACCGAGCGAAAGATCAACATTCTTTAGAGATGGTGTACCTACCGAGGTGACACTGAATCTCACCTTAAGTCAGGCTGTAATTTTGAATCGTCAACTTATTTTAGCGGGGTTCTAATGTCTTACTTTGAAAAATTTCCTTTAACTTCATACGAAAATGCAAATGGCGAACGTTCGGGTGTCAAAGACGTTATTCGTCGGGCTGTTTTTACTGATGAGTCTTTGTTGCAAAGATCAAATTATGAACTTTACAATATTCGTGATGGTGAAACACCAGATATGATCTCGCAAAAGTTTTACGACGATCCAACTTATAACTGGATTATTTTACTTTTTAATGAAGCACTCGATCCTTTCTACTCATTTCCACTATCGCAGACTTCCTTAGACAATTTTATTACAAAAAAATATCAAGGTGATGTTTTGTTTATTGGTAATAAAGATGATTCTGTCGCTCCATTTTTTGATAGTGAGACATTCTTAAAGGAGGGAGATTCACTAACCTCTACGAGAAGAGACTTTGAAACAATTGTTAGTGGTGGAGTCGAAAAATTCAACACAACAGAAAAAATTGCCCGTGTCAAAAATTTTGATGCCTCTATTTGTAAAATTCAGTTGACAGAGCAAACCGGAGTATTTGCTGTTGGAGAAAATATTGCTCGAAGAAAATGGCTGTTGGA
>CEQB01040786.1_pt1 | contig 10459 bp, 21 predicted proteins | sample 530581 | NCBI WGS metagenome assembly CEQB01 (sample SAMEA2620588, study PRJEB7988) | marine metagenome | biome: marine biome (ENVO:00000447); feature: deep chlorophyll maximum layer (ENVO:xxxxxxxx); material: "saline water (ENVO:00002010), including plankton (ENVO:xxxxxxxx)" | depth 75 m
ACATTTTTAAGAAAAAGATATACGACAAAGATGGGAATGTTACGGGAGAACAAGATGAATGTGAATTATCATTTCAAGGCTCTGTTCCACGACCCAAATCTCTTGACATAACAAGTCCTGCACGAACTGATGAAGAAAAGAAAATAGCAGAAGATAACCTTAAAAAATATGGTGCGAAAGATTGGTATAGTTGGAACATAGATAATTGGGGATGCAAATGGGATGCTAATTGTCATAATGTAGAAGATGATTCAACTTATGGAGAGGTTCATATACATTTTGAAACACCTTGGTGTCCACCTTTGGAATGGCTTGAAAAAGTAAGTGCAAGATATCCAACCCTACAATTTGATATGAGTGTAGAAGAGGAGAGCAATGCTTTTATAGGCAATCCAATAGCACAAGGTGGTGTAGTATGTGAAAATATAGTGGATATACATTATCCATAAATAAAGAAAAAGTTGTGAGGCTTATACAGACGAATGTCCTATCTATTAAGTTAGACGAATGACCTATCTATTAAGCCTCATAACATAAAAAGAAAAGGAAAACCAAATGAATAAAAAACAATTAGAAAAAACAATACTTGAAATAACTGCTATTAGAGATAATGTTAGAGATAATCTCTATGACATAGAAAGTTATTTAGAAACTGCACAATCTGAAATAGATGCAGGTATGGAATCAAAAAGTATGGCTGAAGATTCTATGGATGATTTAGATAATATTTTAGAAACCTTAAAGGAGGAATTAGCAAATGAATAATCAAGAAATAACAAATAGATGGACTAAAGTAGCAGAAAATACTTTACTTGGTAGGCAAATAGTTAGAGTAGAATATATGGGGCAAGACGAATGTGATGATTATATGTGGAATAAAAGACCTATTACTTTTGTTCTCGACAACAATACAAGAGTAATTGCTATGTGTGACGACGAAGGAAATGATGGTGGTGTATTAACTTGTCTAACTAAAAATAAAGAGGAGGTGTTACCAACATTATGATTAAAATAACACAATTAAAACTTGACAAGAAAGGTAGACTTACTTTTCCTAAATGGTTTTTAGATGCAAACAATATAGAGCAAGACACATTAGTTGATGTGTTTCCAATACACAACAAAGATGATTGTGTAAGAGTAAACTTTAAAATAAAAGGGGGAGGAGAATGACCAAAGCCAAAACTATAATAGAGGCTCTCAATGACTATATTGGGTTTTTATTTTCTTATACTAAAGAACTTGAAAAGAAACTTGATGAAATTGAAGAAATAGTTTTTAATTTAGACGAGAAAACACCCGATGACTTATATGCAGAGTGTTTAGCTTATAAGGACATAAATAAAACAAAACAAAATAATATATTAGGAAGGAGTTAGAATGAAAATAGGACAAATAGAAAAAGATATAGAAATAGAATCAAAACAACATTGGAATAAAAAATATCCATTCAAAGATATGAAAGTTGGAGATTCTATCTTAATAGAGGGGAGTTATGATGATATCAAGAAAGCAATATCATCTGCCCATTCATTTGCATCTAAAAACAAGAAAAAGTTTCGTTGTGTTAGGACATTTGGAGATGGAGAAGACAATGTTAGAATACATAGAACAAGTTAAGATTCGCCAACTATTTTAGTTTCTTCAAGAACTTGTTTCATATCATCATCTTCAATATCTGTAAGTTCAGCTTTAGAAATCTCTTCTATTTTTAATCTTTCAATAGACTCTTCTGCATACTCAATTTCTCCCGTTTTAGAATCGTAGATAATTGTCAATGTATATGCTTTTTTATGGGATTTCATAGCAGGAATTTACAACTATATTTTAGATAAAAATAACTTTTTGCTTTTATAAGTGAATTTGATATTTTAAATTTATGATAGAGGTAATGGGACAAGATAGAGATAAAAAAACTTGCCCCATTTTTTTTGAGGATGTGCGAATTTTAACTTAAAACCATAGACTTAATATACAATAAATTACAATAATAAAGAGAGGTAAAATATGTCAGAAAAAATAGTAAAACCACCACTATCTTTAGCCAACAAAATACTAAAAATAATGGAAGATGTAGAATATTTACAAAAAGATAATGTAAACTCTTTTCATAAGTATAAATACATAACAGAGGCAAAAGTATCAAAGGTTTTTAGAGAACAATTTCTAAAAAATAGAATAGTTTTCTTTTCAAGTTGGAAAATACATAGTGTTGAAAATGGAATAACAAACATAAACGGAACTTGTGCAATGCTATGTGCTGATACGGGAGAAAAGATAGAAGTTCCTTGGTCAGGACAAGGTGCTGATAAAGGAGATAAAGGTTTATACAAAGCTATGACGGGTGGTATAAAATACTTTATAATGAAAACATTCCTACTACCAACGGGAGATGACCCTGAAAAGTTTAATCCTGAACTTGAAGAAGAATCTAAAAAAGTAAAATCAACAAGAAAAAAGCCAATCAAGGCACAAAAACTAGAAGACATAATATAAAGGAGAAGTAAATGGCTACAATGTATAATAACGAAAAAAGTGGTGTTCTTTTTATAAACGACAAAAGAAACCCAAACGACCCCGAAGATAAGAAACCTAATTTTACGGGGAACATTCAAATAGATGGTGTTAAATATTCATTATCTGCTTGGACAAGAGAGTATGAGAAAGATGGAGAGCAAAGAAAATTAATATCTATTAAGGCTACACATCCTGATGATATGAAACAATTTTCTGCTAAACAAGAAGAAACACCAATACCAAATAACGATATACCATTTTAAAGGAGAAACATATGGCTAAAAGATTTACGGACACTAATAAGTGGTCTAAATCTTGGTTTATGGACTTACCTGCACAAGACAAACTATTATGGATATATATGACAGACTCTTGCGACCACGCTGGTATTTGGGAGGTTAATTGGAAGCTAACCACTTTTATGGTCGGCTTCCAAGTTGACCAATTACCCGAATCACTTGAAAAACAAATAACCAAGATAAGTAATAAAAAGTATTTCATAAAGGACTTTGTTGAGTTTCAATATGGAACTTTAAATCCTAATGTAAATGCTCATAAATCAGTTATAAACCTTTTAACAAAAAATAACATAATCAAATCAACCCTTAATGAACCCTTAAACAACCCTAATTTAGGGGTTAAAGATAAAGATAAGGATAAAGATAAGGATAAAGATAAGGTTAAAGTACAAACCACAACTTTTAAAAAACCAACATTAGATGAGTGTAAAAACTATTTTGTTGAAAGGAAATATAGTAATGCTAGATATGAGGCAGAGAAGTTCTTTGATTTTTATGAGAGTAAGGGTTGGAAAGTAGGAAAAAATCCAATGAAGAATTGGCATAGTGCTAGTAGTAATTGGAATAGAAGAGTTAATGAAAACCAAAAAACAAAAGGGTATACACCTATACCTGCAGGAGATGAATATGCAGACCTCTAAAGATATAAGAAGTATGAAAGATGTTCTAAAAGATTTTCAAGAAAGGATGGAAAAGAATATAGAATATATAAGTGACGAGGAAGATGCTATATTGCAAGAGAAGGAGCAAGTTAGAGTTATAAATGAAAAGGTTGCTAATTTAATTCCAAAAATGTATTGGAATGCTGATATAGATAAAAGTATATCTATAAACCCTAATAAGTCATTCTATATAGATGGAGAGGCAGGTAGGGGGAAAACTCATTTTCTTTATGCTTTAGTTAGAGATGCTATTCTCAATAAGAAAAAACCACACACTATAGTTTACTTTCCTGATATTTGCTTGAAATATAAAAATGCACCTTTTGGAGAAAAAGAGGGTATAATAAACTCATTAAGACAAGACAATAAATTAGTATTTGATGATATAGGGGCAGAGATAAAGAATGACTCATCTCTTGAGCTATTATCGTCAATATTAAACTATAGATGTGAAAATTTATTATTTTTAGGCTTTACTTCTAATCTAGGAATTGGTAAATTACCATACGATGATACTAGAATTAAGAGTAGAATAGCAGGAATAATAAAAGGAAATAAGTTCACTTTAACATCAAAAAGAGATAAAAGACTATGATTATGGATGAACAGATATTGAAAGACTATATGAATGCAATAAAAGAACTAAAAAATGCTAATAGGCAGATACAAATAGCTATTCAAGGATTGGAAGCTATTATGCAGAGTGGTCAAATCAATATAGCAGATAAAACTTTAGAAGCTATTAAAGAAGTTAAGGATATGGATGAACAATCCGTCTGAAAGAGTCCACGAGTATATAGTTTCAGTATATAGAGAAATGATAGATTATTATTTATCTAATATAGGCAAAAAATCAAAGTATACCAACTATAGAACATCGATAACAAATAAACTAATTGTTAATATTGTTAAAAGGTTCAACGAAATAGCTCCTGATTATAGTCAAATAATACTAAATGGAGATTTAGAAAATGTCAAAAACCAAAAACCAAACTAAAAAAGAAGAAAAACCTTTAAGTTTAAAAGAGATTGAGTCAGATATAAAAGATATAAAGGATGTTATTGGAGTATTAACTAATACTATCCATAAAATGACACAAAACGAAGACCAATTTAGACTTAAATTATCAAAAGTAGCTGATAGATTAGGTCTTTAAGATACCTTTATAATCTTAAATTTTAATGCTTTATAAAAACAAAAAAGAAGATATTACTCCTCCATCAGATGGAAGTCTCGTGATTCTTGGCAAACCTATTTCACAAAAAAGACATCGTTATTCGTTCCGAAATGGCAAAGTCAGGAATTACGACCCATCTTTTACTGATAAAAAGAAATTCAAATCTAAAGTGTTAGAATTTAATCCAAATAAGATACCTAAAGGCAATATTATACTATGCATTACATTTTATATGCCTAGACCTAAAAATCACTATAGAACGGGCAAATACTCGCATTTACTTAAAAAAGACTCTCCAAAGCTACATATTGTAAAACCAGACATAGATAATCTGGCAAAGTTTGTAATGGATGCAATGCAAGGTATATTATGGGATGATGATTGTTATGTATGTGCATTAGAGGCACGAAAGGTTTACTCGGATAAGCCTAGAACCGAGATAGAATATTGGCAATTAAAAGAAAAGGAAAACAATGACACAAAAAGAAAGAGTACTAAATTGGTTAAAAAGAGGTAGAACAATTACACCATTAGAGGCATTAAATAATGGTATGGGGATGAGGTTGAGTGCGATTATACACACTCTTCGTGGAGAGGGTCACGATATAAGTGATATAGGTAAAGAAAAGTATGCAGAATATAAATTAATGTCTAAAGGAGGACAATTAAACTTTTAGCCGAGTAGAGAACTGTAATCGTGAGAGCAGTCACAAGGTGGTTAATTCCTTTCTTTCCTTGGATTTTATACTCGGCAACAAATTCCTTGCTAAAGTAGTATGAATCATAGACTTTTGGATTCGTTAGAGTTTAAAGAGTTGGTGATTAGATATTATCTTTCTGACCAAAGACTTTAGCAGGGATATAACTTGGGCAGGTACGCTTCTAAACGCCTTGATGATAAGTATAGCACTTGTGCATTCGCACACATCACTAGCTACCTGCTCACACTTTTAAATAAGGGATAGTATGTCAGTTGTAACTAACTACAAAAGAGATAAGTTTGATATAGACTTAGAATATGGACAGAAATTTGAAAAACATCTTGATGAAGTTTTTAAAGATGGAAGAAGAATTGAAGTTAAAACAGAGCGAAATATATGGAAAGATACGGGTAATATTGGGATAGAAATTAGATGCAGAGGAGTTGAGTCAGGCTTATCTATAACAGAGGCTGAATATTGGATACACTTACTTGCTGATGGAGATACAATAAAAGGAGGGTTTATAATGCCCGTTAATCAGCTAAAAAAAAGGGTAAAGGAATTATTTAAAGAAGGTCTTGCAAAAATTGTAATGGGTGGAGATGACAATGCATCTCAGTTAGTTTTAATCCCTATAAAAGAATTATTAAATATTAAATAGGAGATAGTATGATTGTAACAAGAGAAGAGTTAGAAAGATTTAAAGCCTTTATGGGTTTTGATGTAGAAAAAGCCAAGCCTAAACCTAAGAAAAAAAGAGGAAGACCAAAGGGTTCTAAAAACAAAAGAAATAAGTGGTTGTAAAATACTTAGGTCAAGCAAGTTTAACTTGCGAAGTTTGTAGTAAATATATAGCAAAGCATTCTTATGAATGGGAATTGCTATTTAAAAGTTTATACCCTAAAGATACTAAAACTAAAAGAATTGTCTGTGAAAAGTGTGCTCAACGAGAAGTTGGAAGTAAACATTGGAATGCAGTTAAAAGAGGAGGATAATGGCATATAATAAAAGCACATTTGCTAAATTCCCAAGCAAAAAAAAAGTTGGGAAAAAAGTAAATTTAACTAAAAAAGCAAACAAAAAAACAAATGACAAAAGAAAACAAGCTATAGATGAATTTAAGCCACATCCACCTGCCTATAATGGTTGGTGGTATTATGAAATGTTTTCTAGAGATACATTCAATACTAGACAAAAAATGGTAAGGAGATAATGAAAGCAAAACAACAAAAACCAACTATTAAAGAGTTGTCAAGTAGAGCTAATTATTTATTAATAGAATTAAGGCAACTACAAAACTATATGAGTAATCTTATGGAGTTAGTAAATGATTATATAGAATACAAAGGAGACTCTGATAAGTTTAAAAAGTTTATAGAAAAAAAATTAAAGAAGGTAAAAAAATCAGAGACACCAAAGACTACATCCAAAAAGTAAAATCTTTACCTTGTCTAGTGTGTGGACAAAGTCCCGTTGACCCTGACCATCTATCTCATAGAGGATTAGCAGGAAAAGGGGATACAATAACCAATACTATTCTTGATTACTCTTGTGTCCCCTTATGCAGGATTCATCACACAGAAAGACATTCTTATGGTTTTAAAAAATTCCAAGAAAGATATCGTATCAACCTTTGGAAAGAAGCACATACAATATTAAGGAGATATTTTGTCAAAGACTAAATCGTTTAGGGCTAAAGTAGATATGGAAAAGAAAGTATTAAGTTTTTATGATAAAGATGCTTTTCTTGATTTTATACAGACAATTCCAGGAGAGATAGACATAACAGTATCAGAAGTAAGCTCTAGAAGTCATTGGCAAAATAGATATTATTGGGCTATAATTAATGATTTTCTTTTAGATAATGCTTTTGGTGGCTATACTAAAGAAGAAGTTCATAGAACTCTTAAACTTATGATGGGAGTTAAATCAACTGCTAAACTATCAAAAGAAGAATTTATAGAATATTTAGATAAAATTCAAAGATGGGCAGATGAGCAAGGGATTCCCTATCAACATGCAGATGATGATTAATATCTAGGTTTTATTTTTATCTTTTCAGGTTCAGTTCCAAACATCATCATTCGTAATTGGTCTTTAAATTCTCTATTTTGCTTTGTCATAACACCTGCTTTATAAGGTATTCCAACTTCCCCACCCCAATCTTCGTATTTACTTTCAATCCAAGCATATAGTTCTTTCATCGCTTGCTTATCTAAATCTTTTACATCGTGATATCCTTCAGCAAATTGTAATGTTTGTTCATAGAATGGTATAAATATATCAGCTAATTTTTCTGCTTGGTTTATAACATTATTAATATTTCTTTTCTTTGCATCAGGCTCTGTTATAAAACTTTGCATAGCATAAGCAGTTTCTCCTAATAATGTTTGAGTTCCTGTTTGAAGACCACCTACACTTGGATTAATATTAAGTATATTATATGGGTTTTGTTTAGAACCTGTAACTTCTTGATATAACCATCCTACTATATTAGCAGTAACAAAAGTATTCCATAAAATTCTGTTACCTTGAAAAACCTTAGCAGTTCTATCCCTAAATGGAGTTTTGTTTTTCCCTTTACTATCTCTATATGCTTCTCCATATAATCTTAATGCATTGTTAACATTTGCCCATCTACCTTTTTGAAAGGTTAATAGATTAGACATTATTCTAGCCGCCATCGAACCTTGCTCAGGTCCTCCTCTCATTTTTCTCCTATATTCAAAATTAACTGCAGTAGTAACTTCTTTTGCTACCCATCTTTGAAATGCATTTTTTCCTTCTGTTGCTAATATTTGCATAGCATATTTCCGTTGAGGTTCTCTCAACATTAATAAACCTGATTTGTTTGTTAGTCTGCTTAAATCTTTAGCAGTCATATTTGTAATATCAATTCCTTTCGTAGCCATTTTAGCAGTATTTAATGCTATAGAATATGCGACATATCTATTAAACTTATCTGTTCTTCCCATAACATTAATATAATCTGCAATATTATTTGCAGTAGGAATTATATTTAATGTAAGTGTATTAATAGCTTTTGCAGAACCACCTACTATTTTTACAGTATTTCTCATTAATGGAGATTCTATATCATTAACATTAAAAGGTTTTCTTTCATATCCTTGTAATGTAATTTCTTTATACATAGCACTAGAAATGTCAACATGCATATCAAAATATTGTCTATCTAAATCGTTCATTCCTTTCCACAATGTTCTTAAATTTTTCAATTTATAGAATTGTGGATTTATTGCTGTATTTTGTAGTAAATTTCTTAATCCTTTTGTTGGGTCTGCAAATAATGTTCTAGCACCTTGACTATATATTCCTATTGCATATTCTGTCAATAGGCTTTGAGATTCTTGTCTTCCAAGCATCTCATCCATATTCCTGCCTAACATATTTCCAATTCTTTCGCTATTTTCAAACATCTTATAATTATCTGACCATAGATTGGTCCAAGCATACCACTCTCTTTTTAATTGAGACCTTTTAGCCATTCTTCTATAGTATGAAAAATATAATTCTACTTGAGTCCTTCCTTTGTCTTGTGGGTTTTGTTCTGTTCTAGCGTGTAAATGTCTGTCTGATAAACCTGCTTGTCTTACAAATCCTTCTGCTAGTTTTCCACCCGTAACTTGTTCCCTTAAATCATAAGCCTCTATAATACCCCAATCTTTAGTATCTGTAAACTTTCTTAAAGCTCCCATACCTTCAGTCTCTAATAATCTCATTGCTTCTTTTATATCTTCTCTAGGAGCATCGGGAATATCTTTAATCCCACCATTATGCAATTCTAATACTCTTTCAAACCTTACATCATTTTCAAAACTTTTTAATCCTTTTATAATTTTATTTGCTATAGCTTTTTCATCTTTATTGAGAGTAGTTTCTCCCTTGCCTTTGCTTAATATATAATTATTAATTTCTTTGTCTATTTCTTTGTTTCCCCAAACCTTTTTAAAAGAAGGCATTCCTGCCATTTCATCTAAATGTTTATCTGTCTTGTGTTCTATTTTGTCTAGTTTAGTGTTTAAATCTCTCCATACTTTTCCAAAAGGCTTACCTGACCTTGTTTCTAATAAATCTACATAATGTTGCATATCTGTTAATTCATCAAAGTCTGTTATTTTTACTTTATTTTTATTTCTTTGTGTTTGATATTTAACAGTATTTATTTTATCTATTCTGTCTATATAACCTTTAATTAAGGGTTTATCTTCTAACGCTTTCCCTAATTTTATTTCATTTTTAATTATAGGAGAATAATTAATCATTTTTCTTATTAAAGATTTTCCTTGTTGTTCTGTTATAAATAATTTGTCATTTACAAACCCATCAGTAGGTAAGCCTAAATCATTTATAATCTTTTGATAATGACCATCAGTCATTTCACCACTACCTTTTAAGTTTTCTTTTAATGCAAATATTCTATCTTGTGTTTCAGGTTTTATAACTTGCTGTCTTCCTATTGTAGTTGGTCTAGCTTTTACTCTAATAAATTTTTGCAATCCATCAGCATATGATTGTAATAAATCTTCACTCATATCAGTAATATTAAAAGTGTCTCTTTTTAAAAAAGATTTTCTAGCATCTTTAATAGTATTTGCAGTCATTATCCCATCATTTATTAATTGCTTTTCTATTATATGTATACGAGCATTAATTTTTTGCTTTCTTAATAATGTTTCTTTAAAAGTAGGATTTTCAGCAAAATACATTCTTCCTGAAAATTTATCAAATTGTTTTTCTATGGTTTCTACTATAGGATTAGTTCTAATCACTCTTTCGTTCTTTTTCCACCAAGCTTTCATTTGATTCCATACTTTTTTGAACCAAGATTTTAATTTAGCAGGTACACTTTTAGGGTCTTTAGCATATTGATTAAACTTTTGTTTAAAATTATCTGCATTAACACCAAGGTTTTCTCCAAGCTTTTGAGTCCCTTTACTTAGCTGTTTATAAGTAAATGTCCCTGTATCTACTAATAAATTCTTGACTAGCTTAAAGTTTTGTGGAGTCATACCCATAAAACCTGCTTCTAAACCCCCTAAATTTTTAATATAATCAGCTCTTCTTCCTTCTATTCTATCTAT
>CEQB01011777.1_pt1 | contig 10444 bp, 10 predicted proteins | sample 530581 | NCBI WGS metagenome assembly CEQB01 (sample SAMEA2620588, study PRJEB7988) | marine metagenome | biome: marine biome (ENVO:00000447); feature: deep chlorophyll maximum layer (ENVO:xxxxxxxx); material: "saline water (ENVO:00002010), including plankton (ENVO:xxxxxxxx)" | depth 75 m
TATTTTGGGGAATGATAAATACGTCCCATATGGAACATCGGTCCTAGAACCAGCCCGTCGCATTTGGCGACAGCTTAGTTTGCTTGAAGATGCAATGATCGCTTATCGTGTTGTCCGCTCACCAGAGCGACGTGTATTTTATATTGACATTGGCAACATGCCACCTAACGAGGTGGAACAATATATTGAATCTGTTAAGACCCAAATGAAGCGAGCCCAGATTGTTGATGAGGATACAGGACGGGTAGACTTGCGTTATAATGCAATGAGCATTGACGAGGATTATTATATTCCAACTCGTGGTGGGCAGTCATCAAGAATTGAAACACTACCAGGTGGTCAGTTTACGAGTGCTATTGAGGACGTCCAGTACCTTAGAGACAAACTGTTCTCGGCCCTGAAGATCCCAAAAGCATACTTAGCACAGTCTGACAGTATGGAAGACAAAACCACATTGGCTCAAAAAGATATTCGCTTTGCCAGAACTATTCAGAGACTACAGCGAGTAATAATCTCTGAGTTGGAAAAGATTGTTGTGGTGCATTTGTATACTTTGGGCTATCGTGGAGATGATCTTACATCATTTAAATTATCCTTGAACAACCCATCTAGAATTGCAGAACTACAAGAGCTAGAGCATTTGCGCACTAAATTTGATATTGCTGGCAATGCAACTGATTCCTACTTCTCAAGACGCTGGGTTTACAAAAACATTTTCAAATTAGATGATCAAGAAATCTCTAGAGTGCAAGAAGAGCAGTTCCAGGACGCTAAGCAGAAAGCTATCGTAGAAAAATCTGCGGAGCTAGCTGTTGGTGAATATGAAGCTATGGTAGGTGGACCTGTTGGAGAAACGGGAGAAGCTGGTGATCTCGGTGGAGGCGACGACCTTGGTGGCGGAGACCTCGGAGGTGACCTTGGCGGCGACGATGATGCGGCTGATGACGCAGGCGGTGAAGAGGCGGCTGAGCCTGAAACAGGTGATCTTTTAGCAGAGCCAGGCATGAGAGATGATGGATACCTGACCCCAGGCTCTAAAGGCAAAGTTTACTATCCTGTAAAACATGCAGGCAAAGATAGAAGAAGTAATAGTGGGCCTCGCACAAGATCTTATAGAGCACAAGGTAGCAAGGAAACAAATACTCGTAGATCAAATTTCCCAGGGGCACAAGGTTTAACTACTTTGGGCATCGGGGTAACTGAGGAACTAAATAAAGATGAGAGTCTTTTATTTGAAGGCAAAAATATGGCTGCAAAGGTTAAGAATCTCATAGAGCAATTGGAGAGTAAAGATGGCAACAAGGCACAATAAGAAAAGAAACACTGGTTTTGTGTTTGAAGCATTAGTTAGAGAAGCTACAAAAGCTATCCTAGCAGAGGATAACAATAAAAAACAAGTGGTAGTTAGCACAATAAAAGAATTCTTTAAGAAGGGAACTGAGCTTAGTAAAGAATTAGAGTGTTACCAAGCCTTGTCAAAAGATAACAACTTGCCCCCACAACTTGGGGAAAAACTTATTTTTGAGGTGAAGAGAAAAGCCGCAGCACTTAACAAGAGGAAACTCACAGAAGAGAAGAACGCACTTATCTCAGAGATAAACAAGAATATTTCTAAAGATGTTTTCAGTAACTTTGTTCCAAACTATAGAGCATTAGCCACAATAGCTCAGATATTTAAGAGTGATACACCAGTTAAAGAGCGTGTGCTTCTAGAGGCTAACATAATACAGAATATAACTGAAGATACCGAAGAACAAAGTACTCCAATGGAGCACATAGATTCTTTGGTTGTCAAGAACTTTATTGAGAAATTTAATACTGCTTATACTGGCCTGCTTTCTGAGCAGCGTCAACTTTTATCAAAGTATGTAACCTCTATCAATGATGGTTATACAGAATTTCAATTTTTTATCAATGAGGAGCTAGAGCGAATCAAAGATGTTGTGACCAATTCTCTTAGTGATAAAGTTGTCAAGGATGATAATTTTATGCTTGAGGGTATCAATAATGTTCTTGAGAAAATAGAAGAGATGAGAAATATCACAATAGATGAAAAGTTCTTAATGAAAATGCTTAAACTGCAAAAACTAAGTAGCGAAATTCAAAATGACGATTAAAGTAAAGATTACTAATCCTGACGAGCCAACGAATGAAAATGAAGGTGGACTAGAGGTTACTTACGATCCAAAGAAGCCAGAACAGCCAGACCGTGTTGTTCAGCTTAAAATGAGCAAAGCGCTTGACGGGGCGTTGCTTATAAAAGATCATGATTATTTTGATATCTTTATAACCCCAGATAAGAAGAGAATCTTGACTGTGCCTAAGATGGGTGTCGGCGAAGGTGTTTATCAGCACCAAAAAACATACCTAGATACCTTGACACGTCGTGGTGTTCTTAAAGTTGGTAGCCTGGAAGGCGGTATGGTCAACGGCACGTTACAGTCTCTTTATGAAGAGAACGAAGACGTTAGCACCCTACAAGCAATTCTGGCTGAAACCGAAACATATATGAAGGCCTACAGACTTGAAAACCAATTGGCTAAAGAATATGAAAATTCTATAGAGGATCGTTTTGTCAATCCTAACGACGAGGAAAGCACTGACGCTGGCGAGATACCACCAGAAGAGGAACGTAGAAAATATCAATCAGACATTCCTTACTACACGTATGCTGGTTATGGATATATGTTTTAGATAGAAAGAAAGCAAATTGGATCTTTTATATTTTATTTTGATAGCCTACGGGCTAACACAAGTTTTAGTTTTTGGAGCAATATTTTCAACCATCCGCCCAAAACACCATTTTTTTCACTGTCCCATGTGCGTAGGATTTTGGGTGGGGGTCTTGTTGTTGCTCCTAAACCCTTTTACAGAACTATTTACATTTGATGTTTCAGTAGTAAATGCATTCCTGTTGGGTTGCTTATCATCTGGAACATCATATGCGCTGTGTATGCTTATATCGGATGGAGGACTTCAACATGAATACCGAACTAAGAGGAACGTGGACACAGAAGTGGAGACTGAGGCCAGTCGCCAGGTGTTGCAGGGGTAGTAGTATCGTGCGGGTAGCGCCCGCACTCTAAGGAGAAAACAATGACTAAGAAATACGTGCTAAAAGAGTTTATGAATCTAGATTATAGTGATGATCTTCTTACCGAAGAGGAGAGAGAAGGTAATCGCAGGGGTGATCATCTCATTTTGGCTGGTAAAATTCAAATGGCAGAAGCTAAGAATGGGAACAATCGTGTTTACCCACGAGGAATTCTAGAAAGAGAAATTAAGAACTATGAGAAATTGGTTCGTGAACGTCGCTCACTTGGTGAGTTGGATCATCCAGACGAATCAGTTATCAATTTAAAGAACGCAAGTCATATAATCACCGAAGTTTGGTGGGATGGTGACAATGTTATGGGTAAAGTTAAGATTCTTGACACCCCATCAGGACAAATTGCTAAACAATTGGTTGAAGGCGGTGTATGTCTTGGTATCTCAAGCCGTGGTCTAGGTTCCACTCGTCAACAGGGCGGGGTTACCATGGTTGAGGACGACTTCCAATTACTTTGCTTTGATTTGGTATCTGAACCTAGTACGACTGGTGCTTTCTTAGTAGCCGAGAATAAAAAATTAGACACTCATTTGAATAAATCAGATCGTATTTATCGTGCGATCAACGATGTTTTGGGGGATGAATGAAAAAGAGCGAGCTTAAGAATATCATTAAGCAATGTATTAGAGAAGTTATCTTTGAAGAAGGTGCTCTAACTAAAATCGTTGCTGAAGTAGCACAGGGCATGTCTATTGGGCAGGCCACTATACAGGAGAGCAAGCCAATAGCCCCTACAGACAATAGTCAGGTTCGTCAAAGAATCATGCAAGAGGTCGGTGGACGACCTGCAAGACAAGAAACAGAGCTAGAAAAGAAATTTAAAGAAATGCCATTTTTTGCTGGTACACAACCAATCAGTGAAAATAAAAACCCACAGGGCGACGCAGGATTAGACATTACTAACATTCCAGGAATGTCGCAGTGGGGAAATGTTTTATCTAAAATAGAGAAAGGGAAATAGATGAGAGGCAGAAGGTTTAATAACAGAAGAAAAAAGAAAATATCAGGCACCATAAAAGTTAGCATTGATGATTATGGAATTAAGGACACTGATTCATTAGTACGCCGCTTCAACAGAAAAGTTAGAAAAGAAGGTGTCATAGAGGAAATAAGAAATCGTAGATATTTTATTCCTGACTCTATACGCAACGCTGAAAAGAAAAGAAAAAAGCAGCGTGTAATAGATAAAGTAAATCGCAAAAGGCAAGAGCTATTAGCGTTTGACGATAATAGTTATAAGAGCAAGCGGAGGAAAAAATAATGGCAACCCCAAGAAATAGACGACCAGGCATAGGTAATGTAGGATCATATCAAGTATCAGGATTACCTCACTTAACCAGGTCACTGATGAATAATGGTGATATACTAACAGTAAATTTTCCTTCAGTTACTAAAAACATTCAACTGTTTGTAACAGGTGCTAATCCAGTGCGAGTAGCATTTTCTAGCCATGGGGCCGAAATAAACGCCTTTGGAACTTTTGTGGAAGTAGCAGGATCAGGCGGTGGCGGCGGTGGGGCACCTAGTGGCTCGCTTAGTATGGATGTGAAATGTAAAACAATACACTTTCTTGCAAGTAATGGACAAACAGGGTTTCAGATGGTGTCATCCCTTACAGGTATTGAACCAGGCATGATGTTTGAGCTTACTGGATCAGGTATCAATACTAAATAAAGAGCTACAATAATTTGATGTAGCAGATAAAAAGTAACGTTTGCTAATTCGCTAACTATTTATTATTGATCTATTGTGATCAAAGTGGAGTTTAAATTATGTCTAACATGTTAGAGCAAGCTATAATTGACGCTAAGCAGCTTCGTGAAGCAGCATTACAAAGCGCCCAACAAGAAATTGTTGAGAAGTATTCTGAAGAGGTAAAGGCCGCAGTTCAGACGATACTAGAGCAACCAGAGGACGAACTCGGCGCTCTTGGTCTTGATGACCTTGGTGATGCAGGCGACGCACCTGCTGATACTTTTGTAGATGATGTGCAGATGTCACACCTCTCTGATGATGATGAGATGATAGAAATTCCATTAGATCAATTAATACAGCAAGCAGCGATGGAAACACCCAGTGAAGATGACATGGTTGACCGTGAAGATCTTGATGTAGGTGTTCCTGAGTTGGAAGATGAAGAACAAGTTGCAGCAGATGCAGATCCTGAAATGGAAATGGACGCTGCTAACCGCAACGATGAAATAGAAATTGACGATGATGAGATCCGTGAAGCACTTGAGGGCTTGATACAGCAAGAAGCAGTTCAAGTTGATGCTCCTGATTTCGCATTGGAAGAAATAGAACTTGAAGAAGATTCTAACGACGAGAAGGAAGAAGACGAAGAAATGGCTTTGTCAGAAGAAACTCCTACTCGTGATGGACAAGAAGAAATGAAAGAAGCTCTTAAGGCAAGTATAGTAGAAATAGAAAGCCTACAAGAGAAGATTAAACAATATAAGAATATTCTAACTGAGACTAAAGTGGCATTAGAAAAAGTTAATGCTTCAAATGCTCGGTTGTATTATACAAATAAGGTGCTAAGTGATTCCTCCTTGAATGAGCGGCAAAAATCTAAAATTGCTGATATGATCTCAGAAGCACAAACGGTTGATGAAGCAAAAACCATTTTTGAAACTCTTCAAAAGACAACGGCAGCAAATAAGACTGCCAGAGCTAAATCGTTGTCTGAAACAGTGGAAAGAAGGTCGTCTACAATAATCAGTTCCCGTAGAGAAGAAGTTTCGTCAACAAAACAAAACCCAGAGTTAAGTCGCTGGGCGGTTCTAGCAGGTCTCAAAAGAGATCAATAAATCATTTAAAGGAGAAAAATAAAATGAGCGTAATAGAAAAGCTAACTGAAGGCATCAGACAGCGCACACTAGCTCATGAAGGCGAGGCCCTACTTGCAAAGTGGGAAAAGACTGGTCTTCTTGAAGGTCTCAGAGATGACGTCCAGCGTAATGGCATGGCACGTCTTCTTGAGAACCAAGCTGCTCAACTTCTTAAAGAGTCAAGTACACTTGGCGCACAAGACGTTGAAGGTTTCGCTGCCGTTGCATTCCCAATCGTCCGTCGTGTTTTCGGCGGTCTTATCGCACAGGATCTTGTTTCCGTGCAACCAATGAGTTTACCAAGTGGTCTTATCTTCTTCCTTGACTTTGTTTACAGTGGCGACCGTGCAGGTGTAGTCACAGGCGAAGACAGGCTAGCAGCAGGTGCTAAGGCTGACCAGTCAATTTATGGCGGTGGTCGTGTCGGTTCAGGTATCCGTCAGGGTATCCAACTTACTGATGGTGCCAACTCAGGTGCTGACCCACTTAAGGAAGAGCGTGGTCTTTACAACTTGAACACAGGTTACTCACAACACACTGGCTCAGCCGCTGGCATTCTTTCACGAATTGCACACGGTACTGCATCAGCAACACAAGCTAGTGAAATCCAAATGTTGGACACAGACTATGGTTCAACCGCAGAAGACTTTAATAAGTTGCTACGTTATGACCCTGATCTTTCAGGTTCAGTCGTTTCAGTCTTTACTCTTCTCAAGCCAACCAACATGTCAATGAGAAACCTTGTTACTCTTCACCACGACACTGTTGAGGGTTCAATTGTTCGTCGCTTGACGCAGCTTGACCCACTTTCAGGTTCAGAGAGCAACTTGTTGGTTGTCCTTCAGAACACTGGTTCCGCAGCCGCTTCATTGGCTGTTTTCGGTACAATCACCCAGGGTGCCAGCAAGACAATTACATTCGCTAAGGATGATGTCTTCACAACTGGTACAGGCACTGGCGCTGTTCGTGCAGATAGCAGTGGTCTTGGACTAGAAGCCGAACGTTCCATCCCAGAAATTGATCTTAAGATTGATTCAGTGGCCGTCACGGCTAACACCCGTAAGCTCAAAGCTAAGTGGAGCCCAGAGCTTGCACAGGACTTGAACGCATATCACAACCTTGACGCTGAAGTTGAGTTGACAAGCGTTCTTTCCGAACACATCGGTCTTGAAATTGACCAAGAGATCCTTGGTGATCTTATCAATGGCGCAACTGCTGGTACTCGTTACTGGAGCCGTCGCCCAGGTCAATTTGTAAACCGTGAGACTGGCAAAGACATTACAACAAGTCTTGCCCCTGACTTCACAGGTACAGTCAGCGAGTGGTACGAAACACTCCTTGAGTCAATCAACGACGTTTCATCACTCATCCACCGTAAGACGCTTCGTGGCGGTGCAAACTTTGTTGTTTGCTCACCAGAAGTTGCAGCTATTCTTGAGTTCACCAGCGGTTTCCGTGCGGACGTTGCTGGCGATTCAGAAGCTAACAGTGGTAGCTGGGGTGCATCAAGAGCAGGAACCCTAAGTCGCAAGATGGACGTCATGGTTGACCCATACTTCCCACGTAACGTGGTCCTAGTTGGTCGTCGTGGCAACAGCTTCCTAGAAAGCGGCTATGTGTATGCTCCATATGTGCCACTACAAGTCACACCAACCATCTTTGGTACTGAAGATTTCGTACCACGTAAGGGTGTCATGACCCGTTACGCTAAGAAGATGGTACGTCCTGACATGTACGGTCTCGTTGTCTGCTTGCACTTGATTGACTAATAGTCACAAAGTGTACAGATAGTACGGCATTAGCCGCCCTTCGGGGCGGCTTTTGTTTTATGTTGTAAAAGACACTAAGAGCAACCTATTTATAAAGAGTTACTTAATAACCTTTGCAGGAGGACAAATGAATGCCAACAGATTTAAGTCCATCAAGTACAGTAAGTGCGCTGGTTTTACCCACAACAGGGACACATTCAGATGTTGTAAGCTCTTTAGCGTTCGGGATTTATAGCTCAGCACCTTTTGTTAGTGGGGCCGTAGATCAAGTATCTTATGTACACGGAAAATTAGGTGGTAATGTTTTAGATATAGAACTTCAGCCAGCAAATGTTTACAAAGCATATGAAGAGTCTTGTTTAGAATATTCATATATCGTCAATACCCACCAGGCTAAAAACGTACTAGCAGATATGATGGGTGGTGCAACTGGATCATTTGACGAAGATGGTGAATTTAGTGCATATAGAGATGATACTAATCTAAAGCCAAACATGAAGTTCACTAAATTAACTCTAGAATATGCTCGCCATGTGGCGTCCTCAGTGGCATCGCAAATTGGGCTAGGGCAAAACGAAAGAATATATTCAGCATCGTTTGACACTGTGTCAGACCAGCAAGATTATGATTTACAGACTTTGATATCAGCATCTTCTATAGATGGTAGTGCAGCAGGCGCAGCGTTTACAGGTGCGGTGGGTAATAACAGAATCCTAATTGAAAAAGTATACTATAGAACTCCTGGTTCAGCATGGAGGTTCTTTGGTGGTGGTACCTATGGTATGGTTGGCAACTTGCAGGCCTATGGTATGTATTCTGATGATAGCACGTTTGAGTTAGTTCCAGTGTGGCAGCACGAACTACAAGCAAGCGCTTATGAAAATAATCTAAAGATGAGATCTTCTCATTACTCTTATGAAATTGTAAACAATAGACTAAGAATATTTCCCATACCAAACACAAGCTCACCCGCTAAGTTTTATGTTAAATTTAGACTTAGTTCTACAGAGGCTTATGATGAAGAGTCAGATCGTCAATATGGTTCAGATGGGGTGAATAACATGAACACACTACCATTCCCTAATGTACCATACGCTAATATTAATAGTATTGGCAAACAATGGATTAGACGTTTTGCATTAGCTCTATGTAAAGAAACATTGGGTCAAATAAGATCTAAGTTAGGTTCTTTACCAATACCTGGCAACGATGTTACTCTTAATGGTGCAGCACTAATTTCAGAGGGCAAGGAAGAACAAAATGCTCTTAGAGAGGAATTGAAGGCTGTACTAGATGAATTAACATATGTTAAACTATCAGAGGGTGATGCCTCTCTAATGAACACAGTTAATGAAACATTGCAAAAGGTGCCGTATGGCATCTACGTGGGGTAGATAGATGTCAAATGAATGGACACAACCAGGTGCTCCTCCAGGGCCGTTATTTGTAGGTAAAAAAGAACGTGATTTTACAAAGCAAATCACAGATGAAATTATAGAAAAGATTATTGGTCAAAGAATATTATACTTTCCTATTGATGTAGAGACAAGTAATTTTCACCCATTGTATGGAGAAGCTATACGAAAGGTCTTCTTACCACCAGTCCATGTTCATGTTTTAGTGCAGTACGAAGGATCTAATACAACGTCTGAGGAGTTCGGGGTTGATCGTCTAGACAATGCTACTATATTATTTCACCGAAGAAGACTAACAGAGGATCAAGATTTATTTGTTCGTGTTGGTGATTACATCCAGTACGATAACAAATACTATGAGATAGTAGAGCTAGCTGAGCCACGATATATCTTTGGACAAGATTCTGGTCTTGATGGACACAAGGTAGAGATAGCAGCATCAGTTAGAAGAGCAAGAAAAGGATTATTTGAGGGTACACCATAATGCCAAAGAAAACAGAATTTCGTGATCAGAACAGCCCATTGCCCATTCAAACCTCTACACTAGAGACAATTGATACAGCTTTGTTCAATTATGTCAAGGACTTAAATATTAGTGCTGACACTAATGAGGGTTATAAAGTAGTGCCAGTCTTTTTCAATACACAAGAACGTGTTGCTATGATGAAAACAACTCCTGACATTCGTGATGATAGCGACGGCAGGCAGGATACTTTAGTGTATCCATTGATAGCTGTTGCAAGAACTACTATTGATAAAGATGTATCTAAACGAGGTAAGTACTATGCTCCTCTTCCAGAGAATAGCGGGTATAACCGAATCAAAGTAGCTGTCAAGGTTAACCAGGAAAAAACAGCTTTGCGTGCAAATGCAGACTCTATCAGAAGATCTCACTCAAAGGAAGATAAAAATCGTAAAACATTCCCAAGAGAAACAAAGCGATTTGTGTATGACATTTATTCCATTCCATCACCTGTTTACCTCAGTGTTGGATACGAAATTACACTAAGGACAGAGTTTATTCAGCAGATGAATGAAATGGCTAGCCACTTTATGCTAACAGGTGGCACAAGAAATTATTTTATCCTAGAACATGAGGGTCATCGCTATGAGGCCTTTGTTCAAGGATCTTTCTCGCAGGATAATAATGTAGGCTCACTTGGTACAGAAGAAAGAATTTTTACAACTAAGATTAATATAGAGGTTATGGGATATATCCTAACCGAAGAGAAGATTCAATCCGCAGTGAAGATAGAACAAACACCAGCCGAAATTACAATCAAGCGAGAGCGAGCAATTCTTGGGGATGAAATACCGTTT
>CEQB01010506.1_pt1 | contig 10400 bp, 15 predicted proteins | sample 530581 | NCBI WGS metagenome assembly CEQB01 (sample SAMEA2620588, study PRJEB7988) | marine metagenome | biome: marine biome (ENVO:00000447); feature: deep chlorophyll maximum layer (ENVO:xxxxxxxx); material: "saline water (ENVO:00002010), including plankton (ENVO:xxxxxxxx)" | depth 75 m
AAAGTTTGGTGTGACTTAGACGGCACTGGAACAATAGCAATTGATGATAGTTTTAATTGTGCCTCTGCTACTGATAATGGCACAGGAGATTACACAATAGCATATACAAATAGTATATCTAATGCAAATTACTCTTTAACAGGTGCTGCATCAAATAGAAGAGTTGTAGTTATCATTTCTAGGGCAGCAGGAAATACCAACTTGTATTCTCAAGACCATAATGATGGAACTAATGAAGCTGATGCAGATCCGTTCTGTTTTCATATCTGTGGAGACTTAGCATAATGGCACTAGGAAAGATAAAAGCAGATACCCTAGAACATAGCACCGCTGGGTCACTTGATACGCAGTTTGTTGTGAGGGGTAGTTCAAAAGCGTATAGCACATATAATAATGCCACTAGCACCGAAGGTCTTAACATTTCTACTGTCACAGATAACGGAACTGGCGATGCAACATTAAACTTTACGTCTGCCTTTAACACAACAACATATGCGTTTTCTTCTGGAAACAGAGACATATCTGGTGCTGCTACGAGAGGGCATACAGGAAATCATGTTGACGGAACAAAAACAGCAAGCGCCTGTCAACTTCAAACAAGTTATGGTTCAACTGGTTCAGGAGATGGGGCGGTAGCTGATTATAACGAACACTATGCAGTGTTTCATGGAGACCTAGCATAATGCAGACACCAGAGTTTCAAGGTACACACCTGTTTGACAGACTATGCTGGGCTAAAGAAAACCTTGAGCCGCATCAATCTGACTATCGTGTAGTGTATGAAGAAAACATAGACGAATGTGCAAAGATACTTGTGCCTGACCCCAACTGGATGGCTTGTGCGCTACAGGGCGGTATATTACCACCAGTACAAGTCTATTGGGAACTAGCTAAAGATGAGGCCAAGCCTGACTTTAAGAAGCATACTAGGGGTTATTTGCTCCATAACACAGAACCTGTCGAGGCGATGACAGAAGAGCAAGCAATCGAGTATTTGATTATGAAAGATTGCCCACAGCACGTTTGGCGTGATTGGGATGGCGGGAATAAGCCAAAACTGGTAATATGCCGTAAGGAACAGCTTCCAGCAACAAGAGAGTGGCGCAATGCGTGGAAGATTAGTGAAGACTTAGCCACAGAAAAAACTGTAGCCGCGTAGGAGAAACCTTATGGCAAAAACATATATCGTGGACAAAGATGGTAATCAGATTGATGCTGGATCAGCTACCGTACCGTCTGACCGTCATTTTAGAGGCGCATGGTCGCTTTCTGGCACAACCATCACAGAAGACATGACAGCAGCCAAAGTAATCTTCAAGGATAAAATCCGCGAAGTTCGTGGTCCACTCCTAGAAGCAGAAGACGTAGTATACATGAAAGCACTAGAGGCTGATGATGCAGATGCAAAGACTGCTTCTGTAAATAAGAAGAAAGCATTGCGTGATGCACCAGCCGCTTCAGCGATTGATAGTGCAGACACGATTGCCAAGCTCAAGGCAGCTTGGGATACGTCAGTGCTGGGTGATAGCCCTTACGCATAAGGATAAGTAAATGGCTCTGACTAATCTCACAAAAGGAACGGTTGTTGACTCTGAAGGAGGGTCAGCAACCACTAACCTTGTTCAAGGATTGGCTAAACATTGGTTAGATTATAAAGGCACAAGCACTAATGCTATCAGAGATAGTTTGAATTGTAGTTCCGTAACCGATAGTGGTACAGGCTTATACGAGCCAGCTTTTTCATCTAGTATGACAGCTATAAATTATGCTCATCCTTCTTGTGGTTCTCAAGGCGAAATATTAATTGGAAACACTGCTGCTCCACAAACAGGCAAGTATTACATTGCTGGGGGAAATGCCAGTTTTGGTTCATATAATGACCAAGTATATATGCACACAATAGCAATGGGAGACCTTGCATAATGCCATACATAGGTAAATCCCCAGAGTTCGGTGTTCGCAGTCGTTTTATCTTTGCGGCTACGGTTGGTCAAACCACGTTTAGTGGATCAGATGCTAATGGTATAACGCTGAAATACGTTGATACAGCGTACCTAGATGTATTTCAAAACGGGGTGCTTTTAAAAGCTGCTACAGATTATACCGCAACGACAGGCACAAGCGTTGTACTGACCACAGGGGCAAGTGCTGACGATGTTGTTTCGATGTTGGTATACGATGTATTTACCGTAGGCGATACTGTTAGCGCAGCTAATGGCGGCTCGTTTGGCGGTAATATGCAAATGGGTGGTACGCTTGGCGTTACTGGTGCAGCCACCTTATCTAGTACACTTGCTGTTACAGATGATGCCAATTTCGACAGCGGCACATTATTTGTTGATGCGAGTGCAAACAGGGTTGGAATTGGCACGACCTCGCCATCACAACTTTTATCTGTTGTTGATAGTGGTAGTGCAAGAATGGAATTAAAATCTGGCACAAGCGGCACGTCAATCATCGATATGGGTGATACGGATGATGCTGACATTGCTGGTATTCGGTATTCTCATGCTGATAATGATATGACATTTCGAGCGAATAATGATGTTCGTATGACCATCGATTCTAGTGGTGCTTTGTTAGTTCACACCTCAAGCAGAACAGGAACTTCTAATTTTGTTGTTGAAGCAGATACATCTGTTGAAAATCCAATGTCTGTTGTTAACACAAGGTCAAGTGCGTCAACAGACTATCAAGTGATCTTTTATCGTGCAGGAAGCATTGTCGGCTCTATTCAAACAAGTTTATCGGCTACATCATTCGTCACATCATCAGATTACCGTTTGAAAGAAAACGTCACTGACATTACAGACGCAACTGATAGGCTGAAGAAACTTAATCCTGTTAAGTTCAATTTTATTTCAGACGCTGATACAACGCTTGATGGCTTTTTAGCCCATGAGGTACAAAGCATTGTGCCAGAAGCAGTCACAGGCACAAAAGACCAGACTGAAAAATATACGGATGATGATGGGAAAGAACAAACGAGGATTGTTCCGCAAGGTATAGACCAAGCAAAACTTGTGCCTCTGCTTGTTAAAACCATACAAGAATTAGAAGCCCGTATTACAGCTTTGGAGAGTGCATAATGAGTAAAGCAGCAGAACTAGCCGCGCTGATTGTTGATGTAAATACTACAGAGGCGAAGACAGACAAGCTCACTGGTAAGAGCACTGCGGGTTCTATTGCTGTAACTGCTGAGGGTAACACCACCACCACTAACTTGCAGCAGGGATTAGCGAAGGTTTGGTGCAATTTGAATGGAACTGGCACAGCCGCTATTACAGACAGTTTCAATACTGCAAGTTTCACTGACCACGGAAGTGGGTCGTATTCAGTAGTCGCAACAAATGCCATGAGCAGTGCTAATTACAATAAAGTTTCACACGGAGGAGATAACACTAGTTCTGGTGGTAACGTAATTGTTGTTGGTGGTCAAAGAGGTTTTTCTGTAACGTCTACCACAGTCAAACTAGCTTGCAGTTACCATGCAGACACTGCAAATTTAGCTGACGTAGGTGATGTTAATGTTACATATTTTGGAGACCTAGCATAATGGCAAAATATATAGAAATCCAACGCCAAGTAGCGGCTGGCACTCTAACCATAGCAGATGCGGATTGATGAATGCCTCTAAGCAAACTACAGTTCAAACCCGGTATCAACAGAGAGGGTACAAATTACTCTAACGAAGGTGGTTGGTTTGATGGCGATAAGATTAGGTTTAGAAGTGGTTATGTCGAGCGCATAGGGGGATGGACCCGCGTATCTAACAATCAATTTACAGGCACTGCTCGTAAAATATTTGATTTTGTTACGCTAACCTCTCAAAATCTTTTGTTTATAGGAACAGAACAAAAAGTATTTTTAGAAAATGCTGGCGTATTCAGCGATATTAGTCCAATCAGGTCAACGGTTAGTCTTGGCTCAAATCCTGTAGACACTACGGTTGGAGGGGCTGGAAGTGGTGTTGTAACAATCACTACGCAAGCAGCTCATGGTGCCATAGTTGGTGATTTTGTTACGTTTGCCAACCTTACTGCTACAGACGGTATAACAACCGCACAACTAAACAAAGAACAGAAAATACTTTCCGTTCCAAACACCACCACTTTTACTATAGATACAGGTGGATCTGCGTCTGCTGGCTCTACCGCAGGTGGAGGCTCCTCTGGCACAGCCACGTTTCAAATAAACATAGGGCTAAACAGCACCGTTCTTGGCGCTGGTTGGGGCGCTGGAACATGGGGTCGTTTTACTTGGGGTTCCGCTGCGGGTTCTCTTTCTGGTCAAACCTTGAGATTGTGGGCAGCAGATAATTTTGGTGAAGATCTGATATTTAATATCATGGATGGAAGCATTTACTATTGGGATGCCACTAATGGCACAAGCACTAGAGCGGTCGAATTGTCGTCTTTGTCTGGGGCAAGTAACACACCAGTTGTAGCAAGAAGAATATTAGTTTCAGATGTTGACAGGCATGTAATAGCTTTAGGATGTAACCCACTTGGCTCTGTTGAGCAAGATCCAATGCTCATAAGGTTTAGTAGTCAGGAAGATCCAACAGACTGGACGCCCACAGACACAAATACAGCAGGTGATTTAAGGTTGTCTAAAGGCAGTGAAATAATAACATCTGTTCAAACCAGCAGACAGGCTTTGGTGTGGACAGATCAGGCATTGTACTCTTTGCAGTTTATTGGTCCCCCATTTACATTTGGTGTTTCTCTCTTAGGTGACAACATACGCATTGCTGGTCCAAACACCGCTGTTAGTGTAAACGATACTGTTTATTGGATGGGGCAAGAAAACTTCTATACATATGATGGTAGAATATCAGCCATACCATGCTCTGTTAGAGACTATGTTTTTTCAGATATGAACAATCAACAATCATTTAAATTTCATGCTGGCTCAATATCTAGTCAGACAGAAATATGGTGGTTTTATTGCTCTAGCTCATCGTCAGAGATAGATAGATATGTAATATGGAACTATGGGGAGCAGGTTTGGTATTATGGCAACCTTGTAAGAACTACATGGAATGACAGAGCTACTGGTCTACGCAGTTTTCCGCAGGCAACGGGAACAGATCTGTATTTGTTTGATCATGAAGATGGTCTAGATGATTTCAGTAGCGGCAGCGCTGTTGCCATAAACGCATTTGTGGAGTCATCTGATTTTGACATAGGTGATGGAGAGCAGTTTCAGCTAATAAGGCGTATATTGCCAGACCTTACATTCTCTGGATCTAGCGCAACAAATCCAGCAGCTACATTTACAGTGAGAAGTAGAGACTTTTCTGGGGATAACTTTACTGAGTCTCCATCAGGTGACGCGACTAGGTCTTCGACAAGTCCAGTTGAGCAATTTACAGATAAGATAGATTTAAGAGCTAGAGGAAGACAGATTTCAATAAAGGTAGAGAACACTGCTATAGGTGTGAATTGGAGGCTGGGCGCACCTAGAATAGATTCTCGTCCAGATGGGAGAAGATGACAAAAAAGATTGTCAGGCCAATATTGCCAACAGCCCCAGCAGAATATGATCAGAACTATGTCAATCAGTTGGCTAGGGTTTTGGAGTCTTTGATAGATGAGGTAAAAGCTACAAGCGTTAACATACAGGGAGTCAAGGGTGACGGTTCCTCTAATGTTTTAGAGGGAGGAGATATATACATAGGTGATGGTGGTTTTCTCAGGATAGCAAGAAATGAAGACATATTTTCTGGAAGTCACGTAGCCACAGGATCTGTAGGCACAGTAACAATAACTATATCATAAAAGTTATAGGTAACTTTATGGGTCAGAAAAAATTACAAAAAGACAGCGCATATTCTGAATATGATGAGGATGGAGATGGCATTGTTAGTGATGAGGAGCTATCTCACATAAAGCAAATAAAAGAAACAGAGACTGAATTAAGAAAAAATTTAGCCCAGTTACGCATGGCAAGGTACACTCTTATATTTATGGGGTTATATGCAGTATTTTTAGCCTCTCCACTTTGTTCTGCTGAAAAATTAGAGGGTCTTGCTGGTGTCACTGACCTTATATTTCTTAGCGGAAGCGGTATAGTGGGGGCCTATATCGGGATGACAACGTGGATGTCTAAAAAATAATGTATCAGGCCATTGTTGTTGCATGTTTAATAGGAAGTAATATTTTGCAAAAAGAACAATGCACATCTCTAGAGGCTCAAAAGTGGCAAGGTACGGAGTCTGCCTGTCAGTCTCATGCTTTATTCTTAGCTGAGAAAGTTCATATCTACATGAAAGGTTACAAGCCTGTAAGCTGGAGTTGCAAGGCGTTACCAAAGGGAGTTTTGTCAAAATGATTCAAGCATTAATAGGTCCAGTAACTGGTCTGCTAGACAAGTTTATAGAGGACAAAGATCAAAAAAATAAATTAGCTCATGACATTGCCACGATGGCTGAAAAACAGATGCATGAAGCCAACATGGGTCAAATAGAAATAAATAAGGCAGAAGCCCAGCACAGAAGCATATTTGTGGCAGGCTGGCGTCCGTTTTTGGGCTGGGGCCTAGCGTTTGCCATGATATGGCATTTTGTTTTTGCACCCATGATAATCTTTGGTTTTGCATATGCTGGCATGGAAGCGCCAGATCTTCCCACATTTGACATGGATAGTCTCATGACTGTCTTGTTAGGAATGCTTGGTTTGGGGGGTCTCAGAACCGTGGAGAAGGTCAAAGGGCTTACGAAATAGATATAAAGGTGATATAATCATCTGAATTAGGAGACAGGGATCTCATGAGAGATATTAAGAAGATCATCGTTCATTGTTCGGCAACACCAGAGGGTCGTGATGTTAGCACGGCTGAAATAAAGAGATGGCACACTGAAGAGCGCGGATGGAGTGATATTGGCTATCATTGGGTCATTGAACTGGATGGCTCACGCCATTTGGGTCGTCCTGAAGAAATCAGTGGCGCTCACTGTAGGGGCCATAACTCTGATAGCATCGGGATATGTTATGTTGGTGGTACTGACGTTGACAGAGATCCTAAAGACACACGTACCGAAGAACAGAAAGCGGAAATGATAAATTTATTATCTGAGCTATTGGATAAATATCCAGATTCTGTAATATATGGTCATAGAGATTTTTCCGATAAAGCGTGTCCATCGTTTGATGCCAAGACCGAATACGCAGATATATAGGAGCGAGTAATGTTACCACTATTACTAGGAGCAGGGGGAGCGGCTTTAGGGGGTGCTGGCCTACTAGGAACTGGCATAGGTGCATTGGGCGCTGGTGCCATAGGTTCAGGACTTGGCTCATTCTTGCAAACAGGCGATCTTGGTAAAGGAATAGCGACTGGATTGACCTCGTATTTTGGTGGTAAGGCTCTTGGTTCTTTGATGGGTGGTGGTGCAGATGCCATAAATGCTGCAAATCAAGCTAATACAGTAGGGGCAGGAAGTTTCTCAGACCCCATGAGGCTTGCAGGAACCACATCTGCTGGAATGGGTGCTAATACAGCGTTAGACGCTGCTAATTTAGGAGCTACAACAGCCCCTGTTACAGCAACCACAGGAAAGCTAGGCGGTATTTTTAGTGATCCGACAGCAGCAATGCAAACCCCCGGCAGCTACACCGGAGCCTTTACTGGTGATGCAATGCCTTTCACTGCTGGTGCGTTAGGAACCACTGCTTTGGGTTCCACAAATCTTCTGGCACCACAGGGCATAAAAGAGAAAAGCCCAGTAAAGGACATACCTGAAGCAGATGCTGCTGTTTACAATCCTCTTACTCCACCTAAAGATTACAGACCGGGAGTAGATCCAGAGTTTAAATATTTTGATAACACAACCTCATCTCTTGCTAGTGGCGGTATAGCATCTCTGAATTATCAAGAGGGCGGTATGATGCCACAGGCAAACGACAAAGAGCTTATCAGCAACGCAGTAGACGCAATTGAGGGCCGTGTGCAGTCACCAGAGATAGCTTTAGCTGCATTTGTAGCAAGATATGGTGAAGAGGCTCTAAGGGATCTTGTGGGTCGTGTAACCAGAGGAGAGTTTGCACAGAACGCTATGGCTCAAGATGGCATGGTAAAAGGAGTCGGCGATGGCATGGATGACATGATTCCAGCCACGTTAGAAGGAGAGCAAGATGTTGTTCTCTCAGACGGTGAGTTTATTGTGCCTGCTGATGTGGTCAGTGGTATTGGCAACGGTTCTTCTGACGCTGGCTCTGAGGCTTTGTATGAAATGATGGACAGGGTTAGAAAACTAAGAACAGGAAAGGAGTCACAGCCTGAGCAAGTGCCGCAGGAGATGATGCTACCGGCATGATGATCTCAGCAGTTCCCAAAGAGGCTCTTGGGTCCGTTTGGGCAGATGTTGCAAGGGTGATGGATAAGTCGGTAAATACATCAAATGGCAAGTACCATATTGATGATTTATATCATGGAATACAGAATAATCTTTATGTTCTTTGGGTAATAATGGAAGAAGAAGAAGTGATAGCAGCCATAACTACAAGAATAATAGAGTATCCGGGCAAGAGAGCTATGGCTATGGACTGGATAGGCGGCTCTAAAATGGGTAAGTGGTTACCAGTCGCGCAAGAAACATTAGAAAGATTCGCTAAAGATAATAATTGTACACATTTAGAGGGCTACGGTCGTAAAGCATGGGGTCGTTGGCTTGGTAAGTATGGTTGGAATCCAGAGTATATTGCTTATAGAATGGAGATAGAAAATGGGTAAAGGCGGCGGCGGGGGTCCACCCCCACCAACAGAATCAACTGTTGTTCAATCAAATCTGCCAGAATATGTGCAGCCATACTTTGAGCGTCTGCTATCAAGGACAGAGGCTGAGTCAAAGGCTGGTTATTCCCCATTTACAGGTCAAAGACTTGCATCAGCGCCTCAAGATATATTGGCCTCAGAACAGGCAGTCAGAAATATAGCCTCAAGCGGAATACAAGACTTGCCATTAGCTCAACAAGTTACACAAGGAAGCATTTCAAGGGCAATACAGGGAACTAGATTTAAAGGCGCACAGTTTAATCCTGCTGGAGAGTTTGATACCGCAGCCGCTCAGAAGTACATGTCGCCCTACATTCAAAATGTTATAGATGTCCAAAAGCAACAGGCAATACGTGATGATCAAAGGCAACAAGCAGCTAGAGATGCAGCCGCAGTTCAGGCGGGGGCGTTTGGTGGTTCGCGCCAAGCAGTGCAAGACGCATTAGCTCAAGAAGCTCTTACAAGGCAACTTGGTCAAATTCAGGCATCTGGTCAGCAGCAAGCGTTTGAACAGGCTCAAAGTCAGTTCGAAAGAGATAGAGAGGCAAGAATTGGGGTTGAGAGAGCACAGGCAGCAGAAGCACAGGCAGCAGAAAAACTGGGGCTTGGTGCGGCAGAGTTGTCTACTCAACAGGCAGCACAGCTCGCAGAGCTTGGCAAAGCTGCCAGAGCTGGAGATGTGGAGGCTGCACAGCTACTTGAGGGCATAGGTCAGGCGCAAAGAGCGAGACAGCAACAACAACTCACTACTGCTTACGAAGACTTTGTAAGGCAAAGAGACTATCCAAGAGAGCAGCTACAGTTTTTCTCCTCAATATTAAGAGGGATACCTGTGCAGCCATCTACTGAGACGCAGAAGTTTCAGGCTTACAATCCTATTCAAGAGCTTCTTGGCACTGGTATAGCTGGTCTTGGCTTATATAAAGGGTTAATGGGCTAATGAACATAATCGATATTCAAGACAGTTTAAAAAACTTTTCTGAGAAGCAGCTTATAAGTGAGATGCAAAGGCCGTCTGGCAACGCTCCTCAGTTTCTTGTCTTGAGTGAGATCACGCGCCGAAAGCGTATGAGAGATCAGTTTAAGACTGATCAGGCTGCAAGAGATCAGACCGTGGCACAAGAGGCTGTGGCTTCTGCTGGCGTACCGCAAAGCGGGATCATGGGTATGTCAGAGGCTATGGCACCTAAAGCAGCAATGGCAGAGGGTGGTATAGGCTCTGTTATGTCTGCGCCTATGAGGTCTCCTATGGGGGCAATGCCTATGTCTGAGGGCGGCATTATGTCCATGTCGGCTGGTGGGTCAAGCAGATTTAAAATAGAAGAAAGACGCATGCCTAATGGAAAGATAGGATTGTTTAGAGGCAACACTTTCCTAGGCACAAAAAACGAAGGCGATGATACTAGTCTAGCCGAAAAGATAGGATTTGGTGCTGACAGAGATATCATAGGTAGCATTAGAGATGCCCTTGGGTTTGAAGAGGGTGGTGTAATCAAGGCGCAAAACGGTATGCCTCTTGGTTTGCGTCAGAGAAACCCCGGAAACATACGCCCCGGCGCTGGATTCATAGGTGAAACAGGGGCTGGTAGTGGCTATGCCACATTCGGATCAGATGATGAGGG
>CEQB01005171.1_pt1 | contig 10391 bp, 14 predicted proteins | sample 530581 | NCBI WGS metagenome assembly CEQB01 (sample SAMEA2620588, study PRJEB7988) | marine metagenome | biome: marine biome (ENVO:00000447); feature: deep chlorophyll maximum layer (ENVO:xxxxxxxx); material: "saline water (ENVO:00002010), including plankton (ENVO:xxxxxxxx)" | depth 75 m
GTTACAGGACATGCTAACCCACAATCTGTTAAACCTTACATGAAAAATACATTTGCTAGTGCTAACTTAGCCTTACAAACACGTAGAGGGTTGACAGAATCAAAAAGCCATGATAAAAGCATATTAAATGCCAACAAGAAGGATGTAATATATAATATATGATTAATATATATGAATATGTTAAACAGTTAAATGTAGAGAATGGTACATCACAAAGACTAACATGTCCCATGTGCAGATCATACAAAACATTTACTGTTACAAACAACATGGGTTCTTTATTGTGGAATTGTTACAAGGCATCATGTGATGTTAGAGGTACAAGTCGTGTTCATTTATCTGCAGAAGATATTCGTAACATGAAGAAAGTGTCACAAGTTGTGACATCATTTGAAATGCCTGAGTACATCACACCACGTAAACATCAGATCGTAGATTGGTGTAACAAGTGGGGACTAGATGTAGATGCATTGGAACTGCAATACGATGTAAAAGAGAACAGAGTTGTTTTTCCTATCAAGGATAATGGCAGAATTGTTGATGCTACAGGTAGGTCTATTCTAAAGAGATTGCCTAAGTGGAAGAGGTATGGTTCTTCGGACTTGCCTTTTTCATTTGGTTGTGGTAGTATCGCAATAGTAGTTGAGGATTGCATTAGTGCAGGAGTGATCGGTAGTGATGTATATGTTGGGGTAGCTGTGTTGGGTACATCATTATTGGATTCTCACAAGACATTCCTGTCGCAATTCTCAACTGCAATTATAGCACTTGACCCTGATGCACTACCCAAGTCTTTTGCTTTTGCGAAAGAGTTACGTTCACATGTTAAAGATGTTAAGATACTGAGATTAAAAGATGACTTGAAATATAGAAAGAAAGAAGACTTAGATAATTTGAAACTATTAACCCCAAAGGAGACACAGTTATGGAACTAGCCTTACTAAGAAGTTTGATGGAGAAATCATTTTATGATGACCATCGTGGAGCAAAATGTCCTGATAGACTCTTTGCCAAAGATAACAGAAAGATTAAACAGTCTATTGATAAAGCTATGCGAACTTATGAAAGGAGTGTGACTCCTGATGAGATTGAGGCTTTATTTATGTCTAACAATCCTACCTTTACAACTGCACAGAAACAAGCCTATGCTAGTTTGTTTAGGCAGATTAAGATGGAGCAACCTCTTGGAGAGGATGTTGCACAAGAAGTATTATCAAAATTATTCCAACAAGTTGTTGGAGAAGACATTGCCAATATTGGATTTGACTACGTGAATGGTTCACACTCTTCACTAGAACCTATACGTCAGATACTAGAACAGTATGGAGATGACTTTACACCTAACCTTAACGTGGAGTGGGATGACATGGAGATTGACACATTATTAGCTAAGAATGATTTAGAAGCACGTTGGTCGTTTAACGTACCAAGTTTAACAAGGCAAGTTGATGGCATAAATGCAGGACACTTGATAGAGATAGGTGCTAGACCTAACACAGGTAAGACTAGCTTTCATTCAAGTATTATTGCAGGTCCTGATGGCTTGGCACGACAAGGTGCAAGTTGTATTATCTTGTGTAATGAAGAAGGTAGTCACAGAGTTGGTGCTAGATACCTTACTGCATCTACAGGTATGACCATGAGAGAGATCAAACAGAATCCAAGTAAAGCAAGAGACTTGTATGCACCTGTCAAGGATAACATTAAGATTAAAGATGCAACAGGTCGTGACATGTCTTGGGTGGAGAGTGTTTGTAAATCATACAAACCTGATATAGTTGTTCTTGATATGGGAGATAAGTTTGCACGTACAGGTGGCTTTGCACGTACAGATGAAGCCTTGAAAGCAAATGCAGTTCATGCTCGTATGATTGCTAAAGAACATAAGTGTGCAGTCTTCTATATGTCACAGTTATCTGCAGATGCAGAGGGCAAGGTATTACTTAATCAAAGTATGATGGAAGGAAGTAGGACAGGTAAAGCAGCAGAAGCAGACTTGATGATACTCATTGCAAAGAATCCACCACAACAAGGTGCAGAAGAAGAAGATTTGCAAAGACATCTCAATGTAGTTAAGAATAAACTTACAGGATGGCATGGTGTTGTTCATTGTAATCTTAACTATCAAGTGGGTAGATATGAAGTATGAGTCAATTCAACTTATTCAAAGATTTACCTGTAAAAGAAGATCCTTTTGTTGATGGTGTTGTTTGTATCAAATGTGGTATAAGACAACCTATAACGCATTACTCTGTAATGAAAGCAGGTGAGATCAAAAGAACCTGTAGGTCTTGCAGAAAAGGGCATAAGGATGTATTGAATAAACTGCGTAAAGAAAATGTATACCCTGACAAAGATTACTCATGTGCCATATGTGATAGAACTTTAGAAGAATTAGGTAAACATGGACAGACAAGATTACAAAATTGGGTGCTTGACCATTGTCATGATACAAATACTTTCAGAGGTTGGGTATGTCATAAATGTAATACAGGGTTAGGTGGATTTTCGGATGACTTGACAATTATAGAGAGAGCAGTTATATACTTAAAGAAACATAAGGAAAGATTAAATGAAACTAACGATTGACGTAGAAAATAATGTTACAAAAAAAGATGGCAAGATGCACCTTGACCCATATGAGCCTACGAATAAGTTAGTTATGGTTGGTTGTTTAACAGATGCAGGAGATGAGTATCTTTTTAATATGGATACACACATACCACATGATACTAAAGTTCAAGCATTACTTGATAAAGCAACCATTCTCATAGGACATAATATAGCATATGATTTAATGTGGTTGTGGGAGTGTGGTTTTAAGTATGATGGTCCTGTATTTGATACTATGCTTACAGAATATGTATTACAGAGAGGTATTAAAAACCCATTACATTTGAAAGATTGTGCAGAACGATATGATCTAGAAACTAAAAAAGAAGATACATTGAAAGAATACTTTGCAAAAGGATATGCAACAGATGAGATACCTAGGGATGAGTTAAGTCATTATCTGTCTGCAGATTTACATGCAACACAACAATTATGTAATGAGCAATACAAAAAACTTAATACAGTTGAGTTTGGTAGTTTAATGGATACAGTTATACTTACTAATAGAGTATGTGTGACTTTAGCTAGAACACACAGGAATGGTTTTAAGGTAGATGAAAACATATTAGAGTCTGTAAGAAAAGAGTTTGAGACAGAAAAGATTGAGATAGAAAAAAGATTATCCCAACAGGTAAGAAACTTGATGGGAGATACACCTATTAATTTGAATAGTCCTGAACAAATGTCTTGGGTTATTTACAGTAGAAAACCTAAAGATAAAACTTTATGGGCAAATCAATTTTTACCATATATGGATAAATCAAGTTACAAAGATGCAGTTTTAGAACACTCAGATATTGTGTATAAGACAGATGCAGTTAAGTGTAATCAGTGTAATGGAGAAGGTTACTACAGAAAGACAAAGAAAGATGGTACACCTTTTGCAAAACCAAGTAGATGTGCCACATGTAATACACAAGGATACATGTTTGTACCCAATGGTAAGATAGCAGGTCTAAGGTTCTCTGCACCTACTGCAAAGTGGGTGAGTGCAAATGGTTTTACTATAAATAAAGTATACTTAGATACACTAAGTAGTGTAGCAAAGAGAAATAACATGACAGATGCTGTCAACTTTTTGACAGACCTACAAAGATTGTCTGCTTTAGATACGTACCTATCATCATTCGTAGAGGGTATTAAATCTTATGTAAAGCAAGATGGTATGTTGCATGTCAGATTATTACAACACAGAACTGCAACAGGCAGATTTAGTGGAGCAGATCCTAACATGCAGAACATGCCTAGAGGTGGCACGTTTCCTGTCAAGAAGGTATTTGTTTCACGTTGGGAAGGTGGCAAGATTCTAGAAGCAGACTTTGCACAGTTAGAATTTAGAACTGCAGCCTATTTATCACAAGATGAGGTGGCTATTGAAGAAATTAAAACAGGATTTGATGTACATGCTTATACTGCTTCAGTTATTTCAACTTCGGGTCAGGCTACAACTCGACAAGAAGCTAAAGCACATACCTTTGCTCCGTTATATGGTGCGACTGGGTTTGGCAGAACAGAAGCAGAAGCGAAATACTACAAAGACTTCACTAAAAAGTACAAAGGAATCTCATCATGGCATTCCAGATTGGCTAAAGAAGCTCTAGAAAAACGTAGTATTACTACACCTTCAGGTAGACAGTTTAGTTTTCCTGATGTAGAGAGAAGAAGGAGTGGTTCTGTATCACACTTTACACAGATAAAAAATTACCCTGTACAAAGTTTTGCAACTGCAGATATTGTTCCTTTGATACTTGTTCACATAGAGGACAGAATAAAGATGTTACAGTCGTGTATTGTAAACACAGTACATGATTCTATTGTGATTGATATTCATCCTGATGAAGTAAATAAAGTTATTTTTATACTTAAAACTATAAATCAGGATATGACTAATATTGTCAATACTCAGTTTGGTATTGATTTTAATGTGCCACTTTTGTTAGAGTCTAAGATTGGAGATAATTGGCTTGACACAAAAGATATTGCATGATATAACTAGGATTCTTTTTTGAAAGGAGTATAAATAAATGAATGAAGTAGTAACAATAAATACAGAAAGTTATGCTACTATGGCAAAAGCAATGGGTTTGCCTGTTAGCACAGGGGAGAAGAAAACCAATGTTCTAAATAGGTTTAGAATTTGGCACGACTCAAAAATGGGTCTTCGCACAATAGATGGCGAAGAAGTTAAGACTGAAGTAATAAAAGGTGGTTGTTATAGACTTGAAAAAGTTGGAGACCCTAAGATTTATTACTTCTCAGAGAAGGCTACATTTAGACCTTTCTTGCAAAGATTTATGTATAAGAGATATCATAAGAAAGACAATCTATATGCTAATACTATATTAGCAGATACTTTGAATATAGATTTAAAAGATGACTATGGTACTTTTAACTGTGGTAAACCTACAGGTTTTGTAAAAGACTATCAATCACTTCCTGAATCAGTTAAGACTATTATAAAGGCTACTGAAAGAATACGAGCAGTATTTGGTATTCTAGAACTAAAGAAGCCTGTTAAGTTAGTAGATGGTAGAGAAGTTAAAGAAGACTTAGAATCTTTTCCTGTAATATGGGAGATAAAAGATAGGAATACATACAAAAGTATGGGAGAAATATTCTCAAAATTATCTAGGATGGAAAAGTTACCTCTACAATACAATATTGAATTGGATCGTTCTGAAGTATTTTTTACAAATAATGCAGGTGCTCAGTTTTATAAACCAATACTAAAGGTTGACTATACAAAAGAGGTAGAAATAACTGAGTCTGACCATAAGATATTTGGAGACTTTTTAGATTGGGTAAAATCTCATAATGATAATATCATTAAAAAATGGGATGAGAGAGTTGCAGAAAAGCAGGATGAAGTGTCTGAGGAAGACATGGAGACTGTTGAACAGTTTATTGATGTAGAACTTGAAGACGATGCTAAGTAATAATCCTTTCAAAGTACATGGTATAAACTACCTTTCTCCTAGCAGTATAAACACCTACATAAGTGATACACCTATGTGGGTGGCTAGGTACTTATTTAAAGTAAGGTCATCTAGTGGTGCAGGTGCAGTACGTGGTATTGCATCTGAGTTTGTATTAGCTAACAAGTATAAAGAAGGTAAGTTTGATTATGACCTATTGAATATGAAATTTATGACACTTTGTACTGAATCCATGATTGATTTAGGAGATGCTAAAACAGAGAAGGAAAGAGGTTTATTAAAACGTTTTGGAGAGGTTATTGATAATAACTTTGCCTATGAGAATCTAGAAGATTACCAAGAAAAGGTTGAGGTACAATTAGATGATTTACCTGTACCTATCATGGGGTATATAGATTTCAGGTTTAAGGATAAGATAGTTGATCTGAAAACATCAACTAGAATGCCATCGCAACCAACCGAAGCACAGAAGAGACAGATGGCTTTATATTCTATGGCTTATCCTAAGAATAGTGTAGACTTATTTTTTGCAACACCAAAAGAGCATAAAGTATTTACCCTTAAAAATTTAACTTCGTATAAAAAGCAACTTGAAAAAGTTGCCTATAGTATACAGAAGTTCTTGTCTATCAGTAATGATAAGCATGAGTTGGCTTCTTTTGTTTATCCCAATCTAGATTCTTGGATGTGGAATGGTAAGATGAAAGAAGAAGCAAAAAAAATATGGAGTGTAAAATAATGTCGGATAAAAAGATAGAAGACTTACAGAAAGATATTACTAATATGGAGAAGGAATTGGCAGAAGCTAAAAAAACTCTTCGTGAAATGAGAACGAAAGGTTTGAGAGAAGCTATGGAAGCCAAGAAACTAGCAGATGAAGCAGTCAAAGAAGAAATGAAAGCTCTTGGTGTTTCATACTCTAGTGATTCATATGAGTTTAATCCTTTTACAGGTTGGCGAAGACTACTATAGTGTCTCCTCATAAAGCACGTAGAGATGCTATAAAGCATGGGTATAGGAGTGGTTTAGAACATAAACTTTCCATTGCTCTTGATACTATAAAATATAAATATCAGTACGAGAGTATTAAAATAGAATGGGAAGATTTAGCCTATCGCACTTATACCCCTGACTTTATTCTTAACAATGGCATAATAATAGAAACCAAAGGTAGATTTCTAGCATCTGATAGACGTAAACATTTAGCAATTCAAAAGCAACATCCTAAACTTGACATAAGATTTGTTTTCACTAATAGTAGAGTCAAGTTATATAAAGGAGCTAAGTCAACGTATGCACAATGGTGTCATAAATATAACTTCAGATATTATGACAGAATAATACCTGAGTGTTGGCTAAAAGAAAAGGGTAAAAACAGACACCCTGTATTTATAAAATTTGTAGGAAAAAAGAGAAGGAGTTAATTATGAAAACATTTGACAATAAAGGCAATCACTTTTTTATTGAGATAATACCTGACATAAATGATAAAGGTGCTTGGAAAGGGCAATATCAAATGGCTATTCAAGCTAGACGATTGAACTTAGATGATGATAGCTTTTTTGCTCTTGAGCAAGTTTGTCAAATGGCATGTGCATCAATATCTTTGATGGAAGAAGACCCCACATACAGAAAAAAAATATATGATTATTTACATGAAGAGTATACAGTTGATGATAGTAGTGATGTACCTTCCAAAAGAAAAGTGAAGGTTGACAAAGTTAATGATAATGTTATAACTATAAACTTTAGTAAAGAAACTCCTAAGGGAAATGCGTAGCAAATGTTAAGGCACATAGAATATATGAAAAAGAAACTTAAAGAAATTGAAGATAAAACAAAGGAGCAGAAAGTGAAATATTTATCAGGTGTAAAAAAACAAGCACAAGAACAGTCAGACCACAAACAAACTATGGATATGGTCAACCACCCACCACATTATAACAAAGCAGGTATAGAAACTATTGATGCTATTAAAGCTATGACTAATGAGGGGTTTGAGTATTACTTGCAAGGTAATATAGCAAAATATCTTTGGAGATACAGGTATAAGAATGGTGTAGAAGACTTGAACAAAGCACAATGGTATCTTTCAGAATTAATTGATGTTGTTAAAGATGACCATAAAACTTAAAATTATGATGACAATAGATGTTGATGGAGAGGAATATCATGTTCCATCAGACAATAAAGTAGACGAAGAATTTGAAGACTATATAAAAGACTTTATACATGAAATTGACGGTGTTAAAATTAGACACATTAAAATAATACAGGAGAACAAAGATGAAGAGTAATTACTTACCCACAGACTACCAAAATTTTATAGCTCTTTCTAGATATGCTAGATGGAGAGAGGATGAACAAAGAAGAGAAACGTGGTCGGAAACTGTGGACAGGTATTTTAATTATATGGTAAATCATTTAAAAATTAATCATAACTATACTATAACTAAAGCATTGAAAGAAAAATTAACTGATAGTGTTATGTCTCTTGGTGTTATGCCAAGCATGAGAGCATTAATGACATCAGGGGTAGCTTTAGATAGATGTCATGTTGCAGGATATAATTGTAGTTACATACCTGTGGATAGTCCTCGTTCTTTTGATGAATGTATGTATATACTTATGAATGGCACAGGTGTAGGATTCTCTGTTGAGAGAGAAAACGTAGATAAACTACCCATAGTCAATGAACACTTTGAAGAAAGCACAACAGTAATAACTGTAGCAGATAGTAGACAAGGTTGGTGTAGAGCATTACGTGAATTAATTGCTATGTTGTATGTAGGGCAGATTCCTAAATGGGATATATCAGGAGTTAGACCTGCAGGTGCTAGACTAAAAACGTTTGGTGGTAGAGCATCAGGACCTGCTCCACTAGAAGAACTGTTTGACTTTTGTATTGAAAAATTTAAGAATGCAAGAAACAGAAGATTATTTCCGATTGAGTGCCACGATATTATGTGCAAGATAGGAGAAGTTGTAGTTGTAGGTGGTGTCAGACGTTCTGCACTTATATCTTTATCCAACTTAGGAGATGACCAAATGCGTCATGCTAAGTCAGGTCAATGGTGGGAGAATGAAGGACAAAGAGCATTAGCCAATAACTCTGTAGCATTCAAAGGTAAGCCTGAAATGGGTACATTTATGAGAGAATGGACATCCTTATATGAATCTAAATCAGGTGAACGTGGTATATTTAATCGTAAAGCAGCTAAAGTAAAAGCGTCAGAGAATGGTAGAAGGGATACAAATTATGAATTTGGTTGTAATCCTTGTAGTGAAATTATACTTAGACCCTATCAATTCTGTAATTTAACAGAGGTCGTGGCTCGTGCAACTGATGGAATAGAAGCACTAAAAGAAAAGGTACGTATGGCTACTATACTTGGCACATTCCAATCTACACTTACAGATTTTAAATATCTACGTAAAGTATGGAAAGAAAATACTGAAGAAGAAAGATTACTAGGAGTTTCCCTAACAGGTATTCTTGATTGTCCTGTTCTAAATAATGTTTATTATGAATTAGAAGATGTATTAATAGAACTAAAGAAAGTAGCAGTAGAAACAAATAAAAAGATTGCTAAAGATTTAGGCATATCACAGTCAACTGCTATAACTTGTATCAAACCAAGTGGTACAGTTAGTCAATTAGTTGACAGTGCTAGTGGTATACATGCGAGACATAATCCATTCTACATTAGAACTGTACGTGGAGATAACAAAGACCCTATTACACAATTTATGACAGAAGCAGGTATTCCTGCAGAACCTGATGTTATGAAACCTGATAGCACGACTGTCTTTAGTTTTCCTATGAAATCACCTGCAGGTGCTATAACTAGGACAAAGATGACTGCTATAGAGCAACTAAATTATTGGCTCTTGTTTCAAAGGCATTGGTGTGAGCATAAACCATCCGTTACTATTTCTGTAAAAGAAGATGAATGGATGGAAGTAGGTGCTTGGGTGTACAAAAACTTTGATGAGGTATCAGGTATATCCTTTTTACCTTTCAGTGAGCATACCTATAAACAAGCACCTTATCAAGACATAGATGAAAATCAGTATAAAAAACTTATGGATTCTATGCCAAAGTCTATTGATTGGAGTAAATTACAAGACTTTGAAAAAGAAGATACCACAAGTGGTAGCAAAGAACTTGCGTGTACTGCAGGTGCATGTGAGATAGTTGACATTGAAGCTAGTTAACGTTATATTTTAAATTATTAATATAAAGGAGATAATGAATGAGAGAAATGTTTTTAGCAGCATTAAAATCCTACTACGTAGGAAACATAAATAAACATCTAGCTAACGTAGAAGTATATATGCGTCAACCTGTGGGTGTAGGAGAACACTCAGACGTAGTAGAAACGCTAGATAAAGAGATGGATAAAATAGCCATGAATGATGATAAATTAAACATGGTTATTAAATATCTAGAACCTAAACCAAAAACACAGGAGAGTTCTGATGAGAAAAAAGAAGCGAAGTCCCAATCTAAGTAAATATGATGCTCCTTTAAAAATTCAATTTGAAAGAGGAGTAAATGCTTTTAAAGGTAAGCAGTATATTAGAAATATTAATATTGTAAAAGTAATAGCTACCGTCAGTCCCTATAAAGAAAATACAATGCAACATAGGGAATGGCAAAGAGGATATAACTTTGCATATTTTAAAAATTTGGAGAGGGTAAAACGTGAAGAAGCTAGAAGAAGAAGCCAAGAAGTTCATGCAGTTGCATAACAAGAGTATGATAACTGCAGATGAGTATCAAAGAAAGGCAAGGGAAACTGCAATATATCCAAAGAAGGAAGCACTACCCTACCTTTC
>CEQB01007722.1_pt1 | contig 10382 bp, 14 predicted proteins | sample 530581 | NCBI WGS metagenome assembly CEQB01 (sample SAMEA2620588, study PRJEB7988) | marine metagenome | biome: marine biome (ENVO:00000447); feature: deep chlorophyll maximum layer (ENVO:xxxxxxxx); material: "saline water (ENVO:00002010), including plankton (ENVO:xxxxxxxx)" | depth 75 m
TTTGGATGTTTGCCCACCAGATTTCATAGCAACTGGTTTTTTAGGCTTTGGACATAGATTCTTAGCCGCTCTCATTACGCTCTCCTGTTTGCCTTGCGCGAAGTAGATGTTCGCCTGAATGACCTGTTCTTTGCAGCAGATACCACCTTTAGATTAGAATTTCGATTGTCTCTTGGGTTGCCATTCCTGTGAGCCACATCCTTACCATCACCTTTTCTAACCTTGCCAGCAGCGGTCATTTTTCTTCTAGCCGCATTTCTACCAGCTCTTTTCTTTTTCTGAGAGGTCTTCGACTGATACCTCTTATACTCAGATGAGTAGTTTCTTGGCATCATCTAGCCCTTGTCTTGCCCCGTTGCGCTATACCGTCTATGGGTCGCTTACGTTTTAAAGAACCTCCAGAGTTCATCATTTTTGCCATTTCTGGCATTTTACTAACATTTTTTCCAACTTTGCTACCGTAAGACTTCAAGACTTTTTTAAATTTTGGATTAATTCTAAACCCAAATTCTTTGCTTGCGGCTTTAATCAAAGGGTATGCAAACTCGTTAATACCACGCCCTAGATCTGTTACTGTTTTTTTAGACATCACTTAGCCCTTGTCTTGCCTCGTTGCGCTATGCCGTCTATAGACTTTTTTCTTTTTATCATACCGCCACCCATCAGTGGTGTTGCCGCTGCCATTGGTGTGGCTGTCATGCCTTGAGGTGCTGCCGCTGGTGTTGGTGCTGCACCCGCCGCACCTTTTGCACCTTTTTTCTTAATCAATTTTTTACCAAGAGCTAATCCAATGCCCCCACCTAAAAGGCCGCTTGGCAGGTTTTCCATCAATCCCTTACCCTTCATTGCGCTGTATAAAGGAGAAGTAGCCTCTAAAAATTTACCAAATTTTGCCTTGGTGACTGGCTTCTTTTTCATTTTTCCACCAGATGCCTTCTTCTTAACATTCTTCATGCCAAGAAGGCTTTGAGCGGCTTTTGGTATAGGCTTGACGGTTTTAATTGTACCTTTTTTGGTTTTGTATTTAGGCATTCTATTCCCCTTTAGCTGCTGCTTCATGGTAGCTCGCGAGATTGTCATTGTACGTCCTTCCGGTAAAATCTTCCCACATGGGTCTAATCATCTCATGGAGTCGATCTATTTTTTCATTGTTAGCATCAATCTTCAAAGCCATCACCGCTACGTTTCTGTCCACGGTAATAAGCGTTGTCGAGATCCATGTGAGTCCAGTTACACACGCACCTATGAAAGCAACAAAGATTGTTCCTGCTATGAAATTAGCACTTAGCATTTCCATCTTCTCCTTGCCTGACGCAAACGTGAGTTTGGATTCTTTGCTGCCTTTGGAAACTTCTTCATTTGCCCAGCAGATCTTGCACAGAAAGACTTACGCCTTTTTGCTGCTGCGCTACCGGGCTTTACCTTGCCCGTGACAGCGGTCTTTAGCTTACTGCCCGGATTAGCCTTCCTGTAAGCTGCAACGCCCTTGGCGGTCATCCCCGCCCCCTTTTTGGTGGGGCGGAAATTACCTGACTTCACCGATGTTTTGATCGGCTTTTCTTTTCTCCTAGGCATAGAAAACTGTCATGAAAGCAAAGGTGGCTGATGTGTACGAAAGGAACGCACCGCCCTCAAACAATATTCCATGCTCAGGTACGGTTATATCCCTTGATGTTTCATCATCCGCTATGCTTCTTAACTTTAGCTTACTTGTTCCAGTTACAGAGCCAGCTACAAAATCCATTGTTCCCGCTGTTGCAGAATTAACGATCAAAACACCCTTGATTCTTGCTCGCCCAGCAAAGATTACATCTTTAACTGTGGTGGCAAGATGACCTATTTTGATATTTGCTGCTGGCTGTGCAGATAATTCTGCTGCCGTTACGGTTCTAAAAAACTTTGTGCTTGAGTGTCCTGTAGCAGATCCAGTTAATGTAATCACCTCAGTCTGAGTATCGCCGTTAACATCAGTTCCTGTGAGAGTAACAGTCTTGCCGTTATCTCCAGTTCCTGTTGTTGTAACATTTATCAATTGCGCCCCGGTAAATGTGGCTACACCTGCGCTGGTATCCGCTCCATCAAGAGTAGCTGTCGTGTTTGGACGAGCTGCCTCTAAAACGGAATCATCATCAGCAGCATTTGCATCTGCTGTTATCATGATGGATTGTATATCTGAATGGCCCATATCAATCTCCTTTAAGAAAGGAGAGGGGTATTCCCCTCTCTGTTAATATTAGCCATTAGCAAAGTCAAAAGCTGCACCATGGATTTTGATTAAAATTTTTCCTGCGGTATAAGCTGCCTCTGTTGCATCTCCTGATGTCAGATACAAAAACTTTTTAGTTAGAGCTGCCAATGTCGAGCCACCATCTGCTTCAGCATAGAAGCCAAGTGTCAGATCTCCATTGTTTAGAAGAACAGTCCCACTTGTAACGGCTGCATTTTCAGCAGTTGTTCCTGTTGCAGAGCATACAAGATTGATGTCTGGATCACCGCCAGTTGGAACTTCCAAACATGCGAACTCAATTAGATACGGGATACCGTTCACGGCACTGGTGAGTTCTGCAATATAAGCGTTTGCAGCTCCACCGTCTGTTCCAATAACATCATCTGCTGTTCCACCAGAGGCTAGGCCCCCATGAAGATCTACAAGAATGGTTGTTGTAATGTCACCACCGATTTTTGTGACAAACGTATTGATTGCTGCATTAGCAATACCAGATCCATGTGCGTTTGGTGTGATGTTAAAGATTGTAGCTGCTGTGCCTAAGCTGGCATTATTAGCGCCAACTGTTGTGCCTGCTGCCACAATGTTGTCACGACCAGAGGTTGCAACCTTCTGGATCTCTAAAACACCGCTGCTTGTTGAATTGATTTGCTCTGTAAAAACGCCAGTTGTTGCATTCTTAGATACAACTTTAAATCCATTTTCGGAGCGCACTGCTCCAGTAAAAGTGGTAGTAGCCATGTGAAACTCCTGTCGTGGCTAGTGTCAGCCACAGGATGCGGCTGTCAGGGTTTAAAACAGTATAACAAAAAAAAGGACGACTATGAAGCCGTCCTTTTAATTTATTGTAAATTCATGTTAGTCAGCACCCGGTGAACCATAGATTCCCAAAGGATCTGAAACACCGAAACTGTAACGCTCACGTGCCTTGTAACGAACATTGCCTGTGTCGAAGTCACCATCCATCATTGTTGACATTGGTGTACGGACAAAATGCTTCATTCCATTTGGCACATCCGTTGTAACGAAGAATGCATCTGTGTCAGTCAAGTAGTGATTGACACGATACCCTTCTGGGATTGAGCCGTTGGAACGAATTGCATTCAGATCGTTATCAGCAGTTCCTGTACGCAGATCTGTCTGTAACAAACGTGTTGCAACAAACATCAATGCAGGTGGAACAATCAGCTTACGTGGGCGAGCCGCAATCAAAAGACCACGCTCATCTACGAAAGCTGCAATGTTGATAACAGCATCTTCTAGCGATGTTTCGTTCAAGTCTGCTGCCACTGATGGACGGTTGGCATTTGTACCACCAGCAACTGTTGGGTGACTTGCATTGAACAATGTCACTCCATCACCTGATGTAAAGGTATCAAAACCAGTGTTTAGCAGTGAAGCAGCCTTAACCTGCTTTGTGTACGACATAGCTCTTGCGAGAGCTTTTGTGTAACGAGCAGACAGTGCATCGTAAAGATTGTCTTCCATAGCTTCTTCTGTAACCGAAAAACCCATTGCAACGGTTTCATGGTTATAGCGAGCTGTGAAAGATTCTTGCGCCGAATCGAAAGAAACCTGTGCGCCCTCTTGCTTTACTGGTGCAGCACCAAAGCCTGAGAGTTTGACCTCTTCCTCAAAGCTACGCTCTGAGTTTTCAGTCTCATAGATTTCTGCATGTTCGTTTTCATACTTCTCGTACTCCAATCCAAACAATGCATTCAAACCGGGCAGTAGCTCCTTGAGGAGTTGCGCTCTTGAAATAGGCATAGTTCAATCCCCCTAAGCTGCTGATGGAGCGTTGCCAGAAACGACACCGATTCCAAGTTGATGACCAGTGTTAAACTTGCACACCATGATCGGGAACGATGTTCCCTTCTCATCACCATCGAATCCACCCAAGAAGTCTACGACTCGAATGGGCAAAGCGGCAGTGGTTGCTGCTGTGCTAATGTCTAACGACACGCGGGAAATGCCCAGTGTTGCAGATGATGTCCCCTGAACCAGCGCACAGTTAGCTGCGATATCGTCATCGTTGACAGTACCATCAGCCTGAATTGCGAACAGGATATTAGGATCATCCATAACGTAGGCCATCCCACCAGTGTGGGCAGCGCCTGACCATTGTTGACTAAATGTAAGCTGACTTGTGCTTACATCGGTGTAACGGCATCCCATAAAGATACCAATCGGAGTAGCTGAAGTAGTACCCGTGTCTTTTTGAATTGTAGTGGTGCTGCCAGCATCTGTTAGCTTGACGATATCACCCATACAAATCCTTGTGGATTCAGTCGATAAAATGGGATATTGACGGAAGGAACCATTGTAGTTCCCACTTAAATTACCCATAGGACGCAATCCAAAGGGAGCAGCGGTAGCAGACATTTTTGTGCCTCCTTTTGATTTACGGCAAGCTCCCTGCTCAGGTCACTTGCCAAAAGTTGTTTTCGTACTTCGTTCTGGTTGCAGAACAGGCATACGACTATCAGATTGTCTCAGATAATTATTGTCCACTGAATCGATCTGCGATTGATTCATTTCTCTGTGGGCATCATTACGAGACTCGACATATTCGGTTGAATTTTCGCAAAGCAGCAATCCTCCAACCTCAACATTGCCCTGAAATCTAGAATCGATATCAGGTAGCACTTGTAATTCAGGATGATCATCAGCTTTGACAGGTGTCCAGCCTTCACGAAACTTAGACGATACATTTGTATTGTCACTCTGACCCATAGTTGATGTGCGAATCCATCGATAGCTTACGCCATCACGTGGTTCGGGGACAGGCAACGTACTAGCACGTTTCCAAGTTTTAGGACGCTCGAATTTTTCACGAGACTGATTGTTGCGTGGGCTTCTATCTGACATCTGAAGACTCCTTCAAGACTTGTGCAGCGTATTGCTCAGGGGTTATTCCCATTCTCTTGCAGAGCGCGACCGCTGATGAGGTTAGTTGCACCTTGCGTGGTTTTTTTGCACTCCGACTTTGGGGGGCAACCACGGAACCAGTTTGACGCACAGGTGCTTCTTCCTCTGTTTCTTGCACATCAAACTTGTCTGGAAAAGTTCTTCTCATGGCTTCATCAATCTTTTGATAATATTCATCGCTGGAAGTGTGATGACCTTCTTTCACCAACCTTTCATGAACACCAAAAGCGTAGCCAGTCATTTCTTCATCTTTACCAAACCACTCATTTTTAGAGTTCCATTCCAGAGCTTTTGCATCTGGCTTAGGAACTTCAGGAAAATTTTCTTGAGGGGCTTGTGCCGCTAAAGGCTGAGGTGGAACCTCCTGTCTTTTCTGCGGCTTATATGTATCAACTCTATATTTTTCGTTTTGTAATTTACTGAGGCTTTCCTGAGCAGCTATTAAGGCGTCAGGGTCTCCTGTTTCGTAGGCAGCTTTATAAGCTGTCTTTGCCCTTTCTAACTCTGCGTCAACGCGGCCCTTGGCCTGATCAAGTAATACGCCTTCTCCATCATCAAGTGCTTTTCTTAGCTTCTGATTTTCTTCAGTTAGCCTTTTAGCATAAGTGATGGCTTCGTCCTGAAGCCTAGACGCCTCTTCTTTTCGTCTTTTTTCCTCATGAAACTCAAACTTCAGCTTGTTTATTCTTTTCTGAACATCCTTGCTATAGGTCGCTATTTCCTGATCATCTGGAATATTTGACTCGTCAGTGGCCTCTGTACGAGGTTTTTCTTCAGGCTTTGTGTCTTCGACAATCTCAACCTCGAAGTCAGAATCACTGACTTCTTCAAAGTTAATTTCTTCTTGTAAGTTATCGGTAACTTTTTCCTGTGCTTCGTTCATGCTCTTGAATATCCTCTTGGGTCATCGACAACAGCTTCTACAGTGTCATCATTTATCAGACGAAACTCATCCTTGTCTATCTTAAATCTTGTTCCTGAATAAGAACGGAAGATAACAAAGTCGCCTTCTTTGCAGTAAGGGCCGTTTGGGAACTTAGACTCATCTTGATATGCGTCTGGTCCAGCCTTTACAACGAAACCTAACACTGAAGCGGTTTGCTCCGCGTTTTTCAGCGCATCCGGCATGTATATACCAGAGTCGGTTTTCTCTTTGACTTCAAGTGGTTTTATTAAGAGTTTGTACCCAGATGGCTCCGGGATCTTCTTTGCAACTATATCGTTGACTTTCTTGTTTGCAGAATACATCTGTTTTCCTTTTGCAGCGATTAGAGGCTCACAGCGCCTTTGCAGGGACATCCCTGTAGGTAGTATTCATCACAATATACTACACAGTTTTTAATTTCGGAACCCCTAGTCGTTAATGAATCTTTCTTCGAGGTCAATAATGTCTCTTTCAATTTGTGCGAGGGCATCCACCTTTCCTGTTGCCTCTCTGTATTCTTCATAGGATTTGCACCCACCACAGGCCATATGGTCAGCGAGAGCATTCATATACTCCCTAATCTTAGATTTGATGGGTGAGTATATTGTATCATTGTTTTCCATTTTCATTATTACTGTTTGCCAGCTCCCTTGCTATTTCCAAACCTATGTTTGTTCCTTCAGAAATTTGACTGGCTTTAGATTCATCAAGATCTGTTGCCAGTTTAACGCCCAGTTTTGCACCCTCTCTGAGATCTTCTGACTCAAGACGCTCTTTCTGCATCTCAATATTCTGAGCTTTAGATTGCATATCTGCTTGAAGTTGAGCAATATCCATTTCTTTTTTATGCATAAACTCTGCTTCTTTCAGAGCTATTTCTTTTTGCTGTATGATTGTCAAAGGATCTTGCTGTTGCTTCATATTTTCTTTTTGCTTCATTTCGGCTACATCTTTACGCAATAGCTTCTCAGCAGCCTGAGATGCCAGCCTGCTAAGTTCAAGCTCTACATCTTCTGGCAGCACTGCTTCTTCTTTTGGCATACCAACGCCAAGATTCTTTTCTATTTCTTTTCTGTACTGGAATGCCACATGTTCCGTTATGTGAGCAGCCAAAGCCGCCTGTATCGCGCCAGCGAAAGGTGACTGACCTACAATCTCTTTTAGCTTTGGATCTTCTGCTGCCGCCAAGTGAACAGCGATATGTGCCTCATGATCCTGATAATCAAATGCTTTTACTGGCTCCTGTTTGAGGATAGCCATATTTTCTGTTACAGGATCAGATGATTTTATATCATCTGGCAGTTTAATAATCTCTTGTGCATCCTTGATGCCAAGAACCTCCAGCATCTGCCTGTGTAGTTTGCCCATGTCATATAGCTGCGGTGCCTGCTGTGCAAGCTGCAATGCCGCCTGATACTGAACAACTCTTTGTGCCATAGTCGCAGCGTTGGGATCAGAAACAGGTATAACGTCCACCCTGCCATCAAAATCTTTCTGCCTGTTAAACTCACCTTCTAAATCATATAAATACTGAGGCGGCATGTAGTCTTTTATTATTTTAGCTAAAAGCCTCAACTCGTTTTTTAATGATGCGTGTAGTCTTGCCTGAACACCAGACATGACCTTCATGCTGCGCTCCATCAAAGCAAGCGTTGTTCCTACTGGGGCTTGCGGGTTGAGGTTTCCAACCTGTACATCCGCAACGGAGCCAATCCTTCTCCCCTCTTCAACGATGTTTCCAAGCAGTTGGTACAAGACACTTGATGGCTCCTTGTAAGGAAGGAATGCAATCGAATCCCTAATTGCACCACCCGGTACGTCAACATCCCTGAACTCACCCGGCATGAGAGGCGAATCATCGCCTTTAATGCGAAGACCGCGAGCTTTAAGGCCAGCAGGGAGATTAGAGAGCGTACCCGCATCAATGAGTTGACGAAGTATGCTCGTAGCACTTTTAGCCAATCCACCAATAAGATGTATGAGGCCCGTGCCGTAGAAGCCAAGCCCCGGAAGATATCTGTAATGTACAAAGTGCTGGCGCTTTTTCTTTTTAGCGTCCTCTTCATACCAGTTTCTCCTTATGGACAATATAGTTTCTGAAGATTTGTCTATGGTGATGATATATGGTCTTGCTATGCCATCTGGATCATCGAAAGGCTCAGGCATGATTACATCAACATGCATCTCAAGCAATGTGTGCCTGTCATCATCTTCGACAACTGCTGTCTCTCCTTCTATCTCATCATACTTTTCCTGTATGTCTGAGTAATCAGGCTGCGGATCAGGAAGATCCACATCAATATAGAACTCATTTACCTGAAGTTCTCTTATCTCATTCGGTGTTTTTTTCATCACATGCGTGTAACGGGGGCATGTCATCAGATCAGAGGCACCATAGGAAACGACAAAATCCTCTGCCGGGACAAACATGGCGCATGGTCTTTCCATGAGAGGATCATAGTAAACCTTTTTGAATGATGATCCTGCCAGAGGTAGCCTGAATAGCATCTGCTCTGTTTCATCACGATACTCTGTCATCTCCTCTGTAAGGAGATAATTCATCTCATCTTCAACTCTGGTTGACTGTTTTAGCTTTTCTACATCCTTCACACCCATAATCTTTGTACGAACAGGGCCTGATGCGGGGAATATTTCTCCCATAGCCTGAGCTTGGAATCTTACAGTTGCCTCTGTAAGTATTGGGTGAAACACGCCTGATGCTCCCTGCCAAGGCTGTGTTCTCTCTTCAATCTTCATTCCAAGAAGATCAAGTCCTTTTACATAGGATCTGGCCCAGTCTCTCCTTGACTCCCTGTCTGAGTTAAAATCTTCTATAAGATCTGCTGCGAGTGACTGCAACTCAGCCTCTTCAAGATACTCAGCAAGATTGGCATCATGCTCTGGACCCATGATGTTATCTGCAACATCGCCAGTAAAATCAATCAACATGGCTGAGTCTTCTGTTGTTACAGACACAGCCTCTGGGTTTACAACTTCTATTTGAACCTCTTCGGATTCTTCTCCTGACGGCATAGGATTTAGAGGTTTTTCAATAGCCATTTCAAGTCACCCTTCTAGTGATATTTTTTTTACTATACCAGCTATAAGACGTTTGCGCCATTAGTAGTATTCAACTGGTCTTCTATAGCTGGGTTCATCATCCCATTCATCCATAGATGATCTTATCCATCCACCCTGTCTAAATCTAAGAAGAGCCTGTGTTGTGGAGTCAACAAGATCATCATGATCTCCTGCTGGAAAAGCGGCACATTCTTCGATAACTTCATCTGCCCACCTTGTTGCAGGACACCATATTACACCACTGGCAAATAAATCACTAACAGCATTTACACGGGCTATCTTATCTTGTCCACGCGATGGTGTGAACTCTGTGACTGGTATTCCCATAGCGCGAAGCTCAAAAATCAACGGAGATCCTGCTGCTTTTGCCTCAACAATCATCTGATCTGGCTCATATTCCCAGTATTTATCATAGGCAGCACGTTTTAAATCAGGAAATTCCAGTTTTTCCTTGTATGCATCAAGTAAAATCAGGTTTGGCTGGCTTTTTCCTTCATCATCAGGCCAATAAAACACGCCCCAAGTGGTGCAGGCACTGTAATCGGCTCTTTGTGTCTTCAAAAACGCCGTATCCCAGCTTTGTATAATGGCTTCACACGGTGGAGGGCTGTCTTTTTCCCATTCCTGCCACCATTCACGCTTAATTAGCGCACCTTCTTCGGATGTTGGGTCTTGTTGGTACTGTGCAGACCATTTTGCAACAGGAAGTTCGGCTCTCAACGACTCTAACTGGTCCATAGGCCAGAACTCAGGCCACAAAGGGTCACCAGATGGCATGATTGCAGGCAGTTCTATGACTTCCCAATCATCAACACCCTCTTTTTGCGTCACTGATTTGATAATTTTGCCTGTCAGGTCTCTTGTAGACCATCTTGTCATGACAATTATAATCGATCCACCCGGCTGAAGCCTCTGTCTTGGCCCTGATGTGTACCATTCATAGACTTTGTCGTAGACTTCTGGGTTGTAAGCCCCCAGTGCCGCCTCCTGCTCAGAGTGGGGGTCGTCAATAATGAGGACATCAGCGCCTTTACCAGTAACTGCACCACCAACACCAATAGCAAAGTAGTCTCCACGCTTGTTTGTGTTCCATCTTCCAGCAGCTTTCGAGTCGGAAGATAACTCGATGCCCGGAAAGACTGCTTGGAAGTCTTCCTGACTTATCAGATTTCTGACTTTACGACCAAATCCTACAGCAAGTTCTGCTGTATGTGCAGTCTG
>CEQB01015724.1_pt1 | contig 10309 bp, 18 predicted proteins | sample 530581 | NCBI WGS metagenome assembly CEQB01 (sample SAMEA2620588, study PRJEB7988) | marine metagenome | biome: marine biome (ENVO:00000447); feature: deep chlorophyll maximum layer (ENVO:xxxxxxxx); material: "saline water (ENVO:00002010), including plankton (ENVO:xxxxxxxx)" | depth 75 m
ACAACCTTATGTTTGTGAATTCATCTGCAACTAATTTATCTGGTTTACCCTCTAAAGCATCCATAGCCCTTGCTTCTCTTACTTTTTGTTCATACATAGCATACATAGACTGAGCAACTGTTGTGCTTCCTGTTATAGCGTATGCTGTTTCTGATGCTAATCTATAAGCAATAGCATTTGATAATAAACTGTCAAACTGTTCGGTATCAGTAATTCTTGCTATATATGTGATTCGACAAGTTCCTTCATCTGACAAAATTTTTCTGCCCTCTACCTTATACATAACCTGACTGTCATACGGAGATATTTCTGCATCTACGTTAGATGTAAAAAAAGATAAAACTCTTAAACAAAAAGGGTCGGTGGGTAAAGGAAATTGATTGGCAAAACCAAAAGAAGGAGCCGTGCTGTCTGCTGCTAAGTCAGCTCTTGTTATCGCACAGTTCCAACTATGACTTCTTAGAGTTGCATCTCTAACTGTACTAAATCTTCTGTTACACAATCTTGCTTCTTTTGAATTTTCAGTTAAAGCAGTGATTGTTGCTGCTCCTAGTAAATCCATAGCTTCATTACAAATATCTACGACTGATGGCATAATTTCCTCATAAAAAGGGAGGAAAATCCTCCCTTCTATTTAGTTGATAACATACTCAATGATAAAAGACATGTCGCCACCTGTACCGCCTGTAGCGTTAAAAGTAGCTGCAACATAGTAGTACCCACCTGGATCGGCAGATGCTCCTGCATTTTCCCATAACTTTTTACCTATTGTGTTAATGTCTGCTGCTTCAGTTCTAAGATCAGCAACCGCAGTTGTTCCGTCTGCAACTGATGTTGCATACAAATCTTCATCAACAACTGTGCCATTTGTTTGGTATAGACCAACATTAAAAGTACAACTTCCGCCTAGTGCATCTGCTGCAACTTTGATAGCTGTTACTGAAGAATTACTTGGAAGTGGAGCAAGCATAACAATGTCATTGTCTGTGCTATCTCCAGCAGCTAATGCTATTGTTCCTTGAGCCACACGCAAAACGCCATGAAGCTCTTGAGAATTACTAGCAACTTGAGGAGTAGCCTCAAAATTATCTACTAATGTAGAGTTCTTTGTAGTCATTTATATCTCCCTTACGCTGATTCATCACAGTCTATCTGAACGACTTTTTCTTCTTCCATTCTCGTGGCACCGATACTCATGCAATAATAAACCTGAGTTGCGTAACCTTTGTCGCTTCTCTCGTCTATTCTTGCCATGACATCTTTACCAATCGCTAATGTAAGACCATCTTCTGCCCATGCAAAACATGAACGGATGTTACTAGCCACTGATAGTCTGTTTGAGGTTATAAATTTAAATCCCATAAAAGTATCAATTTCACCTTGAACCAATGCTTTTACAGTATTGAAGTCTGATGAAGTTACGTTTGTATCTCCTAACAAAGCATCAATCTGTTCTGGGCCAACAGCGATATATCTTGGGATTGAAGGGTCTACTGATGCTAAGTCAAGAGTTTTTTTAGCTGTTCTTAACTTTGCAACTGTCAAATCAGTACCACCATTTGCAATTTGATTGCCTGCAAGCATGGTTGTTGATGTTGACCCAGTTTCTCCAGTAAAAGCAGTTCCAATAGCTGCGTCAATGATAACGTCATCCATTGATCTACCCATAGCTGCTGCTGCTGCTTGAGCATAAGCACTTGTTGGATCAATCAACATACGAACTTTATCTTGTTCATCTATTAAATCTGCAAACTCATAATCCACTAAAGACACTCTTCTTCTTGCGTGAGGAGTATCAATTTGTGGAGTGTCAGAATGACGAGTTGTACGCTTCTGTGCGGTAACTTTGCCAATCTGATCGAAAAAGGCATTTTTCCCTGTAACAGATTCTACTCTTACAGCATCTCTCAGTAATGAACCCATTTGCTGAGAAAGCATCTGCACGTTCGCAGAATACTGTTGGACAAATGCCGTAGTTACATTTAATGACATAATATTTCCTTTCTATAACTACAGTTTCATTTAAGCTACTTTCGAGGTGCTACCCTTGCGGACACTTCTTTGATTTACAGACTCAATAGGTCTATCGTCTTTCCGATTGCCAGAAGGACTTGTTGGCAAGCTACCCTTCTTCACCCACTCGTAGTATTTATCTGCGAGTTCTTGGGGATTCTTTAAATCTCTTTGCGTTCCAAACTCAACCGCTAAACGCAAACATTCCATTCTAATATCAACTTCTTCCACTAACCATCTCATACAATTCGTTAACTTCTTGAACTTGTTTTTGTCTAGCTATTGGATTTTTTCTATCCCAATAAGGTTGAGATTTATCGTTCATAATGCTGTCAATCTTAGCCTGTGCATCTGCTGGACTCATTCTATAATTTACAGAACCCTCAGAAATAGTATCTTCTTTAGTTACTGATTTCTTAAAATCTCCAAACTTAGCAAATGCTTTGATAAATGACGGATGATTTCCTACCTTTGTTCCATCTTTAAGTTCCATGTCTAGTAAATCTTTACCTACCATATCTGCAACCGCTTGATTTGCTAACTGAACATTCTGCTCATAGTCGCCACCCCACTCAGCTCTTAATTGAGTTGCAACCTCTTCTCTTAACTTTTCTTGATCTTTTGATAAAGTTTCAGTAGAAAGTTGTATTTGACTTTTGTAGTAGTCTAAAATCCCTTGTGCTTGTTGAGTGTTTAAACCTAATCTATGAGCTATGTCTTGATAAGTATTAACATCTTGCTCTGTTACATAAACATTATCTGCTTGTATTTTATATCCATTAGGTTGTTCTGGTCTACCAAGTTTATTATAAATATTACTTAAATCCTCTTCTGTAGGATTTTTAGGTATTGGTATTTTATCAGCTCCTATTAGTCTTTGTGCGTTGACATAAGATAACGCTAAGTTAGGCAAATCCTTTATGCTTTGTAGACTAGGATGCTCTCTTATTTCTTCTGGAAGTTGATTGCGAAAGTCATTTCCAGACCCACCACTTGCTGCTTCAGCAGGAGTTTCCATAGGCAAACTTGGCTGTACTTGCTCAGTTTGGGTTACCTGTTCTTGTGCTTCGTTCATTTTATTCCTCTTGTAACATGTTTAGTATATGAAGATAAACAGCTCGCTTACCCTCTTCAAAAGCCGTTCCATTACTATCGTTTTGAACATATGTCGTAACTCTATAGTTGCAACGCCCTTCTAAATCTTTTAACACTTTTTTTCCAGTTTCGGTAGTAAAAAGTTCTTTATACATATATTTTGTTTTTTCAATTTCCTGCACCAGCACCTACCATTCTTGCAGCTTGAGCTCCTTGTAATGCTGTATTTACATCTTCTTGCTCTCTTTGCCTTGCCATTTGTTGTTCTTGCATTTTCTGTCTTGCCTCTCTTGTTTCATTTATCTCAGCACTACTTCTAAGAACTGTTTTAGGCACACCTAAACTATCTGTTACATGTCTTACTAGACCATCAGCATCAAGGTGATCGCCAACTGGTAAACTTTGAGATAAAGGTAATAATATTTCAAGTGCCTTCATAGTAGAGTTAAGAGAACTTGATTTTTGAACCTTAGCTAATGGAGACACATATTCGATATCAATATCTCTGCCTTGTAATATCTCAGGAGGCACAGATAACATTTCTTCTCGCAACATCAAAGCAAAAACTCTGTCTATCAAAGGTCTTAACATCTCATTCATAAGTCTGCCTAAAACTGGGCCGATAACCCTCATTCTCTCTTCTTGTCTTTGCACAACCTCTGTTGCTGTCATGTTAGGACTTGTACCACTAAGCAACTGATCTACATAAAAAGCACTTCTAATAGATTCTCTACGCTGTTGCTCCATGTTCAAACCAATGGGTATGTTTGCTCCTGTATTTAAAGGGGATATTGTTTCTCTTGTACCTGCTCTAAAAAAATTTAAACCGCCTGGTTGAGTTCTTACAGGCAAGATGAAGCCATCATCAGGCACTAACAATGGAGGATCAATTTGTTTCTGTGCTGCCTGTATGATGGTCTTACTCATCAAGTTCAACATTTTCACATCTGCTAAGGCAGTCATGGCAGGGGAACGACCCATGATCTCACCTGTGCTTTTAAGAAAACGAGGAACTACATAAGGAAACTCCTCAAAGCCACCAATAGATAAAAACTGTTTTGTTTCCATATCAATATAAAATGAAGCAAAAGGCATGTTCTGATTGTCTGGTTTTTCAGGATTTCTATCCATTCTAGGCAACACTACATGCACCAACTCAACTTCTTCATCTGGAGTTTGCTCAAACTTTTTCTTTAAATATTCAGTTAAGTTATCCATTCCAAATCTTTGAGCAACTTGTCTTACTGGTGTTTTATACTTACGAAAAACTGTATCAACCAAACCAAATTGATTTTCTTGAATAAAAAATTCGGAAATGTGTCTAGTTGAAAAACGAAGTTGCTTATCATCAATCTCAACAAACATGCAAGCAGTACCAAACACAACTAAATCAACATACATACCATGCACTTCTGTTTCAAAATTTGATCTATTAAAAGCTCGCATCATGCTATGAGAAGAACTTTGCAACCACTCTTTTACCTCGTCATCTCGACCTACATCTTCATCTTTCATATCTAAATGAAACCAAGAAGTAGCCCCTGAAGTCAGCATCCCATGTAAAGCTGATGATAAAAGGTCAACTGCCTGTAATGCTGTGCCATCAAATATAAGTTCAGTTCTTTTTTCGCCACGACTTCTTTTTCTAACAATATCAGATTTTTCTGGCAACATATAGTCTGCTAACTCTTGATAATGTGTGTTCCAATACTTGCGATATGTTTCTAAATAATTTAATCGACTAATAAGTTCTTTTGCAAAGTTTGCCATTTTTTATCCTAATAATGTGGGTTTACCTGTTGGAGTTTGTTCTTCCTCAGCAGTCAAACCAGTTACTATAGTTGATCCCCTGCCTCTTCTTCTCCTTCTTTCATCCGCTAAATTTTCTTCTGACATAGCCGCTGCCCTTTGCGTATCTTCATCACTCACTCTAGCTGGTGGAGGCGGAGGTGGCGGTGGTGGAGGTATATTTACCTCTGGTCTTAAAAATGACATTTTATTCTCCTAAACAACTGATCTTTCTCCTTTGCCTCTTGTCAACACACCATAACCTTCAATAAAAGTTCCAGCCTGTCCAGCACGTCTTGTTCTTTGTGTACCCCGTGTACCTCTAGGCATTGTTGCAACATCTATAGTGGCATCATCAGGTACAATTTCTGGTGTTACTTCTGGTGTAACTGAACCAACTTGAGGACTTTGTGGGTCAGAATTATTATCCTCAGCAGGTTGACCTAGTGCAACCTCTGGCTTGCCACTAAATCTTCCCTCTCTAAAAACACCTACATAATCACCGCCCTGATCTCTAACAATCGTACCACCTCTTCTAAGTTCTCTTGCTTGCTGTTTGAGTGCAAGCTCTCTTACCATTGTCAACCCTATCCCTATAGTGCCACCAACTGTTTTAGGTATGCCTGTGTCAGTATCTCCTATTTTAATAGTTTCGCCTCTTTTTTGATTTAAAAAATTTTGAGTTTCTGCTTCTCGTTCTAGTTTTCTAGCTTGTAGGTTTTCTGCAAGTCTTGTAAAATCCTCTGGCATTTGATCTCCAGATTCGGTTTTCTTGGTTGAAGTTGATGAACCATTACCATTTGCTGGACTACCACCCAATTTATCTCTCCTTTAGAAAATGAAAACCAATTTTAGGTTTTGTTTGTCTTAACCAATACCCACATTTGTAGCCTTGATTTCTAAAATAATATTTTAAAAACTTCATACCTTTTAAGGTATAATCTTTTTTTGAAATAAAATCAACAACCCAAACATTTTCTCCTTTGCCATCATATCCCTCTTGTGGAAAATGTTTAGTGCTAATGTATGTATTTACCTGTTCGTGATTAGGAAATCCCCATGTAACAAACATAACTGGATCGTTATTATCTTTTAAAATTTTATATTGATCTAACAGCATAGGTGTCATCACACATCTTTTTATCTCTTCCATACGCCATGTTTTATGCAACTCGCTAGTATTTATTAAATACATAATGTCATTTAACTCATTCATGCAAAAATATTGTAATCGTTATTCGCTATTGATTGAGGTGGTTTAATATAAGTTTTCCTGTTTTCAATCCCAATCGCAAGATAACGAAAAGCATCTGCTGCATGAGATGTATAATCATGTCTTGGTTGATCTCTAAATCTTTTTTTCTTATCATCATATTCCTGTCGATATTGTTTTAACATCTCTAAACCCTCATGGCATTTATCTTTGTCAAAATAACATTTCGGCATAAGTAATCTAGCAGCGTTGATACCATCAGCAACTTTCATTTTCGAAACCACTTTAAAACGAATACCCAAACTAAATGCTGTTTCCAACCTGGATTTTCCTGAGCCCAATTCTCTAATCTCAATATCATGTGGAGCATGATGAGTTCCATAGTGATAATCTTTTTTACGAAGTACCTCCGCATAATGGTTAAGCCCAAAACCTGTATTTTCATAATAGTCAATAACATTAACAGCTCCTCCTCTGTAAGTTTGTGCAAACCAAATAGCAGTTGAATCATTTATTCCTAAATCCCATGCAGTGTCTACAGGCAACGCAGGGTCATAAGGAACTCTAGTTAAACGACCACCATCTTCAGCCTCCACTAATAAACGACCATAGTAAGAGCCGATTATCGCTGCGGTGAAAGAACATTCATACTCTTGTTCATACTGCTCTTGTGTCATTTGAGATTTTGCTGCTGATAATTCTGTGTCCTTAACTAATCCAGTTTCACTTGCCTTTGCTATCTTCCAATACCAATAATCAGAACTTTCCTGAGTTTCACTTTTAGCTTGTGTTAATATTTCATAAAAATGATTATGCCCATTAGGCGTACCTAAAAATATAGCAGCACCCTCTCTATCGGATAGGGCAGGCCTTACAACCTCCCCCCATACTCTAGGATTCTGCATCCCATACTCGTCAAACACACACAAGTCTAAATAAATCCCCCTAAGAGCATCCGGATTCTCCCCCGACAATAACATAATACGACCACCATTAGGAAAGTCTGCCCTAAGTTCCGTTTCGTTAAACCTTACGCCAGGTATAACACCAGCATAATATTTAACATAATCCCAACTAATTCTCTTCGCTTGACTGAAAGTAGGAGCAACTAAAGCAACTCTCGGCCGTGGTAAAGGGCAAGTTAAAGCATGTTTTATCATGTGATTGACCGCAAACACAGTCTTGCCAAACCTTCGGTGCATCACAAGCACATTCCAACGCTTTAAATCTCTGTGCATCTCAGCCTGTAAATTTCTCGGTTTATATGGTATCTTTATTTGCATCTGTTGTTTCCCATACTACTCTCAAAGTACCATCACTTACCTCAACACCAGCACGTTGCTTTGCCTCACCAAATCTCTCAGGTAAAACCTTTTGCACTTTCCACCTTATATGTGTTGCATAATCTCTTAACAAGTTAGGGTCATACATCTTTCTTTTGTGTAATGTATCTTGAAACATGCCTTCTAACTCTTCTAATGCTTTCTCAGCAGCCTGTTTCTGTGCTGTGCGTACTACACCCTTTAAAACTTCGTCTTTGTCCATATGACGATAAAAAGTGGCACGACTCACCTTCTCGTCTTTACATGCTTGATATAAACTATATCCGTCTGTGATCTTTGTTACTATCTTATTCTTTTTATATTTGCTTAGTGGCATGTGTGTGTTTCTATGGTGTTATTAATACATATATAGTCTGGGCAGGCGTGCGTGGGGGGGTGCCCGCCTGGCAAACGCCCGCCCACCCAAATATATTTGTTGCACACAAACAACACAATATTTTTGTAATTAATATTTATTTTATTTTGTTTTATGTCCATCATATTTTTATTTCTCATCCTGGTAGATTTAATCAAGAGGTGTATATTCTCATCTTACCTTATATTGCTGTATGTATTGTATCAATATGTACATATAAAAATATAAAATTACAAACTATTTTAAAAAAAATATAATTATTTGTTGACATGTATAAACCATTGGTATATAAAGAAACCAACAACAACAAATAGGAGATATAAAAAATGTTAAAATTTAAAAGAATAAGAATAAAAGAAGAAAAAAGAACTTTAGAACATTCAGATTTTTCTTGGGATTATTATCTTGATTATGTTGGAAGATATAATGGAAATAAACTTATTGGAATATCAAAACATGAAAGAAAATACTTTGATAAAGGAAATGGTGTCAAAGGAGGTTTTTACATGAATGACATAAATAAATTTTCTAATACTTTCCAAAAGGCAAAAGAGATTTTAGAAACTGTTAATTTTCAGGAGAAATAAAAAATGGCAATCACAAGCACAATATCGTTATCTAAGTTTAGAGATTACTTTTATAAATCAGATCAATACAATAATGCTTTTTCCTACAAAGGGTTAGAGAAACTTTATAATTATTTATGGCAATATAGCGAAGATGTTGGAGAAGATGTTGAGATGGATTATATAGCATTTTGTTGTGAGTATTCAGAATATCAAAATTTAGAGCAATTTCAAATTGATTACGGAGAAGAATTTGAAACCATTGAAGATATAGAGAAAGTAACAACAGTTATAAAAATAGATAAAGAAAGCTTTATAATACAACAATTCTAGTAAGCCTTGAAAGCTTGGATCAATGCCAAGCTTTTGAGATTTACTTGAGTAAATCACAACAACAACAAAGGAGTTTAAACAATGCAAACAACAAACGATTATATTAAGACAATAACTATACCTTACATAGTTACGGCTGGCCATGGTTATATAAAAATATCTTATTATGACTTAAAAGGCTTTAATATTAAATTAAATGAATTTTCTAATTTTAGTTTTTATAATCCAAGTAATGCATGTGTATATCTTGAAGAAGATTGCGACGCTAACAAATTAGTTAAACTTTTAAAAAGTAAAAAAATAAAAATTAATTTTCAAACAATTAGAAAAGACAATTTTTATCCAAGAGACAATAAAAACTTTTATTATTTAAATGAAGTATCGGAAGGACTTTAACAATGAAACAATCTAAAATCAAGTTTGTATGGAATGACAACTATAACATGAATTGTGATATTAAAGATCTTACAAAGTTAGGTTTTGTTAATTCAACATACAACAATGACCTTGCACCATCTTACAAAAATAAAAAAGGTAATATTCAAATATTCTTTTTTGATCTTGAAGATGAAAGCATCAAGATTGAAAGCATTGATTACAAGTATTCAATAGTGAAATTAAACAAACATGGAGAATATTTAAAAGATATAGGTTTAACTAACTCATTTGATGAAATGGTTGAGCTTGTAAGAAATGCGGAATAACAACAACAAACAATAATCGGAGAATATTATGAATAAAAAAATTAGTGAGAAACAAATAATTGCAATATTAGATAATAAATTAATAAGTTTTGTTAATGAAGAAACTGCAATAAAAGTTTTTAATTATGCTTTTGGGGAAGATTTTATGAAAATTGAAACCAAAGACAAAGAGGTTGATTATATTATTGGTAACATGAGAAAACGATAAGAATTTAACTAAAAAGAAAGAGATTTAAATGAATAGATTTTTAAAATTACATATAGATAATGCAAGTAAAGAATTACATAAAAGAAATATGTTTAATTTAATAATAGAAATTACTTTTTTGTGTGTCTTTATTATCACAATTTTATATTTTCTAATAATTGCCTAACAACAGGCTTTAACTAATTTTAGGTAGTATCATACCAATACTACCTAAATACACCCCTACAGGGTGCTTAAATCGTTATTAAACAACATATAATAGTTTCGGCCTGTATAATAATGAATTTACTTTAATAAAAATAATACCAGGAGAAAAAATGATTATTGATAAAACACTAACCAAAGAGCAGTACAAACAAATAAGAAAATATTTGCAATATTCGCAAGAAGAGTTTGGAAAAATGCTAGGTATAAATAAAATATCTGTATCTAGGCATGAAAGAGGAGAGAGAGAAATAAGTAAAACTCTTTCCATTCTTATCAATAGAATCTACCAGGACGAGAAATAAACATATATTGTAATATATATTACTATAATATACTCAAGTAATATCTTTTAAATAAATTAAGTATCTTATAATATTATAGTAATATATATATTATAATATATATTATACAGTATATATTATATAATATATATTATACAGTATATATTATACAATATGTTGGATGAAAGAAAATGATTTTATGT
>CEQB01007803.1_pt1 | contig 10283 bp, 4 predicted proteins | sample 530581 | NCBI WGS metagenome assembly CEQB01 (sample SAMEA2620588, study PRJEB7988) | marine metagenome | biome: marine biome (ENVO:00000447); feature: deep chlorophyll maximum layer (ENVO:xxxxxxxx); material: "saline water (ENVO:00002010), including plankton (ENVO:xxxxxxxx)" | depth 75 m
GATATAAACACGGTATACCAAAAAGTTTTAACGCTGTCTAATAAAGAACAAAGAGGATATATAACGCCTCAAGAATTTAATTTATTAGCAGATAGAGCTCAAAATGAAATTTTTCATAATTATTTTTATAAAATCAGGACAACTGAAGCAAAGCCTAAGGCTCAAGTTGACTACGCTGATGAATTAGAAATGATTGAAGAAAAATTGCATCCTTTTCACGTAGATGAATCTGTGTATACTGATAATTCTTCTTTAACACTTCCCACAAACACTCATAAAATAATTAGTATAACAAGAGATGGTAATCAAGTTACTCAAATAAACAAACATGAAGTAGCTTATACTCAAAACAATCCTTTATTAAAAGCAACTTTAGCGCGATCAGTTTTTGTTAGAGAAGACTCAGGCGTGGTAACTATATATCCAGCGCCATCTTCTTCTACATATGATTCCGACACTACTACAGATGGCATTGTTAATCAAGAATTATTTGAAGTAAGTTATTATAAAAAGCCAACTGCTCCAAGCTGGGGATATGTTATAGTAAACGAAAAGGCTTTATATAATGTTAACACAACTGTTAATTTCGAATTACATTCATCAGAAGAAGAATCTTTAGTTTCTAGAATATTGATATTGGCAGGTACTGCAATTAAACAACCTGACATTCAACAAGCTGGAGCTCAAGATATGCAATTAATAAATCAACAACAAAATAGTTAATTATGGGATTACTAGACGGAACAAGTCAAGCTTCTTATTATAATTCAGATAACTCTGCTAATTATGGTAATTATCAATTTACTTCATTAGAAAATATAATTAATGCTTTTATGGTTATTTATGTTGGTGAAGGTAAAATAATATCTAAAGTAAATAGAACAGACGTTCAGTTTCATGCTATGAGAGCTATGCAAGAATTATCTTACGATGTTCTTAGGTCTTTTAAATCTCAAGAAATAGAGATACCAAATACATTAACTATGATTCTTCCGCAAGATTATGTTAATTATATAAAGATATGTAGAATAGGTACTGACGGTATAGAAAGACCTTTATATCCAACCCGTAAAACAACTGATCCATTTGCTATAACTCAAAAAACTGATGGTACTTATGACTTTGATGTTGATGGCGATGGAGTAACTAGTGATAGTTTAACGGAGCAAACCCCAAGTAATACCTCTAATAGTTATACGGGTAACACGCCTGACAACTATAATTTGTATGATATTAATTTTATTTCAGATGTAGAAATATCTCAAGAAGGAAGAAGATATGGATTAGATCCTCAACACTCTCAAATGAATGGTTCGTTTTTTATAGATAATTTAAGAGGCGTTATTAAATTTAATTCCGATTTATCAGGAGAAACAGTTACGCTTCATTACGTAAGTGACGGGTTAGGTACTGATTCTGAAATGGTTGTTCATAAGTTTTGTGAAGAAGCTTGTTATAAACATATAGCGTATGGAGTATTATCTACTAAATCTAATATTCCAGAATATCTTGTTCAAAGATATAAAAGAGAAAAGTTTACAGAAACTAGAAAAGCAAAAATAAGATTATCAAATATTAAAATAGAAGAATTTACTCAAATATTAAAAGGTATGAGTAAACATATAAAATAATAATATGCCAGAAATTAAACACACGTTCAGCGCTGGAAAAATGAACAAAGATCTTGATGAAAGAATTGTTCAAAATGGCGAATATAGGGATGCTTTAAATATACAAGTTAGAACAACTGACGGCGGGTCTGATGGGCTTGGTGATTCAGGTACTGTGCAAAATTTAGAAGGTAATATAGAAAAAATAGCAGCATATCTTACAACAAGTACAATAGATGCTGATGGCAATACTGAGCTTACAAAAATAGTAGGAAGTGTAGCTGATGAAAAGAATAACAATGCTTATTTTTTTTCTGCGGCTCCAGTTCCAGATTGGGGAATAGAAAATATAAATCCAACTTTTATAACATCAGAACAAGCGTGGGTAGATAATATAATAGAAATTGATATTGATGGTAATAGAAATGAAGCTATTTTTGTTGATAGATTTGCCGTAACTGACACTTTTTCTAATGTTGGTGCTACTATGTATAATTATAACGGTAATCAAACCCCACCTTATTCACAAATAGAAGTTACTGACGCTACAAAATATAGAATTGGAATGATCGTTTATGCTCAAAATAACAATGGCGATCATTTTTTGTTTGCTGACTCTGAACAAACCGTGCCTGGTGTTGAAATAATAAACATTGAAAATAATATAATAACACTAGCGGCAGAGCAAAATGAATATTTACTTTCAGAATTTTGTACTGTAATGAAATTTGTTCATAAAGAAAGAGTATTAGAATTTAATCATAAAAAATTAATAACTGGTATTAATGTTATTGATGATTTATTATTTTGGACGGATGGCGAAAACGAACCAAAAAAAATAAATATAACAAGATCAAGAAAAGGAACTACAAATAATTATACACATACAGAGCTTTTTGTTCATAATAACGATACTAATGATTTATCAGTAATAACTAATATTGAAAATTTACTAACAGCTGATGTAAAAAAAGAAAATATAACTGTAATTAAAAAAGCGCCTACATCACCTCCGACAACATATATTAGCAATACTGATAGAGAGGGCGCTACTCAATTTTTCTTTAGTTACCAATTTGTCTATCCAGATGAATACGCTGAAATTAGTGGAGACGCAGCAGTTCCAACTGAAGGCGACACAAGATTTCTAACTGTATCGCAAACTACAGGGGTTAGAGTTGGAGATGTGTTAAAAATAGAAGAAATGTCTGGTTCTATTAATCCTGTTATACTAAGAGCTAGAGTTCTTGAAATAATAAATAACGTTCAAGGAACTACTACTTTTTTATTAAAAATGATATTTGTTGATGACGAGTTAGCTGATCAACAACCAACTATATGGAAAGCAACAATAGAACAAAAAAAGCCTTTTTTTGAAACTAAATTTGGTAGAGTTGGATATAGATATCAATATGAAGACAACGAATATTCTAGTTTTTCACCTTGGTCTGATTTAGTGTTTTTACCTAGTTCATTTTCTTATACACCAAGTAAAGGATTTAATGAAGGAATGGTTAATAATCTTAGAGAATTAATTATTAAAGATTTTATACCAAATCTTTCAAGAAGACCAGCTGATGTAAAATGTGTTGATATATTATGGAAAACTACAGATAATGCAAATATTTATATTATAAAAAGCATTAAAAGAGGGATAGATACTGAATGGAAAAACTTTAATGATCCTGATTCAGTAAACACAGGTTCTATGACCGTAATGTCAGAAATGATACACAGGGTAGTTGAAGCTAATCAAATGCTTAGATCTTGGGATAATGTACCAAGAAGCGCTATAGCTCAAGAAATAACAGCTAGTAGAATAGTTTATGGTAATTATAAACAAGGTTATGATATAAATAATTCTTTTGGATTAAAACAATCTTTAGTATCAGATACGGTTAATTTTCCTATTCCAAAAAAATCAATAAAATCAATAAGAAATTATAAGTTTGGAGCTGTGTTTGGAGATAAGTATGGTAGAGAAACTCCAGTAATTGCTAATGGTTATAAAAATGAATCAGGAGAAACTGTTACTGGAGATTTAACTGTTGAAAAAAGTTTTTCAGGAAATAGCAATAAATTTAAAATAGAACAAAGTTGGGATAGTGCTGATCCTTCTAGTTTAGATTGGATTGATTATGTTAAATATTATGTAAAAGAAACTTCTAACGAATACTATAATTTAGTATTAGATAGATGGTATGACGCTGGAGATGGTAATGTGTGGTTAGCATTTGCGTCTGTCGATAGAAATAAAATAGATGAAAGAACGTATCTAATTTTAAAAAACGAGCATGGTAGTCAAAAGCCGGTAACTGAAGAGGCTAGATATAAAATTATAGCAATATCAAATGAGGCCCCTGATTACATTAAAACTGACAATAGAGATCTTGAAAAAATTAGAATAGATAGAGATCAAGTTTATAGCGGAGCTGTTGGAGATGTTAGTAATGCAATACCTGATAAATTAATAAGTGCGACTGATAATAAAATATTAGTAAATTCTGGTAATTGGGACGATATAGGTATAAAAGGAAAAGATTTTAAAGGAATAATAAAAGGTAGAATAGTAGGTGAATATACTGACTCCGTTAATAACAATACGGTTGTTACAGCGCATAGTCCTTGGAAAACAGTATCAAGAATAGTTAATAAAGAAGATGATGATCCAGAAAATGATATAAGAGGCGTAGTATTTAGAGATGCTTTTATCAATGACCAAGTAAACATGTATGAGCGTATCATTGGTAAGTTGTCTGGAACTTCTTTATCTACATTAGTATCTAATATAGCTGATGTAGATGTTCAAAGTGGTACTTACGAAATAAAGTATTACTTACAACTTAGGGACGCGGTAGTAGAAAACAAACCACAATTTGATGGTAGATTTTTTGTTAAAATAGAAAAAGATGACACTTTAGAAAATAGAGTCTTGGGACAAAGTCAAGGTAATTATGAAATAATAGAAAGTTTTAATATAGCTTATATTAATAATGTCGCTACTAATCCAGCTAATGCTGATGCTGAAGAAGCTGGCTCTAATGCTAACTTTTCTTGGCCTGCTAGTGGAGTTGGTGGTTTTATAAATTCTACAATAGCAAATAATGTAGATTTTGACGAAGACGGTGTTGAGGATCTTCCAAGTTTTGGACCTGGCGATTCTGTAAATACTGAAGGATTTTGGAATTGGTGGTATAATCAGGGCGTTGGCGGTAACACGACTAGAACAACAGATATATTTATTGATAATGCACCTGCTTATAATGATTTTTCTTTACCTGGATACGAAGAGCAAGTTCCTGAAACTCTTCCTTCTGGAAACTTACTTTCCTTATTAAATTGCATAAGCCCTTTAAATGATGGGCCTTGGCCAATAGGATCTCCAGCTACTTCTCTTTTTCCAGAAGGTAGTGATTTTACTTTAGATGATATAAATCCAGCATCATATTCTAACTGGGCACCTAGTGGTTTAACTAATGGATTTTTTGCTAATGGTACTAAAGGTCAATTAACATTTTCAACAATTGGTCAAGATTTTACTGGCATAGCTGCTATTTTTAAATCTAAAATGCAAACACCTGGTACTTTTTTTAGATTTAAAGCAGATCCTAATCAAATAGTTTACAAAGTTCTTTATGTTGGTTTTGGTGGAGAGCCTAACGTATATCCATCACCAGTAACGTCTCATGATAAAACTATTGTTAGTAAAAACTTTAACAATCCTGATAGCGATCTTTATAATAGATACTCAATAATAGTTAGATTTGTAAAAGTAGATGCAACTGGAGATCAAATTGATGAGAACGTTGTTGGTGGGGGTGGAATAGATACTGATATATGGGATCCTAGAGGAGAAGTACAACATAATGGTATTGGTGGCTTAAGTATAGATATATTAGAAAGAGTTTTGCCACAAGATTTAGGAGATAATTCGTTAGCAACAAATGCGGCATGTTGGGAAACAGAACCTAAAGAAGATGTAGGTTTAGATATATATTACGAGGCTAGCGGAGCTATACCGTTAAAATTAAGAAGTGATAATATAGATTTATTTGTTAGTCCTTCAAAGATACGAAAAGAAGCAAGTAAATTATCAGTTGACACAAGGATTTTAGTAACGGAAGGATTATCTGAAGAAGTTAATATATCTGGAAAACCGTTTATATATAGTGTTTATGGTGATGACGTTATTCATGTAAGGCACGACCCTAATGATGATGGCACTGATACGGATCTTGTTACATATAATAATATTAGCATAATAATAGATGATGTGGTTTCATTTACAAATAAAAATGGATTAGCTAATAAGTCTAAAATTATAGATCATTGTGATATAAAGTTTGAAGACTCAACTGCTGTTGCTGTTCCTTCTGAAAGATTTTCAATAATAAATAATATTATAGAAAATGAAAGTCAAATAACTGGTATAAACACAATAAGTTATCCTAACGCAACTATGTTAGAAGTTGGTATGGAAGTAAGAGGAACTGGTATAGAAAAAGGAACTTTTATTTCGGAAATTGAATCACAATCAATTGGTGGTTTTTCAACTTATACAATAAGCATAAGTAAACCATTTTTGACAACTTCTGATAATGTATCTATTGAGTTTATAAAAATTACTGGAAAATTTAGATTAGATAGAGACGTTTGGAGATATCCAGTAGAATTAGGTTGGTTTAATTGTTATGCTTTTGGTAATGGCGTGGAATCAGATAGAATACGTGATGATTTTAACGCTCCACAAATAGACAATGGTGTAAAAGTATCATCTACGTTTTTAGATTATGGAGAAGAAGTTATAGGTAGCGGAATGATATATTCTGGTTTATATAATTCAACATCTAGCGTCAATGATTTGAATCAGTTTAATATGGCTGAAAAAATAACTAAAAGTTTAAATCCTATTTATGGTTCGATACAAGCTATGAAAACCAGAGATACTAATGTTGTTGTTTTTACAGAAGACAAAGTGTTAAAAGTGTTATCTAATAAAGATGCTGTATTTAATGCTGATGGTGACGCTCAATTAACAGCTACTAATAAAGTTTTAGGTCAATCTATTCCATTTGCTGGTGATTATGGTATATCAAAAAATCCAGAATCTTTAGCATGGGATAGTTACAGAATGTATTTTACAGACAAGCAAAGAGGAGCTGTATTAAGATTGTCAGGCGATGGGTTAACGCCAATATCTGATGTAGGCATGAGAACCTATTTCAGAGAAAATTTAAAAAAATGTACCACTTTATTAGGCACATTTGATTCTGTTAATAATGAATATAATGTTACACTTGATATAGATACTAAAGTGAATCCAAGTCTCTCTCCAATAACAGCGTCTTTTAATGAGGCTGGAAAAGGTTGGATTAGCTTTAAGTCTTTTATTCCTTCAACTGGAGTATCTATAAGCGGCAAATATTTTACTGCTAATGGATATAAAATATATGAGCACTATAGCAACCTTGTTAATAGAAATTATTTTTATGGCCAACAATACGAATCTGAAATAGAAGTATTATTTAATGATATACCTAGTTCTGTAAAATCTTTTAAAGCTGTTAATTACGAAGGAAGCCAATCTAAAGTTTTACAAAATTTACAAGATAATGAATTTTATAATTTAAGTTCAAAAAATGGTTGGTACGTTGATTCATTTAATACAGATTTACAGCAAGGTAAAATTTCTGAATTTATAGAAAAAGAAGGTAAATGGTTTAATAAAATAAGCGGTTTAGCAACAACAGTCAGTAATTTAGATTCAAGCGAATTCTCTGTACAAGGAATAGGATTTCCAAGTACCGTGACAGCAACTGAACCGGTTCAAGCAACATTAACGATTGGTGATTTAGCAGATACTGATCCTAATAATTAAATTTAAAAAATGTCAACATTTGAGTATAATCCACTAAACAGATATAAAGTATCAACTTTTACAGCAACAGAAACTGTTGGAGATAAAGTTATTGATGGTAATATGATATCATCTGGAACCTTAACTATAACTCCAGATGATGGGTATGTTATTAGCGCATCTGATTTCTCTGTAGCAAATTTAAGTGATTTAACAACTGCTATTTTAGATGATGGAACAAATAACCCAAACTACGCCTGGATTCAGAGTGTTGCGTTTACTGACACTACTACGGCTGGGCAAGTTGGTAATTTAGTTACAGTGACAGTAAATTTAGTTAGTGGAGGCCCAAGAGGTTCTTTTGAGTTAACTGGCAATACAACTATAAAACTTGACATCGATGGAAAAGTTGAAGAACCACCAATAGATATTATTGATTACGTTTTTGATTTTTCAATTAGTCTTCCAGATTTTTCTAATGTTATTCTCACGCCAGTTACTGGAGTTAATATTAATGGATTAAGCCAAGCTACTGAAATTAATAATAATGCAACATTAGCAATAAGTGGCCAAACTAATGTTAGTGAAAATACAAATATAGCAACACTTGTTGTTAATGCTGACGCAGGTTATCAAATAGATAATCAACCATATTTAGCTTATAATAATATGGATACTAACTTAGTTACTTTGGACTTTGTCAGCATGCAGGCTAATAGTCCTGTTACGTCTTATACATTTAATGTTATGTTTAAGAGTAGCGTTGAAGTAAAAGAAAATAAATCTTCATATGCAGAATTAAAATATAATATAAGTCAAATACCAGAAATTAAAAGAGAGATTGTAGATATAGCACATGGGGAAACTAATATATCAGTTTTAGGAGAAACTAGACCAATAGAAATATTTGGTGATTCTGAAGCAGATTTTGATGTAACAATAAATAGAGTTAGTGATGGTGCTTCTATACTAAATACAACAATAACAAACTCAAGCGTTTTAAGTCCAGATCAAGGGTCAGTTAATTCTATAAATAAAAAATTAGAATCAGGAGGTGGAATAAAGTCTTTTAAGTTTGATCAAGCGTTTCCTGCTAATCCCGATGCACTATCAACTACAATTAAAACTACTCAAACTAGCACGACTATGGCATTAAATGGAACAAGCCCAACAAGCAGTCTTAGAGTTGGAGACATATTAGTTTACGACGCTATAACGTCTATGGCTAATATAGCTGGTGGCGGCATAAACGAACCTGTCACCATAGTATCAATAACCGACGCTGATGAAATTGTTTTATCAGCTAATTTAATACAAGCATCAGGTGAGACCGTTAAATTTAGAAGAGATGAAAAGTACGATATTAACATTTATCCAAAACCAGGTTCTACACTTAACTCAAGTTTACCTAGTTCAAAACCGCATTTTAGATTAACACAGCATCCAAAACCTAAATTAACAATTATCCCGCTTGCTAGTACTAATTATACTTTTCCAAGTGACTCAAAAGTTGTATTTGAATCTAGTCCTGGTGCTAAAAAAAATAAATTAAGAGAAGGCAAGGGCGCTGTTGGTGGAACTTCTAGCACTAATTTAAATAATGATTTGTTTACTTGCACTTTTGTAGCAACTAGAAGCAGTGGAACTTTTAGTTCAGTTGACGTTCCAGTTTGGTCAAGTAAAACAAGATTTAATAATGATAGCACTAATGATTTTGCTTTTCAAGCAAGATCTATAGACGGGGTGGACAGTCTTAGTTTTATACCAAGTGAAGCTGGTTACGATATAGAAATATTTAATTGTAACGCTTCTTTAAATGGCGCTAGCACAGTAGCAACTATAACATTTGATGTCCTTATTAAAAAGTTCGGAGATTTTAACTCTAGTATAGTTTTAGTTAGTGGTCAATTTCTCCACTCATAAAGTATAATTTTAAATATTAAATTATGTCAGATATTACATTAACTTTTTCATCAAATGAGCAACCATCATTACAAGTTGGTGATATTGCTTATTATGTTAATCCTACAACCAATTCAGGTTTCCAAGTATGGAGTACAGATGATTCAACACAAAATGATTTAACATATATAGGGCCTGTAACTTCTATTACTAGAGGCTCTACAACTTTAACTATTATTTGTGATATAGCAAACGATGTTACTTTACCTACAACTTCTAGTTTTATTTTATTTTCTAAAGATAATTCTGTTAATGCTTCTTCTTTACTAGGATATTATGCTTCAGTTAAATTTAAAAATAATTCTACAACAGAAGCTGAGATGTTTGCTGCCGCGTGTGAAATAGATGAAAGTAGTAAATAATAAGCAAAAAATGTAACTATATAATAGTAAATTAACAGATATGGCAAATAATAAAAATCAAACAGGAAGTCCTTTTAAGTGGGTGCAAATGATTGGGCCCGCTGTAAATTTAGCTGGAAGTATTATCCAATACAGTGCAGCTAAAAAAGATCACAAAAAGAAAGAGAAAGAAGCAAAGAAAGCTCAAAGAGAATTTAATCAAATGAAAGAAGTCTACTCTAACGTAGACACTAGTAATCCATTTGAAGACTTAACAAATCAATTTGCTGGAATGGAAAATACAATGGAAGACTTAACAGTTAATAAACAACAAGCTGAATTCCAAGCGCAACAAGTACAGCAACAGCAAGCTAACATAATGAGTGGTTTAAGAGGAGCAGCTGGCGCTAGTGGTATCGCTGCATTAGCTCAAACAATGGCTCAGCAAGGTCAATTAGCAACTCAACAAGCTTCCGCTAGTATAGGTCAACAAGAAGCGGCTAATCAACAAGC
>CEQB01050599.1_pt1 | contig 10267 bp, 5 predicted proteins | sample 530581 | NCBI WGS metagenome assembly CEQB01 (sample SAMEA2620588, study PRJEB7988) | marine metagenome | biome: marine biome (ENVO:00000447); feature: deep chlorophyll maximum layer (ENVO:xxxxxxxx); material: "saline water (ENVO:00002010), including plankton (ENVO:xxxxxxxx)" | depth 75 m
CATCTTGACATGGGTCATGAACAATCAACCATGATTGCATCCTCTCTTCTGAGTCACCCGTCTCTTCGTGATGATATGATGAAGGCCGTCAAAATCGCAAAAGAGGCTGCACCACAGCAACCTATCCTACAGATTGAAACACATGTGTTCCCCGAAAACGGCGACTCATGGTTTGACGCATATCTTGGCAAGAGTGCTGACGAGGTCGTCAAAGACCTCAAGCGTGCTCGACGCAAGATGAAAGACATGAAATTTGACATTGATGGTGCTATCAAAAGCGTGCGTGCTCTCAAAGCACAGGAAGTTGAGCAAACCATATCATCGATACCATGGGCAGTCGAACACGCCGACACCATTCGCAATCTTGGCTTAAGTGACCGTAATCTCAAATCACTACGTACGTTTGGCACAGCAAGGGAGTCAACCTTGTTGCGGGCCTGTCATATGTGGGAAGCAGCCGACGAAGCCCTCAAAATGCTCGATGACTTTGAGGATGTTTGGGGCGAAGAAGAACGAAGCGCTTGGGTCACTGCTATGCAACAGCGACAGGATGCACGTAAGATGTGGCGAAGCGGCCTCCATCAGGTCGATACACTCACCAAAGAACAAAAGAACTGGCTTGAGTTAGCAAAGAAAGAATTGGAAGACAAAGGGCACATGGGCGCACGTGACATCACAGCCAATCTCATTGAAAAAGGTGTGAACCGACTCACAGCCACACGCATGAGCAAATTGCTCTCGATGTTTGGTGAGGAGATGGACATTGTCAAAGCACCTCGACGTGGGGAATATGTGCTTCTCTCATGCGATGGGTTAGTCATCAAAGACCCATGGGCCTACGCTGCTGGATTCATGGATGCTGATGGTTCAATTTTCATTACCAAACGAGGTGAAGTTCGTGCATCAGCCGTAGCCACCGGGGACAGGGGACGTATTCACTGCGAACGATTACAAAAGACGCTTGGTTGCGGCACACTCTCACTTGACGAAAAGATGTCAAAGAACAGCAAGCGAACAACACATCGACTCAACTTTCACTCACGAGATGATTTGAAGAAAGTTCTTAACGGAGTGCTTCCGCACTTGCAATTGAAGTCGACTCAAGCAAAGGCCGCATTGCGATTCCTTGAAGAGAATGACACGATGAAAAAGGAGCAGTATCGTATGTTGGTCATGTTTGAAAACTGGAAGGACGACGCTGACGCTGTCCAAAAGAAATTAGATGCATGGGGTGTTGATGCGGACACTATTCGTTCTTGGGGAAGTGATTTGTGATGGCAGATGAAAAAGTCAAGGGTGTTCTTGGTCGTTTGGCCGACCGATTTAGACGACGACGTACACCTGAGCCTCAGATGCCATTGTACACAACGGGCATCCAAGAGCCAGTTATTGTTCAAGGTATTACAATACCTGCACTATACTCGGTTGCATCTGAGAACCTGATTCTTCGCACAGTGCTTTCGACGCTGCAACAAGAGATATTCAGACGTGGGTATTATTGGGACAAGAAGTTTCATAAGAAGTGTACGGAGTGTGACAAAGAATATCAACACGACGTTGAGGTATGTGCCGATTGTGGTGGTGATGTTCGTGCCCCTGACCCAAACGAGATAGTTTACGGAAGATGGCTTGTTGAACAACGTAACTCGATGGAACAGAAATTCATGGATGTATTGCGTGAGATTGAATACGACCTCAACATCATGGACGATGCATTCTTGATTCTCGTCAAAGAATACTATGTCGACCCTGAAACTAACGAAGTGGCTTTTTATCGAGTCAAAGAAATTTTGCGTGGTGACCCTATATTCATGCGTATTGTCGCCGATAAGCGAGGTGTACGTGGTGGCCGGTACAAGGTCTGTCCACTGCATCGTAACCAAGTTCGTGGCTACAGTGAGACGGACAACAATTGTGAGATATGCAATCACGAATTGGAAGACGTGCATCACGTCAACACGGGTGGTGCAGGCAAGACACAGTATTATCTCAAAGGTGAAGTTATACACGTCAGTAAGTACTATCCTTCTAAGTTGTATGGGAAGTCACCAGTATCAACGCTTTGGCGTCAGGCTATGACGCTGACAGCAATGGACAATTACATGTACACAGCGTACAGCAAACGTCGCGTACCTCGTGGTTTGATTTCTATTACAACGGACAACCTTGAATCAATGAAGTCGTTTTGGAAGGGCGTTGATGAGAAACTTGAGCGCGACCCACATTACATTCCAAAGGTCGGCATTGAAAGTCAAAGCGGACGGGGAGGTGTCAATTGGGTCAAGTTCATGGACACGCTTGAAGAGATGCAGTACATCGCAGTCCGTGACGAAATGCGAACTCGTATAGCGGCATTTTATGGCGTATCGAACGTGTTCATGATGGACACGGGTAAATCGGGTGGGTTGAACAACGAAGGTTTGCAAATTCTTGTTACCAACCGTGCTGTTGAGTTTGGTCACAAGGTGTACACTGACCACCTCTTCCCACGACTGATGGAAGAGATGGACATTAACGATTGGAAGTTGACGCTTTATCCGAACGAAGAAGAGGACGAGGTTACTCGACTCCGAAGAGACGAAATGGAGGTCAACATCGCACAACGTATGGCCCAACTTGGATTCAAGCCTGAACTCATTGAAGAGGGCGGTCGAGATATTCGCTTCATTTACAAGCCGATGGAGCCGGGTATGGCAGGCCAACCTCAGATGGGCGGTATGCCCGGTGGTATGCCCGGAGGTATGCCCGGAGGTCCGCAACCAATGGCACAGCCCGGAGGCTTGCCAAGTCGTAACATGCCACCACAGTTGGCAGGTGCACTTGCAGGTCAGGCAAGCGCAGGCTTGAGACAAGCACAAGGGCCTGCTTCACAGCCCGGCGGAGAGGGGATGGGAATACGCACACCCCGTGGGCCTGCCAGTCCACAGAACAGAACAAGCATGGGCGCAGGCGCACCGTTTTCAAGCGTACAGCAGCGAGGACCGCAAGGCACACCGCTTAGCCAAGCCATGAATAACATACGAAGAAATTGACGGAACATTCAATACGATGAAGGTTATGGGATGCGTATGGACCTGACGAAGATGGACCCTATGGCTCGTAAAATGCGTTCACATGTTGATGCGTTTTTCAAAGCAATTGAAGACAACGACAGTGTGTCAGCAAGTTCGCACATTAACGAAGTAAGCAAGTACGCTGAATACCTCTCAGAAGACGTATCAAAAGCACTATTGAAAGCCGATATGCCACAAACGCGTGGTATAAATGACATCTATGCAGGCGGCGTACCAGTCCGCAAATTCAACAGCGTTCAGACCGTTCACGAAGCAACAACACAAGTCTTGCCCGGTACAATCCGAACAAGTCGACGTGGACCTATCATGCAACGTCGAAACAACAGGAACCTTTGAGGTGATTGAATGAGCGAAGAAGTCGTAGAAGAGGGAACGGCTGAGAAACTCATGGGTGCTTTGATTACAAAGATGGAAAGCATGGACAACAGTCTTAGCATTCTCAAAGCCGAAAACAATGCACTCAAGCAAATCGTCGCTGACCCTGCTATGCTCTTGAAGCGTGCGGGTTTCATCCGAAGCGGCTCCAACAGCGCACCGATGGACGTCATGCCTGACTTGTTCCGTGGTGACGCAACATACGATATTCTCAAAGATGAAACAGCCGGTGGTATTGCAATTCCTGAAAACAATCAGGAGTTCCACGAAATGGATTGGGCTGACATTCATCGCCTTGCCGAAGAAGCAAAGGGTACAGGCAACTTAGGAAACAACATGGGAATGGAGTGATAACATGCGACCCCGATACGAACCACGAAGTCCAAAAGTCGACCAACTTTTGAAGGCAGCCAAAGAACTTGAAAGCCGAATGATTGCGAAAGAGCAAGGCATTAAGTTTGACCAAAAAGAAGGAACAGCCCTTGGCGATGTTCAATTCCACGTACAGGTCGGTGGCGAAACTGGTGTCCAAAACCAATACTATTCGACCAACCAACGTCTGATTAGCGTTGAAGATGTCACAAACAAGGGTGCTATCTCAGAAAACAGCGACATCCTTGACAAGAACCCACATTACCCAACAGCACTTTCGACGCTCGCAGGGCACTTTGTGGACGGCGGCGGAGAAGCGCAATCGCTCAAGAAAGCGTTGGAAGCACGCATGTACCGCCAGTGAATGGCGGTGATTAAGTGACGATTCCGAACCCCAGTGGTGGAGAGGAACAAGAAGGGGCTGACCCATCGTTTCAGTCTCCTTTTCCATTAGCACAACAGCCTGACCCTACTTTTGAAGACGTTGCATCTCTCGGCATTCTTGACCCGTCGACAGACATGCGGGTATCGGAGGGTATGGATAGAGCAGCCCAAACCATGCCTGAATCGGTTGAAGGTCGTGCACCCTTCGCTGAGCGCATAAAAGCACACGATAGCATCGTGCATATGGGTTCGCAGTGGCTTCATCAACAGATACGACCACCAAGCCGAGAACATCAGGGTACAGAAACCGAGCATTTTTTTGAAGACCACTACCACAGTCCTGACTTCAATCCGCTTTGGGGTGACCATGACGAAGATGACGACGAATCGCATCCTGAGTTCAGTAACGTGTTGGAGCGTTATTTTCTTGACAATGTTCTCGACCCTGAGGTCGAAAGTGTAGCACAAGAGCATGACAGAAAAGAGGAGGCTCACTATCGACATCATGGAGATACTGCACTGTACTCACCTTCCATGTACGGTAAGGAACGGGTATCTAATCATGCAATATACGAGATGAATTTCACCAACTGGGAAGGAAGCCCTGCGGGTATAAAGGCACTCAAAGAAGAGACACTGTTGGGTCGTGAAGGTATTGACTTTGACGAAGCCATGCGAAGACGACACATGAATGAAGCGAAAAAGACGTGGAAAGATTTTGACACAAAAGGCGAAGGAACAGACCGCACTGTCGGGCTTGGTGAACTGGATTATTACTTTGGATTGGAATGGCTCAGTCCCAAAGACAGGGTTGCGTTTTACGAACACATGATGGAACACGGCTCGATGAACAAGGACAAGGACCGTCTGTTCTTACCTGACTTGGGCATGAGTGTACCTATGGGTCGGTTCGTAGCAAACTTTCATCAGCGCTATGCTCCAGTTCATGCACACCACACACGTGACGTAGACGCTACAGGTGAACCCGGACTGGGTCGTCTTTACACTCCTCCACAGGACGACATCAATCCCGCTGAGATGTACAAAGACCTTGAGGGTACAGAATTGTTTCAGCGACTGAAAGATTTCTACGAAGGCATCACAGGTCAAAAGTTGAAGCATTTGGCGAAGGTGGAGAAGGGTCGACTCATACCAAACGATACAAAAACAATCACCCCCAACGATTTGTTTGCTATGGCGAACATGGGTCGTGCAGGTCAGAAACTCATGCGGTACGATGACCCATACTATTCACTCAACCGAGGTGACCCTCGTACGATTGCTTTGCTTGATTCGTTGGAGGGCATCGACGAACTTGTCAAAGACTTCGTAAGTATTCACAGGGATGCTACGAAAATGAAAGGTAACGGTCGTCGGTTGCGAAACGCTATTCAGTTTTTTACACAGCCGTTTCTTGCTACCGAAGGTGAGAACGCACACCCTGAGTCGTACATGGACGGTAAGCAAGAATCACTCAGCCATCACTTTTCGACACCGTTCTTGGGGAGAGGCGGACTTGGTAAGACGCATGCAACTCGTCTGAACACCATGCATGCAGCGCATCGCTTTTTGCCCGAAGAGGGAGACGCTATGTCGTTTTTGACAACTGGTGAGCGCTCGCGTATAGGTGGTGACATAGTTGGAGTAGGTGATGCAGGGTCGTTTCGCCCTGAACTGATTGGTCTTGCCGATGCTGTCGAAAACGTAATGGCACCATTCGGTCCGCCTGAATCGGAACTGACAGCAGTTAAGCGTTATCGTAAAACCGAGAAGGGGCTGTACGAAGCCAAGCAGGTTGCTGAAATCAGCCCCAGCACGGGTCTGACTGCTCAATTAGGTCCGCACAACCTCAAGCGTACTATAGGTCTAATTTCGGGTGCTAAAGTCAACAGCACACGGCACGACACGACGACCTCTCCAAAGTATTACAATCAACTGATGGAATCCAAGCATAAGACCACTAGGGATAAAATGACTAATGCCATGCTCGATGCTGTTGCTCTAGGATTTGAGCATGTCAACACCATTGGCTCACGCAACGCATTTGGACCAAAGTCGACTGAAACAGGAGTGATGCGTCGTGACCAAGATGCTGCTTTGCACCACCATCAGTTGTCCGGAATGATTGGTGCGATACATCCACCTGCCAACCCTTCGTTCCAAGAGGATGTTCATCATCCTCACAGCATACACCCTGATACAGAGATGGCTGCGGACCGTGACGAACTCGGAATGTTGCAGGGGATTACGCAAGATAATTATGATAACGATTTGAAAGAACTTCAAGCGCTACGCGAGAACGCACACGAGAAGCGCATGTTTCTTAGCAGTCTGAGAGACAATCCACCAAAGCCACCTGCTGTTCTTGGTATGAATGATGAATCGAGGGCGTGGTTCTTAGCCTCACAAGAACACGAAAAAAGAATCAAGGACGCCGAACGAGATGCAGCGTTGGCCGAGGGTAAGGTCGGTGCACACGTAAATACGTTTAGACCAAGAATGTTGGAATACAGCCAAGCCGAGGATGAACTCAACGCACTCATCGAACAACAAGCGCGTGGTATGCCTGTATCAGAAGACGAAATCAACGAAGCGCACGAGCGCTTGGAGGCTGTTGAGCAAGAACACTATGCGCCCATCGAGGGAGATTATCAAAGGCATTTGCGGGATAAGGGAAGGACATTACAAAACAAGGTGCGAAGTCACATCAACGCAATTGAGAACGTAGCCAAGCAAGTGCTCGCTGAGGCTGAACAACAGGGCTTTGATTTGTTTTCGATGGCACCACCTGACACTGTTATGGCATGGGCTATGAAAACAGCGAACGACATTCTTGCTACTCAAGACCAAGATTTTCACGGACAAGAAGCATTGTCAGCGGGAGTGGTACGTGAGAAAACGCACGTAAGGCACGACGCTATACAAGACCAAGTCAAAGCCTTCATGGACACGGATGATGCTCACGAAATCGGGCCAAACGAAAACGTAGACAAGGCTACAGCAAGAGTGTTTGGCGAAGAAGCATCACCTTACCAAAAACGAATGTTAAGAGATATTATCAATCAAGCCAGTAACCAAGGCTCGCCTGTACGAATTGCCACGGTACGAGACCTCTTAGGAAAAATACCGTTCCCTACTGGTGCATCATTCAACATTTCTGAATCACTGCCCGACGATTTTCACGCACTTCTTGACTATCCTCACGACAGGGAAGGTAACTTTGAGTTGGGAACTGTCCGAGCACATCCGAACAGTAGGAATAAATCAGAACTCAAAGCACATCCGGCTATGCGCGCAGCGTCAGCGGTATCGAGAATGCTTGAGACATTGTCGGACCGAGGTCTGAACATTGAGGTACCAAATCAAAAGAAGAAAGGTCAATTAAATGCACATTATACTGGTAGCAAAGTCAATGACCCGCTATCACGACCGCACGTCATCCGTGAAAGTAAGGCTCATCGACTTACGAATTTGCTTCACGGGATTGTAGTCGATGACGGCTCAGTTGAGTACGACCCAACGCATGAAGCCTCCAAAGAAAGGTTTGCACTTACGTCAAAGCCGATTGGCCGTGCCTCACATCCTGACACAGAAACATCCGTCATGTCGATTTACAACTCAGATGGGTTGCGTTCTCACAAAGGGCACATGCACGAAGTTCCGTTCCGCATGGATATAAGAGATGGTCGTATGCAGTTTCGACCACAAACGCCAAAGAAAATGCGATTGGTCACGCCCATGGGAGGTTCAGTGAGAAGAGTCTTACCTCAACAATATCATGGTCACTTTGGTGCACACAACGATGACCGTTCGGTTGAGCGACAGCCGAATGCCACACGCGCTAACCAAGCCCAAACGACTTTGAGTGACAACCTACTGGACATATCGACGAAGATGGATGGACCTGCATTGTTGGCTTCGCTGACCAACCCTGATTTTATCCGTAAGGATATGCCTGAGGGCTTGCCGTCACTGCAACCGATGCATCGCATCTTTGATGTCGATGACCTTGAACACCTGCGTGGATTCACAGGCGACTGGGTCGTCAGCGACTATCCTGAGGGCGAGCGAATGTTCGTCACCAAGAAGGACGACGATGTTGAAAGTAAGGGTTCACTTACTGATGAAGAGAAGAAAGCGTTCAAGCAGGTATCTGACAAGGACTTCTTGGTTGACGTTATACGACGTGAAAGTGGGTTGTACATCTTTGAGGTCATAGAGTACGATGGCAAAGAGGTTCACGATATACCAATTCAAGACCGCATCAAGTTGTTGCGTGGTATGCTGCAAAGCGTTGAAGGTGTCGAAGCCCCAAGCGCATCTGACACGAAGTTAACTGATGATGTTGGACTGGCTGACGCTATCAAGAACATTGAGAGCGACCGTATCTTGTTGCGTGACGCAAAGTCCACATACATGAAAGGCGAGGCACGTCATCCGAAGTGGGTCATGTATCAGAAAGGCAACGACGTCACACTCATGGTGCTTGAGCGACGAGGCGAATCACCGTACACGTATCGACTTGGCACAGGTCCAATTATTCATGGAGAGGACTTAGGTGACCGCGCAGTCAAGATTGAGGATGACATTTACATGGACATCGGCGCATCGTTCAATGCTCCTGAAAAGTATGAGGTCGGTGACTACGTCAAGGTCAACGTCACAAGCGTGACAGAAGGTGAAGCATCTGAGAATCAAAAGGTGTATACCGTTCACGCACCACGCATCGAGGGTGAGGCTGAGGGCGAGCCACTGGTCAGCACAGAGAGCCTTGCTATGTTAGCAAAGGCTGACATGGCGCAAAGCCCACTCAACATCTATAGAAGCGACCGTCACATTCGTGTATCGTTTGAAGCAGGCGATGTTCTGTACAAAGCGACCACACGTGGCTCGTACTGGACTGTGCACACACCTGTAGCCGATAACGACTATCTAATTCGTTTGTCTGAGAGCCAACGACCGTTTTGGTCACCAGTTGCTGGTGTGATGCTTAAGGGCGACTTTTCTATAGAAGAACGAGAGGACAAGGCTGAGGTCCACGAAAGCAAAGGCGACGGTAAACCACTCATTCCGCCAAGAAAGATTCAAGATACGAATAGGTGGGACAAAGAGAAGAACAAGGTTATGAAGAAGGGCGTCGAACTTCTTGAGCGACTGTTGGCGAAAAGCGGTGTAGGTCAAGTGGGTACCAGTATGTCAGGACCCAAAGGACTCGGCATAGATTATGGCACACCAATCCAATCACCAACAGGTCCAACAAACCCTGACGATGCAAAAACCATGCCTGACTACGATGTGCGTGATATTGAGCGTGACAGGAAAGATGAAGAAGAAGAATCGAAGGACGTCGAGGAAGTTGATAGTAAGTTGGAACTTACAGAAGATAAGGCTGTCTACCATATCTGATTAAATAGAATGACACCTGTAAGGACTACAATGGTCATGGCATCGCCACTACAATCCGCCCGATTTGAAGGCGGTGGCACTATATCGCTCCTCAAGAGCGACAATGGCCTTGTGATTGCAGGCTATGCAAGCGTCGAAATGGTCGACAAACAAGGTGACCTTATTACCACAGGTGCACTCAAGGGTGCATTTGACAGTTTCATGAAGGCGGACGGATTCCGCAATGTACAACTCGCACACTCCAACATCCAAGTTGGAGAAGTTATTCCACAGTACACTGACAGCAGTGGTCGATTGTGGAAGTCCGGTGTCGATGACGCTGGACTCTTCGTTGTCATCCAAGTACGTGATGACATCGAAAAGGCTCGTGAAGTAGCCAATGAAATTCGCAAAGGCGCCCTTAGGGGTTTCAGTATCGGTGGACAAGCATTCAAGCGAATGCGAAAAGCCGACTCGGAACACGGTGATTACACCGAGATTTCTAAACTGGAACTTCACGAGGTAACGATTTGTGAAAAAGGTATAAACCCGGAGGCGACATTCCGTATATTGAAGGAGGATAAAACAATGACTGAAAGTACAGACATGAACACAATGAGCGAACTGTCGTCCGTCTTGGACCGCATCAACACCCGCCTCGACGTTATGGAGAAAGG
>CEQB01004937.1_pt1 | contig 10232 bp, 19 predicted proteins | sample 530581 | NCBI WGS metagenome assembly CEQB01 (sample SAMEA2620588, study PRJEB7988) | marine metagenome | biome: marine biome (ENVO:00000447); feature: deep chlorophyll maximum layer (ENVO:xxxxxxxx); material: "saline water (ENVO:00002010), including plankton (ENVO:xxxxxxxx)" | depth 75 m
GGGCCTTATTTGAAACTATCGCTGGTTCTACGTTATCTATGAACAATTTGTCATCAATTAGGGGACTTTCGTCTACAACTAAGAAAGTTGGGTGCTGTCCTCTAATAGCTTGTCCTTGGTTACTAGGCGCCAACGGAGCCCTTCTCATTATAGTACCCCCCTTAAGTGTTATGTTGGGCTTATTATGAAACCTATAATTAGCCACTAGACCATTGAGAAACGTATTATCAGCAAAGTGTCTATATACATAATTAAATATAAGTGCTGCTTGGTCCTCAGTTGGTGCTAAAATAAATATTAAATCTCTAAATCTATTAAAAAACATGTAAATAGTAACTGCTACAGATAAAGCAAATGATTTACCACTACCTCGTGGAGCTAGAATAGCTAATTTCTTTTGTTTGTCATCATCTCTGTCAGTTAAACATTCTAAAACTATGTCTTCTTGTAAAGGTCTTAAAAGTAAAGGACGTTGTTGACCATCAATAAGGTAGGCTGAACAAAATGCACGTATCAATTTACGCATCTTTTCTTTATCTCGTCTACACTTCTTAAATATATTTTCTAAGTGTTTTGAATCTAACCCGCCTTTACCGGTCAGAATCTGTTTTAGATGGCTTTGGTTCTTTATCATTTGTTAATTCCTCTAAAAATGTCCCAAAGTTCTCTGAACTTTTTTCTACGTCTGTAGGGACTTCTATATTCAATGCTCTGAATTCAGTATGTATATCTCTTACTATCGAGTTTCTTTGTCGCAATAACTCTGTTCTAGAGTTAACATCCCGAATACATATAAGAATTTCTTCCCAAAGCAAGTCTTCAAGCGCAAGATTGCGCGCCAAAAGGCGGACAAGTTCTTTATGACGTTCATATTCTCCTTCTCCAACCCTCTGACGTAATCTTTGCTCGTATTTCTCTACGTCCTTCAAAGTGCTTTGCCTTCATCAAGGGCTGCTTTGACTTTAGACTTGACTAGTGCGGCAAGTTCGTCGTCTTTTTCATCCCATGCTGTTATCAATACATTTCGAACTAATGAGTCTTTTACGTGCTTCTGCGCTTGTTCATCTAGCTTTTCAAAAGCTTTCATCTGGGCTTTGCTTAGATTTCCATCTAACATCTTCATCAATTCAGCTTCGTTGTTTTTTAAGTACTTGAATACTAATTCTTTAACTGCGGGTACTTGATAAGCTACTGCGCTAGCTAAAATTAATACCATAGTAGTTAATCCTGCTAAAATTGGTTCGTCCATTATTTGGTCTAACATTCCAGATTCTTCTACAGTCTCAAGAAGAGCTGTGATATTTCCATCGTCAGCTGTTTCATTGGCTGCTGTTTCATTGTTTGTATTATTCATATGTTGATATCTCCATATTGGGGGACCCACGGTGGCACTTGCGTAAGTAACCAGTGAGGCAATGGCCCTGTGGCGGGTGCCCATACATATTTAGAATGTCTACCTATATAAAGCTTACCATTTAACTTTATTAGCCCAGTAAGCAGCAGACATCTTTCCCTTTTTAATATTCTTAGCGTGGCGCGCTTTGAAACTCTTTCTTCGGGCTTTAGATTTTGGGTCCATCTTCTTACCTGCTGTAGTTACACCTTGTTGACCAAATCTAATCAATTTAGTCTTACCACCCTCTTTAGCCACAACTACATGTGACTTCTTAGGGTGATTAGGTGTTCTTTTAGGTTTGTTATAGGCTGATACACCAGCTCTTGTTAGTTTAGGGTCCTTTTTCTTTTTAGGAGCCATTATTTACCTCTCTGTTTTCTTGCTGTAACTTTTGCTTTCTTTGAGAGTTCGCCATAATGAAATATTCTTTTAGATGATTTAGTGTGTGTCTTACCAGAATGTATATGACCATTTGGCATTTTATGCACTTGACCTTTGAATACTTTACCATCTTTAGTGTAGTGTTTTCTCATTAGTACTTCCTCTTCATCTTTTTTGCTTTCTTCTTTTTATATGCCATTATTTAGACCTCCTTACTGCCTTTTTAATTTTCTTAGAATACTTTGCTCTACTTCCCACTCCACCTGCTTTACGTTTCTTACGATTCGTTGCTGCTTTCTGTCCTTTGGTTAGTTTGTCTCTTACATTCTTAGGTAAGTATCGACCTCTTTTAGATTTTGGCTTTTTTTCATCACCTTTGGTAACATAGCCCCATTTTTGTTTACCCCATTTCTTTAGGGACTTCTGAGACTTTTTAAGGGCCATTAACGGTATCCTCCACCAGCGGCTTTGTATTGCTTAGCCAACATCTGTGCTTTACGAGCCGACCATTGGCCCGGAGCACCACCTTTACTACCTGCTTTGATTTTATTAAATAATCTTTTTCTCATAGTAGGTTTGGTGTAATTACCAGCTTCGTTAACTCTTGATTTAGCTTTCTTCTTTTTAGCTGGAGCTTTGCGTCTTGTTGTTTTTCTTGTTGTCTTTTTTCTTGGTGCCATTATTTCCTCTTTTTCTTTACAATGGTTTTTGTTTTACCACTTTTTGTTCTTGCGTATTTATGTGTTGCAGTTTCACGTATCAACGTACCTGAATAACGTTTACCTTTCCACATCCAAGATACTGTCTTAGCCATGTTTACTTGTATTTGTTTTTCGTATGTTGTTTGCTACCAATATGGTGCCCATGACTTTTTCTGTCTGCAATTTCTACTTCTGTTACATCTCTAATTTGTTCTAGAGCTTTCTTCTTAGAAATAGCTTTCTTTTCCAAAGCATGTGTTTTTCCACCAGCATGACTGAAAACTTTTTCACCTGAACCACTTTTACGCATGGTTAGTGTTTTATCTATGTTTTCTTTCTTATTGGTTTTATAAGGAGTAGAAACCATTATTCTTCTCCTTTCTTTATGCTAGCACTATTATTAGGTAAGTCTTTGACTTTCTCTAAATAGTCCAATGTATGAAGTGGATTAAACCCTGTGACTGGTTCACCACTACCACTATTATAATTGTATTCTAATGGTATGTTACTCTGTGGTAAATCTTTATAGGACGTGATAGGCTTTTTATAGTTCATCTCGTCTATTTCTGCTCTGTCAGGTTTGTCGAACTTCAACATCATATCTGGATTATTTTTGTGAAAGTGTTCACCTTTTAATTCGTTATATATTTTTTCTGTTGGCATATTTATTCCTCCTTACAGCATTTGCTGATTTGGTTTTGAAGACCCTCAACAGTCTTCTTGAGTTTCTCTAACTCTTCTTTCATATCTCTTACTTCGTAGTCATTCATTTTTTACTCTCCATCTTCTGTTCATGTTCTTGGTCATTAGCTTCAATCATCTGAGCTTGTTTCTGTGCAGCATCATTATAATCAATAACAGCTTGTGCTTTTGTCTTATAGAATGCTGTTTTCTCTGCTTGTTCTTGTTTCCATACATCTAAAGCATCTTTAATAATCAGAAGGGCTGGCCCACCTAATATAGCTATCAAAGTTGTATATGCTTCAATATTTTCAAGAACTTCTGAGTTATTAAGTCCGGTATGTATAACGAACCCTGCAAAACCAACCCAAAGTAAAACCAATGGTACCGCAATCATAAACATAAAGATGTCGTTAAATGTGACTCCTTCTCTAGCTTCGTTCTTACTACTCATTTTTGGTTTCTCCTGTGTTTCTTTCACTTCTACTATCGTGGTTTTTCTTTGTGGAAACATGCGGCGCGCAATATTCACAAGTACCATGAAAGCAATTACAATAGCCATAGAGGCCATTACTACTGCTAATACTTCTAGTATTTCTATCCATTTAATCACTCCTCCTCACCTACAAAATCTTCATATGTGCTATTCTTTATCATTGCTTTCACATCATCTAATTCTGATATTATTTTCGCTAACATGTTCGTTAATACCAACATCTGGTTGGCTTTCATTCCTCCTCCAATACAATATTATTTATTAAAAAATAATCTACAAATTCGTAAGTACCGTTTCTATTCCAGTCTGCATACAGGTTCACATACATCATATACCACCCAGTGTATGGTTCAGTAAACCACTCTGGACCGGATGTAAGTTTATAGTCATTACCTTCCCAACCTGTAACATTAAAAAAGTAATCGTTCCACATATATCCGTTCCACACAGTTTCGTTATCAACTACTTTGATATGTCCTACGTCATAGCCTACCATCACGGGTAGTGCCTCTTGGTCACAATCTGTATCTATATCTATTGTAATATTTAGAGAATTGGTTTCTCTAGAATAGTTTCCATATTGTAAACCATTATAAAAATAAGTTTGGTTAGCTGTACAATCGTACTCTTCGTACTCGCAACTACCGTCATCTTCCTCAGCTCGCTCATTATAATTCTCAGCGTTTATATCCATACAACCATAAACTGTTTCATTAGTTTGTGTTTCGTTTCCTGTACCATTATTTACTGGTCCACCAAGAAACTGACACCTACCATTATCATGAGTAGCTTGTGAGTTATAATTATCTGCATCGGGGTTAGTACATCCATACACAACAGGAGGAGGGAATACACAACTACCGTTATCGAAATCCGCATCGTGTTTGTAATTAACGGCCGTTGGGTCGGTACATCCACCCCTTGGCTTACCGTCATCATCTCCTCCGAAAATGTCTTCAAACGCACTTAAATCTCCTCCACCTCCAAAAAAGGCTAAAATTAAAACTGTGAGAATAGAACCAAGTTTTTTACCTAGTTGTGTCTCACCAAGTTTATCTCCTGCTTTTCCGATAGTCTCAAATAGACCTTCTTCATCCTCATCAGGTTTTCTACCTCCAAGTCCTAATGCTTCACGTTCTTCATCAGAGATTACGGAGATAGCACCATAATCATCGCGCGCCATGTATTATTTTACATGACGCTACTATTTAAAGATTACTCTTAATCAAAGTCTGGAAACTGTGATTGACTCTCAACATCTAAGTGTTTCTTCAAAGATGAATCAATATCTGAGTAATTTTCCTTTTTACGTTTTTTATAGGTTGGTTGCCATTTAGGTACTTCAGCGTCACAAGGCCCACCATTACTTTTATGAAATGAACACCACTTACATAGATTCTGAGGCTTTTGCTCGTATCTATCTTCGTACTCTTCGCGTTCCTTTATACAGTCATGTACCATCTTAATTAAGTCTTTAGCTTCATCAAGCACTTGTTGATTAACTTTAACAAAGAAGGTATCATCAAAGCGAAGGTAATTAACGCCTACGAATGTCGGCATCTCGCCCATCTCTAATGTGTATAAGAAAGCGTAGATAATCAACTGACGATAATATTCCTCTGGTAGATATGCTCCGTAGCGCTTACTAGTTTTATAATCAAGTAAAGTAGTCCCACCATCGAAATCATTACAAACTACATCAATAACGCCTACTATTGCATACTCTTTAGACTTAACCCATTTTTCTGCATACTTAGGTGCTACAGCATTCCATGCTTGTTGTTTGTTTTTAAATATCTTCCAATCAACCATTTCAGTCAATTTCTTATTAACTGAGTCTACAAAGTTTTGTAATAAAGCCTCAGTCTCTTTATACATCGCATCCATCTCAGCATCAGTGTGTACTTCCCATAACCATTTATGTTTAGCTATTTTTTCTTCCCAACCAGTTTCGAATTGGTCTTGCACCCATAGTTTAGGAACTCCTTTCTCCCACTGTGGTAAAGTACGGAATTGTTTTTTAAATAAGTCTTCTAACACTTGGTGTACTAGTGTACCTCTGAAAAGGTGTATAGTTTTTTTCTGTGGTAGTTTAGCTATATAATTATAGTAAAACTCTCGCGGGCATTTTAAGTAAGTATTAATCTTACTGGGGCTCAGTCTCATATGACTTGCTGTCCATGTTTTTTCACTCATTGTATGTCTCCATATTATCTGTACAAATACCTGCTATGTTTTGAGGCACTGAAGTTTTCGGCATTACTGCAATAGAATTTTGTCCTAATTTTTCTCCGGGATTAGTCCAGATGTATTTCTTAGAAGTTAAGGCAGCAACATCTTTATCATGCATAAATGTATGCATATTCAAATCTAATAGCATTTCAAACGCTGGTATATCTTTGGCATGACACCATAAAAAATCTTTAAATCGTAATAACCAATTAGGTAATACTTCTTGTTCAGGTTTATCGTGTCCTAGATAAAAACTACCATTATGTAGATTAACATCTATTTCCACATCATATCCTAGTTGGATTGCTTCTTCTATGTAATCTATAGTGTTCTCGCGTTCTGGCTCAGGTCCAGTTATGTTTCCTCTGTGGGCTATTAGTTTCATTTTATAAACCTCTCTAACTCGTTTGAATTTCTTACAATATTAATTGCATCACAAGTTGGGTATGGGTTTGATGTTCCATAATCATTTATAATAGTTCTGTTTGCGTGATATAAATCAAATATCACATCGTGGTATTTAACACCTTCTCTTTTTAGTTGTTCTATTGTTACATCTTTAACTGAGGAGGGTCTTGCTGTAGTAAGTATTACATACACTTTACCTGTGTTATACAGTTTGTTTAGTAGTTCTATGTTTTCTTTTATACCTTCTGTTTCACCCCAGAAAGGTGGGGTATACTTTCCAGAACTCTTTACTAACGTTCCATCTATATCTACAAATAAAGTTTTATATTCTCTTACATACTTAAACCAATCTTCTTTAGTTCCCCAGTCAATATAATTATTAGTTTTAATGGGTTTGAATTTAATTCCATTACTAATCATATCTTTTATTATATCTGAAAGATATAAGTTGTCTGTTTGTAATTTTTCATATACATCACAGAACTCATCGGCTGATTCGAAAGAATAACTACCACAACCAAATGTAGAAGATATAACATGCTTTTCTACTAAGCTAGATATATATCCATCTTCACCAATAGTAATATAACTTTTATTAGAAGGATTTATAGCTGTAGTGTCATTTAAATCATAGTAACACATAAAGTTTCCATCTTCTATGTCATATGTAAAATAATTGTCTACTTCTTTTATAATAACTTGGCCTTTGATGTTAGCGTGTTTAATAGTTTTATAAACTGTATGAGGTTGGTTTAATGTTCTTGAAGCTAAAGATACTATAGTAGTTTTATCTTCTATACCTATCTCTCTAACACATTTCTTGATAGCAGCTTTACATTTATATTTTTCTATATGTTCTTCTAAGAAAGCTAGGTATACATTATCTACTTTACTAAAGTCCATGTCTTTTAGAGCTTCTACAATCATCCAATTTCCCAAAGGATGTGTCAACATCCATTTGGGTTTTAAACCCTCGAATCTAGTGGATAAACCAGCAGCGGTAACAATCAAGTTTCTACTCATCATCTTCCCCCCATGTTTCACCAAATTCAGATTGTTGGTTGTCATAAGGATAGGTCCACCAATTATACTTAGGCCATTCTAGTTCTATACCTTCTCTTGGAAAAGAACTAAATATTTTAGGAGTTAGTTCATTGCTTGTCTGCATAACTTTATCATAAAAAACTGAACCATCATACAAATGCTCATGCGCTTCTAATAAATATTTTCTTATTTCTTCATCAAATTTAGCAGCGTAATGTGCTCCTATGTAAGTTTCAGTTCTAATGTAATATTCATAATATTTCCAATAGTCTTCACGAGGCATATCTACTATTTCGTCTATTGCGCGTGGTTCTAAAGGTATATTAAATAAATCTATTAAATCTTCACGATGACCCCAGAATATATGGTCTCTAGGGTGAAAAGCAAACAAAGGAAAATTTCCTGCTGTAAATATTTTATTATGAGGTCTACTAGTATTATTGACATATGTTATATCTATATCATTATGTTGTTCGTAAAACTCTTTCATCTTTTTCATACTATCCCATTGGTAACGTTGGTCGTTACGCATCTTAACTACATATTTAGTACTAGTGGCTTTGATTCCTGCTAGTGAAGAAACTATTTGTAAATTCCTATTCCCAGTCCCGTGACTATCTGGATATTTACTTTTTATAACTATAATTTTTTCATTTTGTATAACTGGTACTTTGTCATCTTCCCAACATGATAATATAACTCTATTTACAAAATCTAACTCAACATATATATTTGCAGTATCAAGAGCATAGTCAGAATATTTTCCTTGTAAAACTATATCTACTTTATCTTCTGAATATATGTTACTTAGACTATTATCTACTCTTGCTCTAATATCACTGTGTAAATCTGACAACAAAGATAACTGAGTATATTTGTCTCGTGATTCATCAGAGTGACCAACATACCATGCACCTGCTGCTTCTTGTAAAAGTAAACTTTCTTTACCTCTATACGATACATCTGTTATCAAAGGAGTTAAATTAAAATTAGATATATTCAACCCTACCCTAGCCCATGCGTATACTTCATGGTACTCATTTATAGATTCAAAGTATATTGACATTAAGTTATATGCTTCTGGTCTTTCTGGTAATAAACCTATGGCATTTTGGTATGCAATCTTTACATGTGCATCTCTTTCACCTTGTGTTATATAACATATACCCATTCGAAGTAATGCTTCATATGCAAGATTGTCATTGTCTGTTATTTCCGCACAGCGTAGATATAATCCTATAGCAGAAGCTGTTTGTCCTAACAATTCATATTCTTGAGCTAAATCAAAATTCTTCATAGGGTTTTCTGTATCATAAATATAATCATTTAATTTTTCTTCTAACATTATTCACCTCTTATTATCTTTTCTACAAGATGATATGGAAGACGTAATAAGAAAGCAGAGTTATCTTGGTAGCCAAATGTTATCAAAATATCTTCACCATCCTTTGCCATACCACAGCAAAACTCTATCTTACCATTCATAAATTTCCAATGAGGTGACGAACTTACTACGTTCCAATCCTTATCCCATACAATAAACTGATGTAGGTATTCAGCGTCTCTGTCTTCCTTTTCGTTGTACCAGAACACACAGTCATGAGTCACAGCCATTCTGTAATCGCCTATAGTAATAACTTGTGAACTACCACGGGGTTCTGCTCCTTGTATTAGACTTTCTCCATGGTATATTGTCTTTGTCGACTTAGCCCATGTTAGTTTAGTATCTAGTTCTTTGTTATACTTTTTAACTGGTGTGGGGTCTACCTTAACTACTTCTGTAGGACTTGTCCACTTAACAAAATGATAAGGCATATCTAATATAGGCATCCAATTTTTTTCACAATATGAACCTTTGACTGTAGCAGGTATTCTAAGCCTACTTACTTCACGTACTGTATTACCTTCAATTTTAATCTCAGACATCTCCATACGACTTTGACCATCAGACTTAACATCTCTACGACACCCACAATAATATAATTTACCATCCCATCTAACTATGCGTGCATCTTCTAATCCAACAAAATCCCAAATAGGGTCTAAGTCAAACTCGCTAGTATCTACTTTGTGATAGTTATTATTTTTAGATAGAAAGTTTGTAGTTCTAAGCTTGGCGTCATAATCTGGTCTTACATAATTCAAAGGTCCCCATGGTGTTTGAAATTTCATATCACCCTCACAATGATGTAGGGTATAAGATACATTTCTTACATTCATCAATATTTCTTCATTGTCTATGTAAATCGACGGGTTGCATAAACCTAAGCCTCCTGTTTCTTTATTGTCTACAATCAAAGGAGTAAGCTTACCACCGCTATTAAGCGCGCGTTCTACTAATGTTTGTTTCATTTAATAAGCCCCACTAATCACTGCTTTTTCCGAACACCGTAACAGATGCATCCTTTGGTAGCTCTAAGCTCCATGGAGGCACATACCCTGTATCGCAATTACAATTATGCATCCCGTGTTCACAATTACACATGGTCCATACAGTCTCTCTGCTGCCGTCTTGCTCCCGCGCAATTTTGAGTAGAATTAAATATCCTATGAGGTCATCAAGTGTGTCCTCTGTGTTGTCATCAAGCCCTACATTCTTTATTCTGCTGAGCTTGTCGTCGATTCGTGCACAGATAGCCTGTGCATTGTCGAGCTTACTAAAAATGTTGTCAGGTTCTAATGCGCTATCACCATACGCTTTGTTCTTGGCTAATAGCAAATCCCTGATATCATTACATATCCATTTGATGGAGTTTTGCGTTTTCTTTGTCATACATATTATTTTAACCTTTGACACTATATAAAGGTTTCCTAAGCCCTACTCAGCACGCCTCAACTGAGAGCCCCCTATATCTATATTATGCTATGCTATATAGAGCTTATTATATAGGGT
>CEQB01014808.1_pt1 | contig 10195 bp, 7 predicted proteins | sample 530581 | NCBI WGS metagenome assembly CEQB01 (sample SAMEA2620588, study PRJEB7988) | marine metagenome | biome: marine biome (ENVO:00000447); feature: deep chlorophyll maximum layer (ENVO:xxxxxxxx); material: "saline water (ENVO:00002010), including plankton (ENVO:xxxxxxxx)" | depth 75 m
AAAGGGTATTAGGACTTCTTTAAACGCTGATTATGTACAAAGAACAGAAAGTGTTGCAAGTGAGCCAATAGGTTTAACAGGTTGGAACCCTTTGAGTGATTCTGTTGGTGCTAATGAGGCAGAGATATATAGTGAAGCCGCATTTTCTTTTACTCCCAACTTAGATACTTACGAAAGTATTAATGGGTTTCCTTCGTCTACAGACTCTATTTCTATAGGTGGAATTAATGAGTGTTGGAAGACAGCTTTAGTAACAAACCGAAGAACTTTTATTGCGAATGTAAGACTTAATAACCCTGAAACAGGAAAGCCAAGGCTGTACGGGGATAGGATAATGTATTCTATGCCTAATAAGTTTGACACCTTTCCTTCTTTTAACTTTATTGATGTTGTTAAGGGAGATGCAGATAGTTATGTAAAACTAGAAGAGTACGCAGACAGAATTATAGCCTTTAAGCACAATTCAACACAGATTGTAAATATATCTTCACCATCAGATACAAACTGGTTTTTAGAAGACAATATAAAGCATAATGGAGTACAGCATCCTTCGGCTGTTGTAAGGACTGACTATGGCGTTTGTTGGGTTAATGAAAATGGTTGCTATATTTATGATGGAAGAAGAATATCAAACCTTATAGATGGTAAGATAATAGAAACGAGCAGTGCCAATGGGCTTTTTCCTCCAGCTTGGAACGACTTTATGTTTGCATCTGGAACTATAGGGTATAGCATAGTGGGCTATGAAAAAAGAAAAAAACAATTAATTGTAATGAAGAACTGTAACGGAGATAATTCAACAACAAATAATTACGGTGGTGTTTCTGCAAATGGCTCTGTCAGTAGTGGCGATGCTTATATCTATGACTTTAAATCTGGTGCTTGGACTTTTGCAGACAATGCCTTTACTGATCAAAAAAAATACACTAATTTTATTACAGACTATCAAGGAAATTTATTTTTTGGTTACGAAGACAGTTCTTCTGTAGAGATGAGATATTGGAGTAATGAGCCTGCAAATCAAAGCAATATTAACATTACTACAAAAGATATAGATTTTGGTCAGCCGGGATTAATAAAGAAAATATACAAGGTTTACGTTACATACATATCTACCGTAGACCAATTAACCCCCTTAGAACACTCTGTAGATGGTAAAAATACTTGGAGTGATTTTGCTACTGGCTCTGCTGGAGTCTCTCCTGCTGGAGACGATGATGGGGATTTAGATGCAGTTACAACTTATGATGTGGCTACATTCACACCCTCTTCTCCGGTTTCCTGTCAAAGTATTCAGTTTAAATTTAACCCTCCTGACTCTGGTCAGTTCACAGTAAATGATATTAGTATAGAGTATAGAGTTTTGCCATCAAAGAAGGTTAGCTAATGTCTTATGACAGAGTAGCGAGAAAACTTCAGAACAGCAAAGAAAGCTCTTTATCTTCTGGAGACACAAAGTCTGTAATTAGTCACCCCCCATCAGCACAATCTATGAAAGAGGGAGAGCAGGTGTTTGTTCGCAGTGCTAATAAACCTTTAGCTTTGTTTAAAAAAGACAAAGGTCGTTTAAGCAAAGTTTATTTAAGTAACGACGGAAATCAAATTGTAGATCAAGATATAAATGTAGGTAGAGCAGTCAATCCTCACCTATATAAAGTTCAGGGTCATAATTGGCCTGCATTCAGAGCCACCATTACCAACGGTCAGACAATAGCTAACCATTCAAGTAATTTTACAGACTTAACGTTTAGTGGAGAGCTGTATGACAATGACAATAACTTTGCTAGTAATGTGTTTGTCACACCGTTAAAAGGGATTTACCACTTTGAATTAAAAGTTTTATACGATGACGATGATAGTGATGAGATAGATGCAGGGGAAAGAATGGATTTGAGAATATCTAACAGTACTGATGGTTCAGTATTTGAGCAAGCTGTTAACCATACGAACGTAGACTATGCTTCAAATAAATTTATTTTATTTACCTGTAGTACGGATTATTTAATAGAAAGCGGAAAAACAATTAAGGCTCAGGTGCTTAATGCTTCTGGTGCAAGTCAGGACATTTATAGTGCTCAAAACTACTATTCTTATTTTACAGGTTTTTTAGTTGCACCTGTTTAGTAGATTTAATATAAATGATACCCTCTTTTACTATAATTGTATTAAATTTTAAAGGATTATAATATGCACTACTCTTCCAATAAATCAAAAGGGTACACACCTATTAGCTCTGGCCCCAATCGAAGCGGCTTTTATATGGGCCCCCAAGACAACCTTTTAAGCATGATGCAAACTGGCGGATCTCCAACTGCTTTTAATAGGAGTTTTGGTTTAAGTGCTGGTGGTGCTAGATTAGCACAGGCGAGGCAAAGACAGTCTGATCTAAGAAAGCTTGAAGCGGCTCAACAAAGAGAGGCAAAAAGACAGCAAAAAGGGGGTATTTTCGGAAGTGTAGGTAGTCTTGCCGGCGGCCTTCTTGGTGCGGCAATCACTCCTTTTGCTGGCCCTGTTGGCTTAGCTATTGGCTCTGGGCTTGGTACGGCTTTAGGCAAGGGGCTTGGAGAGAGGTTTGGTGCTGGGAAAGCACAATCCGTTGATCGTTCTGGTACGGTATTTAATCAACAAGCCTTTAAAGATGTTGGTCGAGCTAGTAAAGATTTTACGAAAGGGATTTTGCAAAGAGCTGGTATGGCAGGTGTGACAGCAGGTTTAACTGCTGGGCTTTCGCCTTCTGGGGGTATATATGGCAAGTTCAAGGGTAAGCTTGCTGACCCTATTAAGAACTTTATCGGTAGGACTAAGGCTGGAATGACTGGTTTTAGTGGCTTTGAAGGAACTGGGTATGGCACTAATTTACTGTTGGATATGGCAGGCAAGGCTAGTGATGTTAAAGGTGCGGCTCTTCAGTCGGGTCGTGGTTATGGTAGCGGAGTTTCTGGAGGGTTTAGATTTCGCCCACCGGAAGACTTATTAGATTTTAGTTCTAAGACTGAATCAGCGATGGATCAGATTAGAAAGTTAGGCGATCAAACAATGCTTTTTGATACATACGCTTCTATGCCAAAAGCACCTACATACACAAATCCTAATTTTGGAGCAAGTGTTGATCCTACTATGTATACAAGCTTTGAAGAATTTGACCTCTTTAACCCTCTTGATCAAAGTCCTCTCTAGGTATGCCGGGATTTAAAACAAATACTTTATTTGACTTAATGTACGGCGACAAAAAGAGCAACTTGCTTGATGATATTGTTGGGTATGAGGATGGTGGTTTCGTAGGGTTCCAATATGGAGGCGGTCTAACAGCAGAGCAGGTGCTTAAAAAGCAAGGTCTTGATCCTACTCCAGAACAACTAAAATTATTTTCCGATATGGATCCTACTCAAATACAGAATCTTGCTAGGGGTTTACAAGAGAATTTACTTACAGGAACTCAACAGTCTACACAACAACAAGTCCAGTCTGGATTTGGTGGTTTTGGAGCTGGTCAACAGGCGATGAGTCAAATGAGGCAAAGTGCACAGGAAGGATTGTCTAGGGGTATCGAACAAGCTCAAAGAGACTTTACATCACAAACATTAGGCACTGCGGCTGATTTAGTTGCTGGTGGTGCAGAGTTAGGAGCCAGCCCTATTGGCACAAGTGTCTTGTCTTCGGATTATAGAGCGGGGCAAGATGCGGCGGCAGGAGTTGGTGCTGGCACTGAAACAACTGGGGATTTATCCGTATCAACTATCCCTCCGGGTTGGCCTAGTGTTAACTCTTACAATGCTTGGGTTAGTGCCGGATCAGATCCTAATAACGCTACTAGCTATGGTTTTTCAGGGCCGTCTTTCCTATTAGGTGCCTCCGGAGGAGGTTACGGTGGCTAGACGTAGCATCTATTCAGCAAGACAGTCTTCCCCTTCCACATACGACACTAGCTTTGCAGACTTTTTAGATAGTATACCACAGCTTGTTGGTCAGTATCAGCAAAATCAATTAGCCCTTGAGAGACAGGAATTGGCTGATAAAAGATATGAAGACTCTGTGGCTCGCCAAACTGCTTTAGACGAGCAGAATAAAAAACGATATGAAGAACAGCAAGAACGTTTAAGCGATCAAGCTAATCGAGAAAATTATCGTTTTGCTATTGAGGGAGTTGATGAGTTTGACTATAAAACTAAAGCAAATCTTGCCAAACAATACAGACAGGATAATGATTATCAAGCTTTTCTTTCTTCGGCAGAATCTCAAGAAGAAATAACTAAAAACATACGATCTAAGATAAATAGTATACAAAACCTACCCTCAGATGCGACTTTTTATGACTTTGAAAAATTTGAATTTTCTCCAGATGAAATGCGAGTTTTAAAAGAAGATACTTTTGCTTACAACACATACGCAAAAGAAAAAAACAAATACGACACGCAAAGACAAACTGGAATGAGGTCTCTTCCTGCTAATGTTAAAATTAAGTTGGACAATGCAAATAAATTGATTTTTAAAGCTGAATCTAAGTTGATTGACGTTCTTGAGCGGGCTGGTTTAGAAGGCTTTGATATTGAAAAGGCGATAAGTGCACAGGCTAGAGGCGAGGACTATGTTGTTCCAAGTACAGTTGAGGGAACTGATATTACATCAGGAGAATACGGAACATCTATTAAAAATATACAGAGAGAGATACTGAAATATAGGCAGGTTAGGGATGCTATAAACAGTGAGTATAGAATAAAACCTCCTGAGGCAGAAGTTGATAAAATTGATGAGAGTGATGAGGGGGGTGGTACCCAAGGCCAAAGATATGCTTTTGGCGATATAGGGCCTTTTCAAGATTCAAGATTTTTATCTAGCCCTGAAGAGGCAAGCGAGAACGCAAATATGGTTAATGATATGTTTACTGTCATAACTAGTGAAGATGATACTTCTCCAGAATATAAAAAGGCTATGGAGGGACTTACTGACGTGGGTGCGGTTTCTGATATAACAATATCAAAACCCCTCCCCGGAATCTTAGGCACTAGAGAGCGATTTAGTATCAGGGGAAAAGATATAGCTGAGGGAGCTAGTGAAGATACTGGATTTAGGATAAGGCCAGATGCTAAAGCTTTTAAGTTGCCCCCAGAAGGTAAGGATAATCCAGAGTACTACGAAAGGGTTGCAAATCAATTCTTTCAAGAAGTTGGCGACTTGCAAACGCTTGTTTTAAACCCTGAGCAATATTCAGGGAGGGGAGAGGCTGGTGCCTCTTCTGAGGTTGTAGATATAAATAAAAGGCTTAGGACTAAAGATGCTTTAGTTGATCAGGTGATAAGCGTGTACAAGCAAATGCCAAAAACAGCTAAGTTTAAAGATCAAATAAAAAAACTTAAAGACATCATAGAGAAAAATCCAAAAGGTTTAGAGGTTTATTTAGATAAGAAGGCAAGAAAAGGAAAGGGCGAATTTAAGTTTAGAAAAGGCAAGATTTCTCAAGAAGATAAACGGTTTTTAGCTTCTTTAAACAAAGACTTGCAGTTGGGCCAAGAGCCTGAAGTTTCACCAACACAAAATCTTATTGATATTTTAAATAGGGCAGGTGTAGACATGCCTCTAGCCAGAGAAGTTATTCGATAGATGGCATGGCAAGCGAATCAAATATATATAAAACATACGACACTGTACTTTATAATTTAGATGGCGATCTTGATGACGTATCAATACAAAAGCTTCAAAACACAGGTAATTATTTAAACGAAAAATCAGATTATGATAATAATCTATTTGAGCCGGCTGTTTATAATATTGCCCTCTCTGAAAAAAATAACGAATACAAAACTTCAAAAGAAGACGAAAAATTGTATGGGTTTATACCCGGAGATTGGCTACCAAATTGGGTAAAAGCAGGTTATAATCAAAGCCTTACTGGGTTTACCGAGAAGATAGTTACTGGCGATGATACGTTTGATTTGTCTGGGTACGATCCAAACATATTAGAAGATATAGGTTCTTTTCTTGTTACCTTTTTTCAACCGGCAGATTTTGCAGTTACTTTAGCGACAGGTGGAGTCGGTGCGGTAATAGGAAAAGAGGCCACAAAAGCTTCTATCAGGAAAGCAATTCAGCTAGGTGTTGGCAGGGGTGTTTCTGTAAGTGATGATTTAGTAAGGTCGGTTTTGGGTGAAAAAATTACACTTTCTACGGGAAAACTTGCTAGGTCTGGAAAAGCAAAAGGAGGTTCTCCACTTAGAATAACAACAACTCCTTTGGAAGAGGCTAAAAAAAGACTGACGTTAAACGGATTAAGTCGTCAAAAAGCAGATGAGATTATAGAAAAAGCGGCACCAAAAGTTTTAAATAGAGCTTTTAATTCTGCTGTTATAGGCGGAACTCAATTAGGGGCTTATAGTGGTTTACAGTCTAGCCTTGGTCAAATTGCAAACCCCGAACAAGAATTTGACTTTGTAATGAATATAAAAAACGCTTCTAAAGGGGCTGTGTTGGGGGCTGTTACTGGAGGAACTGGGCCGATAGTAAAGAACGCTTTAAAAGGTTTGAGTCCAGTAACCCAAACCTTAACGGCAAAGGCTGTAGAGGCCACAGAATTTGGAATATTAGCCCCGTCAATGGAGGGGGAGCTTCCAACACTGGAAGACTTTGCTCATGCGGCTGGAGTTATTGGTGCTTTAGGAGCACAAAGATATGCTGCTGGGAAGCTTGTTAGTGGGTATAAAAAAATAACTCAAGCCAAAAAAGACATGGCACTGACTGCTAACGAAGGTGCTAGTATATTAGGAAGGATTGAAACCCAAACTAAAATAGAGCCCAATGAAATATTTACAGATAAAACAGGTGTGAAGATTAGAGATGTTAAGTTTGATGTTAGGACTTCAACTAAAGAAAAAACTACAACGGGGGTAGGGACTGAAACAACAAAGCTAAAAGAAGATATTGTAAATTTTAGAGATGTAAAAACAGGAGAAGCAAACACAATTAAGTTTAGCACTTTTTTAAACAGGGGCTTTACTCGTGGTGGTGCAGGTACTAAAAATGAACTTATAAAAAGAAGAGTAAGCGGTATCTTAAATATAAAAAATAATTTAAAAATGAGCACAGCAGATTTTAGAAGAGTCGCAGGATCTGAATTGGTTTCTAATAAAGGAAAACAATTTTCCAATATGTCTCCTGATAAAATAATTAAGTCTATGACCCCACTTGAACAGTTAAAAATGCTCAACCAAATGAGACATCAAGCTAGGGTTAATAAAATGTATAAACGCATAAAGGATAACGGTTGGGAAACTACGATGTTACCATATAAGCTTTTTTCTGATTATCATCAAATAAAATTTTTAGACAGGTCTGGTAAAAGATTGCAAACTCAGCTTTCTAAATTCGTTGAAAAAAAAGTTGATAACTTTGATGCAAGGTATGCAAACCTAATGGCTGTTGTTGACCAAATGCTTGTAGATACAGGACTAAATTCTCGTGGTTTTGCTAAGGGAAAAGAGTCTGTTTCTAAAAAATCCAGAGATTTGGCAAAAGAAAGAGCGATAGATATAGGAAGGAAATTGCAAGACCCCAACTCTGTTAAAGAAGTTCAAAGGTATAGAGATATTCTTGAGTACATGTGGGAAGTAGCTCAAAAAGCAGGGGTTGATCTTGGCCCTAAAGAAGAACTTTATTTTCCACACATTATTAAGCAGGGTGTTTTAAAAAAGTTAGCCACTGATATTGGAAATATTAGACATAAAAACCCTCAGCTTTTTTCAGAAAATGTAAACTTAAACGATCCAAAGCTACAAAGGCATTTTGGAAGAGATATAGTTTCTAAAGGTTCTCTATCAAGCGAGACTTTAAATATTTTATATGAAATGGCTGGCATTAAAAATCAAATCAAAGAGGGAAGAACGAGGAATGAGATACCTGACTTTGATTTAAAGATGGCTAATGCCTTTAAAAGAATTAACACTGCGATAAATGCACAGTTTTTTAATGTTGCTAAAAATTTAGAGATTGCTAGAAAGGCAAAAGACCTTCCAAGTTCAATGTTAGAAACAGATGCTAGAATTGTATTTGCTAAATATACACATCAATGGGCAAGGAGGGTTGCTGAGGTTGAACAGTTTGGTCGTAATGGAGAGTTTTGGAAAACTTCAGTTAACGCTTTGAGAAAGCTGTCTAACGACACTATAAATCACAACTCTAAACAAAGAGATATTTTTAAAAAAGAAGCTGACGTTTTAGAAAACTTGTATAAGATACAAAGTGGTAAGATAGAGCTTGATCCTTTGTATAACTGGAAATCCCCACAAGCTAGAAAAGCATGGTCTGATATTGTAGACTTTCAAATTGGTACCAAGATAGGGTTGGGCTTTGCAACAATTCCAAACTTAACACAGCTTATGATTTCAACGGCGGTAAAAACTGGTTATTATCCGTTAGTTAAAGCCGCTATAAAACTTGCAGATCCAACAAAATCGGGAAAAGAGTATCGTAAAAGGGTTAGAGAATCTGGATCAACAGCTCTTTCTCTTTATCAGTCTTACTTTGGTTTAAATCCCAGTGATTCTTTTATGGGCAAGTTTGCAGATGGAGCAACTCGCCTTTCTGGTTTCCAAAAAATAAATCAATTAAACCAGTTGCTTTCTGCGGCGGCGGCTAGAGAGTGGGTGCAACTTTTGCAACCCATAGCTCAAGGAAAAGGTACGGGAAAGCTTAGACTTAGGAGGGAGTGGGCTAAGAAGAACCTGCGAGACCTTGGCATATCTAATGAAAATAAAATTACAGAACGTCAAATGTCTGAGTCTATGTATAAGTTTGCAAGAGATTCACAACTTCAAAGAAATATATTACAAGAGCCTCTTATTTTTAATGATCCGAGATTTAGGCCTTTGTTTTTGTTTAAAAAATTTGGATACAAGCAGTTTAACTGGATTCGAGGTCAGCTATCTAGTGAGTTAAAAAGAGGTAATGTTTTTCCAATGCTGAGATTAGCTTCTGCTGGTTTACTTGGAGGAGAGTTTGTTTCTTTTGCAAGAGATAAGTTATCTGAAGTCCTTGCTGGTAAAGAAGTCTATGATGAAAACGAATACTTCTTAAACTTTGGAAATTTAAAAGATGTTGCCCTTGGAGATAAGCCCATTGACAGTTTAATTAAGTTTGAAAAAATGACCTTTGGAGATGTGCTTGATAGGTTCGCTACTGTTGGGGCTTTTGGTGTGGTTATGGATATAGTTGCCGCAGAGAACACTATCAGAGCTTTGGAGTTTGCTGGTAAGCCTGCTATTGTTCAGGACTTTAGTAAAATTTGGCTTACTATGACTAAGACTTGGGAAAATATTGGAGACTATGGAGGAATTGGAGCTTTGAGAAGAATGCCAAAGTATATATCTCCGGCCTTAGGCACAGTGCCAAGAAGGTTGCTTCAAGGTCTTGAGACAGAAGAACAGACAAAAAGCTATATTCGTTATAGAAAAGGGCAGATAACAGGGAAAATACTTGATTATATAATTGAAGGAAACTCTGTAATGCCAGCAAGGCTTATAAAGAACTGGAACAGGACATTTCCTCAAAACCCAATATTGTATGATGATGTATCTGTAGATGCCATTAGAGAAAGAATAATTAACAAAATAAAGAAAAGAGCTAATCCCTAAACTGGCTTGGAATGTCCTCTTCTGATAATTCTGGAAAACCGTTTTCATTCCAGAACTTAATTAGTTTTTTGTAATACACTTCCGTAGATATTTCTTTATTATACTTGGCGTTCATTAAACTTTTTAATTCTAACTGCTTATCTCTTGCCAGATAATGTTCTTCGCTTTGAAACTCATCTAATATATCCATTACTTAAATGCTCCTGAATTTTTCTTGGTTTGATATTCTTCGTTCTTACGTTTAGTGTATTTAGACTTTTCATACTTAGACATCTTCAACCAACACTCTGGTAATGAACTAACTAAGGTATCGTAACTTCTAGCTACTCCACAAAATAGTTTTACCTCAGTATCATTCTTCTGTATGTGGGGATTGTATCTTGATTTTCCACAAAAGCAACAGCTAGTGTTTGTTTTTGGACAATGTTCAAACATTTGTGTATAAATTATAGGTTTGCTCTAAAAAACACCCTCTAATCTGGCGTTTATAGCGATAAAATAAATTTATTGAAGTCATGTATGCCTAATATTTTTATAGCCATAAGCGAGCCGTTAGGCTCGCTATTAGCTATTGT
>CEQB01013445.1_pt1 | contig 10186 bp, 14 predicted proteins | sample 530581 | NCBI WGS metagenome assembly CEQB01 (sample SAMEA2620588, study PRJEB7988) | marine metagenome | biome: marine biome (ENVO:00000447); feature: deep chlorophyll maximum layer (ENVO:xxxxxxxx); material: "saline water (ENVO:00002010), including plankton (ENVO:xxxxxxxx)" | depth 75 m
GGTCAAGCTCTTAACCAGCACGCAGTAGCTAATGCTCAGTTTGCTAAGGTAAGTGCACAAGAGAAGTTTAAGAAAGCTTACGATGAGGGTGATGCAGATGCAATGGCACTGGCTCAAGAAGAGTTATCTAAAGCTACCTTAGCTGAACAACAAGCACCTGGATATGCTAGAGCAATGCAAGCACAAGCAGCACAAGCTGCACAAGTTCAATCGCAAATTCCAGAACCAGACCCAGCAATGAAAGACTGGGCAAATAAGAATCCTTGGTTTATGGGCAGTGAACCTGTACACAGAGAGATGACATCTTTTGCAATGTATGTCGATCAAAAGTTGCAAGCAGAAGGTGTTGATCCAGTAGGACAAGCAGAACAATATTATGGCAAAGTAGACGAAGCCATGAAAGAACAATTTCCAAGTTTTTTTGGTGTACCTCAACAAGCGGAAGCTGGAGGAGAGGTGCAGATAGAAGAAGAAAAACGACAACCATCGAATGTCGTAGCTCCCGCAACGAGGAACAGTGGAGCTAACAAAAATCCTCGCAATGTACGTTTAACTCAGACGCAAGTGAAATTAGCACGTCAACTTGGTATATCGCCTGAGCAATACGCAAAACAATTACTTAAGGAATCATAATGACAGAAGAAGTAAAAATAAACGAAGAAGCTGTTGTAGCAGAAACTGAAACAACAGAACCAGTGCGTACCCCTAGGGGTTCAGAAGACCGAGAGGTTACTCAACGTGTAGAAAGTTGGGAGAATCCTTCCAATTTACCAAACCCTGATCCACAACCAGGATGGGTTTTTAGATGGATTAGAACAAGTTTATTAGGTAACACTGATAATCCTAATGTTTCTAAAAAATTCAGAGAAGGTTGGCAACCATGCAGAGCAGAGGATCATCCTGAATTACATATTCATATGATGGACTATAAATCTGAATGGGCGGATAAAGGAAATTTAGAAATTGGTGGACAATTGTTATGTAAGATGCCAAAAGAGAGGGCGGAAGCCAGAGACGCATATTTTCAAGATGTGGCAAAAAATCAAATGGAATCTGTAGATAACGTATATTTTAAGGATCAAGATTCTAGAATGGCTACCAAACAAGTTTTTGAAAGAAAATCAAAAACAACCTTTGGTAAAGATTCTTAGTCTTGTTAGATTAACAATTTTTATTTAACAGAAGGAGGAAGCTATGGCTTCATCAGCAGCTCCTATGGGAGCTAGACCTGTTGGATCATTAGTGTCTTGTGCGTATAATGCAAAAGTCACACACTATAAAATTAAAAGTGCTTATGGTACTGCTATATTTTATGGAGACTTTGTAAAGTGGGCGGATGATAATCCAAATACTACAATACAAAAAGATACTGGAACTACTGCTTGTACACCTATTGGTGTATTCTTAGGATGTTCCTATACTGATCCATCAACAGGTCAATTTACGACAAACAATCAATTCCCTGCTTCAACAGCAGCGAGTGACATTGTGGCTTATGTTGCGTCAGACCCATTCTTGGTCATGCAAATGCAATCAGACGAATCTCTTTCCCAAGATGATCTTGGAAAGAATGTCGCTGTTGTGCAAACTGCAGGATCAACTTCAATAGGTGTGAGCAAAAACGCAGTAGACGGAAGTACAGCAGCTACTACCAATACACTACCTTTAAAGATCGTTGACTTTGTCGAAGGTCCAGATAGTGAAATTGGCGATAGCTACACTGACGTATTAGTGATGTTCAATGTAGGACATCAATTATTAAACACAACAGGTATAGGTTAATAGGAGAATATTATGGCAGCTATTTCAAGAGCTAACGAATTAAAACAACTCCTTCCAGGACTTAATGCACTGTTTGGAGAAGAGTACAATAATTACGAAAATGAGCATGAACAAATCTATGCAAGCGAAAACTCTGATAGATCATTTGAAGAGGAACTAAAACTTTCAGGATTTGGTGCAGCTCCAGTAAAAGATGAAGGTGCTTCAATATCATACGATGTTGCACAAGAATCTTTTGTTGCTCGTTATACACACGAAACTATTGCTTTAGGCTTTAGTGTTACTGAGGAGGCGATGGAAGATAATCTTTATGTTTCATTATCTGCTAGATACACAAAAGCTTTAGCAAGAGCTATGGCTTACACAAAGCAAGTCAAATCAGCTTATCCGTTAAATAACGGCTTCAGTAATTCATTCCAATCTGGAGATGGGGTAAACCTATTTACAGCAAGTGGTGATGGTGTTACTGGTGGAGATGGACACCCATTGGTCAATGGCGGCAAGAACTCTAACAGACCAGTTACAGGTGCTGACTTAAATGAAACATCTTTAGAAGATGCAGTAATTCAAATCGGTAAATGGACTGATGAAAGAGGTCTTAAGATCGCAGCTAGACCTAAGAAATTAATTGTTCCATCTGATCTTCAGTTTGTAGCAACTCGACTATTAGAGAGTGAATACAAGCCAAGTTCTGCTGATAACGATGTCAATGCAATCAGAAACAATGGTGTTATACCAGAAGGCTATGCAGTTAATCATTATTTAACTGATACTAATGCTTTCTTCTTAATCACTGATGTGCCTGATGGCATGAAGCATTTTGTTAGAGCACCAATGGTGACTAGCATGGACGGAGACTTTGACACTGGAAACGTAAGATACAAAGCTAGAGAAAGATATTCATTTGGAGTATCTGATCCGCTAGGTATCTGGGGTTCACCAGGTTCAAGCTAAAATTTGTAGGGGAGCTTTTGCTCCCCTCTTTTCATATCTAGGGATTTCATTAACCTATCTATCAACTGCCCTAGCAGACAAGCCAAGATGATAGATTTATTTTCCGAGGAGGAAAAATGGCAAATACAACTTTTAATGGACCAGTAAGGTCTGAAAATGGCTTTAAGGTCATTTCAACAAACTCAAGTACAGGAGCAGTATCTACATCATTTACTTTAGATGGTTCAGGGATGCAAGTAGCACCTGTAGCATTAGCTGATTCAGCAGCTATTTCATTAACAGCAGCAGCACATGGTGGCAGGATATCAGTAGTTCCAGCACTAGGTCAAAACTGCACACTAACACTTCCTTCACCATCAGCAGGAGTTTATTTTAAAATTATCTATGGTGGTGCAGCAGAAGAAACAGAAAACCTTATCATTGATACAGGTTCAGACACTAACTTCTATATAGGTGGTATTGTTCACTTAGATTCAAATGCAGACAATGTATCTGTATATTCTGATGGTAACTCAAACTCTATATTAACTTTGACTGATTTTGGTATATTTGAAATTAATATACTAGCCAAAGATTCAACCAACTGGTATATCTGGGGTAATCAAGAAGGTGCAGATGCTCCAGCATTTACTGACCAATCTTAATAGGAGTAAATTATGGCTGATGCAGTAACTTCACAAACCATTATTGATGGTGAAAGAAACTGTGTTATGAAGTTTACCAATGTCAGTGATGGCACTGGCGAATCCGCAGTAGCTAAGGTAGATGTTTCTGCCTTAGCAGCTAACTATGATGGCGTAGCCTGTTCAGAAGTTAGAATAATGCGTATAAGCCATGCCATTGTTGGTATGTCTGTTCAAGTGTTTTTAGATGCTTCATCTAATGTTCTTTTAGTGGAACTAGCTGAAAGCAGTAATGGACACATGGACTTCAGAGATTTTGGAGGACTTCCAAATAACGCAGGTAGTGGTAAAACAGGAGATGTTCTGTTTACTACTAAAGGTCATTCAAGCGGAGACACTTATTCTATTGTTTTAGAAATGGTTAAAGTGTATTCTGATTAAGGAGAGTAATATGAAATATTTTATTTCAGAAAATGGTAATTTCCCAGCACAATACTTTGTATTGGCAGAAGGAGATGATGGTATTCTAAGACCTGTTTTTGGTCCTGATCCTGATCTAGAAGATGCTCAACGTAAACACGCTGAGTTATCTGGATCAAAGAAAAGAGCTAGAGATAGTAAAGGTCACTATAAAGCAGATGATCCATCTACTCCAGATGTAAATGAAGCTTATGTTTCAGGAAAAGCTCCTGCTAAAAAGCGTGGAAGACCAAAAAAGAAAGGATAATAATTAACAAAGATACAGTGCTTAACCTTTAAGTTTTATTATTTATAGGTTAAGTTTCTGTTCTTTATAACAAAGATAAGGATAAATTATGGATTACGGAAACAAGAAAAAGAAAATAAAAATGGCAGGCGGAGGAGCAGGCGGAGCTTCTGCTGAGAGAAAAAATATGCGTAAAGGCGGAAAGTTTGGAATGCCAAAAATGATGATAAAGAAACGCCCAATGAAAGGACCTGAAGTACCTATGAAAATGGATGCTGAAGGTAGAAGAGGAATGGAAGGTGGCGGAATTACAGGCAAAGTTAAAGCACCTTTTAAGGCTGCAAAAGGTCCTGCTTCTGGTGCAGTTGCTGGTGTCGTTCCTTACCAAGACTACGTTAAAAAAATGTTTGGTGGTGGAAAAACATAAACCAGTAAATATTTAAATATATGTCTAGAGCCAAAAGAGAAAGACCTATACCTAGAACTACAAAAGGTAAAGGTGCTAACTATCGACCTACTAAGTCTGGTGCTGGCATGACTGCTAAAGGAGTGCGTGCATATCGCAAAGCAAATCCTGGATCAAAGTTAAAAACAGCAGTAACAGGCAAAGTAAAAAAAGGTAGTAAGGCTGCAAAACGCAGAAAGTCTTATTGTGCTAGGTCTTTAGGACAGCTGAAAAGAAGTTCAGCTAAAACTAGAAATGATCCTAACTCAAGAATAAGACAGGCTCGTAGAAGATGGAAATGTTAATTAGAGGTATTTAATGGCTAAAGGATTTCAAAGAAAGTTACGTATAAAAAAATATAGAAAAGGTGGTAAATCATCTATGAAAAAAGGTGCGTGTTAAATAATGGCAACAAGCGGTACAACAACATTTAATCTAGATTTATCAGATATCATGGAAGAAGCATATGAACTATGCGGTCTTACTATGCGTTCTGGTTATGATTATAGAACTGCAAGACGTGCTTTAAATCTTATATTTTTAGAATGGCAAAACAAAGGCTTAAACCTTTGGAAGATAGAACAAGCAACTCAAGCTTTAACTGCAGGCACTAGCAGCTATGCTGCAGAAACTTCTGCGTTAGAGATAGTTGATGCTTTTATACGAACAGATTCTGGAGATACTGATAAACAGTTTGATCAACAACTTACTAGAATATCTAGAACACAGTACAACCATCAAGCAAAGAAACTATCTAGGTCAAAGCCTACTCAGTTTTATGCTGATAAAGGTACTGGTGGTATTAATATAGTTTTATGGTCAACGCCTGATGATGCACAAACATATACTTTAGTTTATGACTACATAAAAAGAATTGAAGATGCAGGTAGTGTTGCAAGTAATAATGCAGATGTACCAGCAAGATATCTTCCATGCTTAACTTATGCACTAGCATATAATATAGCCTGTAAAGAACCTGAAGCTCAGAATAGAGTTAACATGATTAGGCAAAGATATATGGAGCTATGGGATGAAGTTTCTGATGCTGATAGAGAAAGAGCAGCAGTAAAGTTTGTACCAGGTGGTAGTGTTTATTAAAAATGTCTTATGCAGTAGGCTCAAAAGCATTAGGTATATGTGATAGATGTGGATTTTCATACAAGCTTAATGAGCTTAAGTATGAAGTAGAAAACGAAACTAGAAATGGATTAAGAGTTTGTAATAATTGTTTTGATCCAGATCAACCACAATATCAAGTAGGCAAACTAAATACTTCTGATTCACAAGCATTATTTAATGCAAGACCAGATAGCGGAGAAAAAGATTCAACTGTTTACTTTGGCTTTGATCCTGTTAATAGCAGTGGCATAGTCTTAAGAGGCAATATAGGAGATGTAAAAATTACAATAGGATGACATACTCAGAATTAAAAAGTTTAATACAAGATTATTTACAAAATACAGAAGCTACTTTTGTAGCAGATTTGCCTACAATAATTAAACAAGCAGAAACAAGAATACTTAAAACAGTTAAGCTTCCTGTGTTTAGAAAAAATGTTACAGGAAATTTAACATCAGGTAATCAATATCTATCAACACCAACAGATTTTTTAGACAACTTTTCTTTAAGTATTACAAACTCTAGTTCACAAGAGTTTCTTTTATTTAAAGATGTTAACTTTATAAGAGAGGCTTATCCAAATGCTTCTACTACAGGAGTACCAAAGCATTATGCTTTGTTTGATAATACATCTTTTATTGTTGGACCAACACCAGGTTCTGGTTATACAGTAGAGCTACATTATTTCTATCAACCAGATTCACTAACAGCTGGTTCTGATTCAGGAACTACATGGTTATCAACTAATGCTGAGAATGCATTGTTGTATGGATGTTTGGTAGAAGCTTATACTTACATGAAAGGAGAGCCTGATCTTATGGCAACCTACGAAAAAAGATATGATCAAGCTTTAGCTAGATTAAAAACTTTAGGAGAGGGTGATAATAAAGTAGATTCATATAGAGATGATAGTCAGAGAATAGGTAGAAGCTAATGTTAAATGCAGAAATAAAACCAGAAGTAGGTACAGTTGACGTAAAGACAACACAGAATAAAGGTCTTAGTCCTGAATATTGGACTGAAAGAATAGTAGAGAGACTTATAGCAATAAGCGATAATGCTGATCCAATGGTGCAAGCACAAGCTAAAGCTTTTAAATCATCTATAGAAAATTTAATTTTACTTTATATAAAACAAGCTATATTAAGCGATAGAGCTACTGTAGCTGGTTTATTAGAGAAACAAGGTCATAAGGATATGGCTGATATTGTAAGGAGAATATAATGGCGATAACGCAAGCAATGTGCACATCTTTTAAACAAGAATTATTAGAGGGTGTACACAATTTTAAAAACTCAGGTGGCAGCACTTTTAATCTAGCACTTTATACAAGTTCAGCTAGTCTTGGTGCTTCTACAACTGCGTACACTACTTCTAATGAAGTATCTGGTACAAACTATACTGCTAAAGGAGCATCTCTAACTAGAGTTGATCCTTCTACATCAGGAACAACTGCACTTACAGATTTTGCAGATTTGACTTTTTCAAATGCTACTGTAACTGCAAGAGGAGCTATGATCTTTAACGATTCAGCTTCTGGTGATCCAGCTGTTTGTATTTTAGATTTCGGAGGAGATAAAACATCTACTGCTGGAGATTTTACAATTCAATTTCCAACAGCTGATGCTTCAAATGCTATTATTAGAATAGCGTAAAATGGCAAACGTAACAGGTTGGGGTCGAGGTACCTGGGGTCAATTAACCTTTGGCGAACCTATACCTGTTGAAGTTACTGGAGTTTCAGGAACAACTGCACTCGGTAGCGAAACAGTTTCTGCAGCAGCAGATGTAAGTGTAACTGGTGTATCAGCTACAAGTGCATTAGGCTCAGAAACAATAACAGCAGATGCTAATATTTCTGCAACAGGAATTGCTGGAACTTCTGCATTAGGAAGCGAAACAGTAGCAGCGGATGCTAATACATCTGCAACTGGTTTTGGTCTTACTTCTGCATTAGGTAATGCAATGACTATGGGAGCAGCTGTAACAGGAGTTACAGGCTCTGCTTCAGTAGGAACACTTGGTGATGAATCAGTTTCCGCAGCAGCTAATGTATCAGTTACAGGATTAGCAGGAACTTCTGCATTAGGAAGTATAAGTTTATCTACTAATAATGTTTTAGAAGTTACAGGATTAGATGCAACAAGTAGCTTAGGAAGTATAACTGTTGTAGCTAAAGCAGTTACTATTCCAACAGGAGTATTTGCTACTGGAGAAATAGAAGGAGTAAATGTTTGGGGATTAGTCGATGATTCACAAACACCTAGCTATTCAAGTATATCGACAACACAAACACCAAACTATAGTAATATAAATACATCTCAAGATGCTAACTATCAAGAGGTGGCGTAAGAAAGGATAATTTATGGCAACATATGTAAATGATTTAAGACTTAAAGAAATTGCAACAGGTGACGAAAGCGGTACCTGGGGTACTTCTACGAATACCAATTTAGAATTAATTGCAGAAGCTTTTAGTTATGGCACAGAAGCTATAACTACAAATGCTGATACTCATACAACAACAATAGCGGATGGATCAACTGATCCAGGTCGTTCATTGTATTTAAAATATACAGGCACACTTGATAGTGCTTGTACGATAACTATTGGACCAAATACTGTTTCTAAGGTTTGGCTAATAGAAAATGCTACATCAGGATCACAAAATATAATTATATCTCAAGGCTCAGGAGCTAATGTCACTATACCAGCAGGTCATGTAAAAGCTGTATATTCTGACGGAGCTGGCTCTGGTGCAGCTATGACAGATGCATTTACAGATTTAAATGTAGCAGGTGATTTTTTTGTTGGTGACGATTTAACTTTATTATCTGATGCCTCAGTATTAGGTTTTGGTACAGATACAGACACCACTCTTACACACGTTGCTGATACAGGTTTACTATTAAATAGCACAAGACAATTACAGTTTGGTGATTCAGGCACATACATACATCAATCAGCAGACGGAGTATTAGATTTAGTTTCTGATACTGAAATAGAAATAAACGCTACAACCATAGACATGAATGGTGCTGTTGATATATCAGGAACAGTAACTGCTACAGGTACATCAGTTTTTGCAAGTCTTGATATATCTGGAGATATAGACGTAGACGGAACAACCAACCTAGATGTGGTCGATATAGACGGAGCCGTTGATATGGCTTCAACTCTACAAGTAGATGGAGCTATTACAGGATCAAGTACAATTAATGGTGTCGGCATATCCTCAAACATAACTAACTTTAGTAACAGTATTCTAATAAGTAATGACGCAGGTACAGGAACATTATCATCAGCAGAAAAAAATACAGGTTTAGGTTGGGAAGTTTTTGATGACCTAACAACTGGTGATTCAAACACAGCAATAGGCTATCATGCAGGAACTAAACTTACAGCTGGTCTTGAAAATACTATTATAGGTAGCCAAGCAGGTGATGCTTTAACAGATGGTGACTACAATGTAGCTGTAGGTAAGTCAGCACTAGGAACAATAACAGGTTCTAATAACAACACAGCTGTAGGACACAATGCTTTAGTAGCTAATACTACAGGTTCTTCTCATGTAGCAGTTGGTTCTGCTGCCTTAGACGCTAACACAACAGGAGACAATAACACTGCTGTAGGGTATTTAAGTATTTCAGCAAATACTACAGGTAGTGCTAATACAGCTGTAGGTCATAACTCTTTAGCAGCAAATACAACAGCTTCTAACAATACAGCATTTGGTAAGTCAGCATTAGCAGCAAATACTACTGGCTATTCAAACACAGCTCTAGGAAAAAGTGCATTAGCTGCAAACACTACAGGTGTTGTAAACACAGCCGTAGGAACAGGAGCTTTATCAGTAAATACTACAGGTGGTTCAAACACAGCAGTAGGGCAAGATGCTTTAAATGCCAACACAACAGCTGGAGATAATGTAGCAATTGGTAGAGACGCTTTAGGAGCAAACACCACAGGAGATAGAAACATAGCAGTTGGTAATTATGCTTTAGATGCCAACACAGTTGGCGACAGAAACGTAGCTGTAGGACATGGTGCATTAACTACATACAATCCAAGCACAAATGAAGACAGCTACAACGTAGGTGTTGGTTATGCTGCTCTAACAAACACTACAACAGGTAATTACAACACAGCAATCGGTGGATTAGCAATGGATGCTAATACCACAGGATCAAATAATGTTGCATTGGGTTATGGCTCTTTAGATGCAAATACAACTGGTGCAGACAATGTAGCTATTGGAATGATGGCATTAAGTGCTAACACAACAGCTGATGACAACACAGCGATTGGACATGATGCAATGTTATCTAATACTACTGGAGCAAACAACGTAGCAGTGGGTTCTTTTGCTTTAGATGCTAACACCACAGCTAGTGAAAACGTAGCGATAGGTCAAGCAGCATTAAGTGCTAATACCACAGGAGCAAGAAACACAGCTGTAGGACAAAGTGCTTTAAACGCAAACACAGAAGCAGACAGTAATACAGCAGTCGGTAGAAGTGCTTTAGGACAAAATACCACAGGACATGATAATACGGC
>CEQB01009255.1_pt1 | contig 10154 bp, 7 predicted proteins | sample 530581 | NCBI WGS metagenome assembly CEQB01 (sample SAMEA2620588, study PRJEB7988) | marine metagenome | biome: marine biome (ENVO:00000447); feature: deep chlorophyll maximum layer (ENVO:xxxxxxxx); material: "saline water (ENVO:00002010), including plankton (ENVO:xxxxxxxx)" | depth 75 m
CGTATGGAAGAAGAAAAAGTTGTCCAGATTGACTGTGACGAATCAGCATAAGGAGTGGTAAATTATGACTACGAAAAATTCAGACCTTGTAGCTAATTTTGAAGCCTCTCCTCAAGTTGCCAACGATAGCCAAGAGTTACACGGTGTTTTGCGTGTTGCTCAAGGTACGATTGCGTTAGCGGCTGGTGATAGCACTGACAATGATATTGTCATGCTGGCTCCAATTCCAAGTAATGCCTCTGTTACAGCCATTCAGGTTGCGGCAGATGCACTTGGCGGTAGCTGCACATTCAATGTTGGCATCTATCAGACAGACGGAACTGTTGTAGACGAAGACTTTTTTGCGACCTCGGTTGCAGATGGAACTACAGCCGTTGCCGACTTGAGAACTGAGGCAGCAGATATCAACACGATTGGTGCGAAACTGTACACAAATGCAGGAGCGTCAACTGATCCAGGTGGGTATTACTACATAGCCGCAACATTCAATGCCACTGGTGGCACTGGCGGTGATATGTCGTTTATTATTCACTACGTTGTAAACTAAAATTAGAGGGGGCGTTATCGCCCCTTCTTCTCCAAGGAGTGTTTGATGCCCTCAGTTGTTGATATATGTAATCAGGCTATGGATTTGTTGGGGGCTGCGACTATCACAGACCTAACGCAAAACTCAAAAGAAGCCAGACTGTGTAACAGAAACTTTGGGCCTGTTAGGGATTCGGTTCTCCGCGCACACCCTTGGAACATAGCAATATTCAGACAAGAGTTGGCGAAAGACTCAGCCGCCCCTGCTTTTGGCTTTTCCTCACAATTCACATTACCCACAGACCCTTTTTGTCTGCGTGTCATATCGTTTTGGAATAGTAACGTAAATAATGATCTCGCCGCTTACGACAGTAATGTTATGTTTAAAGTAGAAGGCAGAAAGGTTCTAAGCAACGAAGACACTTGCAACATTGTTTACATTGGCAGAGAAGAAGACACAGAACAGTATGACGCTTTGCTTTCCAGCACGATAGCGCATCGTCTGGCATCAGATATTGGATACGCTATTACTGGTAGTAACTCTGTGGCGCAACAAATGTTTAGCCTTTATGAGCAAAGGTTGAAAGAAGCCAAGGGAGTTGACAGCATGGAAGGCTTCCCAGAGCAACCACAGGCAGACGATTTCACAAACATTAGGTTGTAAGCATGGCAAGAATTTCCAGCATCATTACAAACTTTAGGGCTGGTGCTATCTCGCCTCGCCTTGAAGGGCGTATTGATTTAGAAAAATACAACCAAGCTGCAAAAACATTGCAGAACATGATTGTGTTCCCTCAAGGTGGTATAACAAGAAGACCTGGAACTACATTTGCTGGTTCGTCAAAAGACGGTGGCAAAGTGAGGCTTATCAATTTTGAGTTTTCTGATGAACAGGCTTATGTTCTTGAGTTTGGTGTAAACTACATCAGAGTTTATAAAGATGGCGGTATTGTAACAAATGCCACAAAAACCATAACAGGGATCACAGCGGCAAACCCTGCTGTTGTTACTTCAAACTCACATGGTTTTAGTAATGGTGACAGGGTTTTTATCACAGGCGTTGTCGGCATGACGCAAGTAAATAACTTGGAGTTTACGGTTGCTGGGCAAACAACAAACACATTTCAGTTATCGGGTGTAAATAGCACAAGCTATGACTCCTATTCAAGTGGTGGCACAGCGGCAACTATTGTAGAGATAACAACAACTTATTCTGCAACTGAAATATTTGAGCTTAACTTTGCTCAATCAGCGGATACATTGTTTCTAGCTCATAAAAGCCATGAGCCAGCAAAATTAGTTAGAACTGTTGCTCATACTGGCTGGACATTATCAGATATTGATTTTGTCGATGGCCCATATCTTGATGAAAATATTACCACTACAACATTATTCTCATCTGCAAACACAGGGTCAGTAACAATAACTGCGTCAGCTAGTTTGTTTGCAAGCACAGACGTTGGAAGACTGATACGTTTCCGAGAGGTTATCGAAGCAGAGCATGACGCTTGGGCGGCTAGTACAAGCTATGCACAAAATGTTTTGGTTCGTCACGGCAACAACGTCTATAAAAAAACAGACTCTGGAACAGACACCAGTGGATCAACGCCGCCTGTTCACACCACAGGGTCAAAAACCTACGGAGACATAACGTGGGAGTTTCAGCACAATGGATTTGGTCATGTTAAAATAACTGGCTTTACGAGTGCCACAGTAGTAACCGCAACTTTTAAAAATGCGGCAGGAGTTTTGCCAGCAAGTGTGGTTGGGAGCGGTACACCGACAACATTGTGGTCATTGGGCAGTTTTAGCTCGACAACAGGCTTTCCAAGGGCTTTAGGCTTCTACGAGGAGCGTTTGTACTTTGCTGGCACTACAGACCAGCCACAGACCATATTTGGCTCAGTGTCGGCTGATTTTGAAAATCAAACTCCTGGAACATTGGATGACAGTGCAGTTAATTTTACAATAGCATCTGATCAGGTAAACGTCATTAAACACCTTTTGCCAGCAAGGTTTTTACAAGTTCTAACCACAAGTGCAGAGTTCACGCTATCCGGTGGCACAGGATCAACGCCAGTATCGCCAACAAACGTAAACGTGTTGCGTGAAACTACGTTTGGCACTTCAGATATAAGACCGTTGAGGGCTGGAAACAGCACTATCTTGCTTCAAAAAGGGCAGGAGAAAGTAAAAGAAATAACGTTTGATTTAGACACAGATGGCTTGCTTGGTATTGATTTGAGTATTTTAGCAGATCACTTGCCTAGAGGCGGCTTAACAGACATGGTATGGCAGCAAGAGCCAGAGCTTATTGTCTGGTTTGTTCACGATGATGGTAGATTGATTGGCCTTACATACGACAGAGCGAATGGCGCAGTTGGGTGGCATGAACACCCCATTGGCGGCACAAGCGCACACGCCACGATAACCGTGAGTGATTATGCAAACATAGCTGTAGGAACAACATTAGTATTAACGAAAAGCGATGGCACTACTGTTACATTTACATCAGAGGCTGCTGGCAGTTCTGCACCATCGTCAACACTTGGATTTAGGCCAAATACAAACAATGACACAACAGCAGATAATATTTTTACTGCCATCAATGCTCACGCAGATTTTACAGTTGAAAACCCAGCGGCAAGTGTAGTCACAATAAAAGAATCTGCGCCTACCCCTAGTGGATTGTTGTCAATCAAAAGCTCCGACACAACAAGACTAACCACAACAAATCAGGCAAGAGCTATTGTTGAAAGCATTACAGCTATTCCAAGCGGCGCAGAAGATCAGGTCTATTTGTCTGTAAGGCGTGAAATCAACGGAAGCACTGTAAGACACATTGCTTTCATCAACACAATATTTTTTAACGATGAGGTGACAGACGCATTTTTCGTAGACAATGGTCTGACGTATAGTGGTGCATCAACAACAACAATATCTGGTCTTAATCACCTTGAAGGTGAAATTGTATCAATATTGGCAGATGGCTCAACCCACCCAGATAAAACAGTTTCTAATGGCAAGGTCACATTAGAAAGAGACACAACAAAGGCACACATAGGATTTGGGTACAAGTCATTTGTTGAAACATTAAGGCTTGAGGGCGGCGCAGAGGACGGCGTATCTCAGGGCAAAATAAAAAGGATACATGGTGTAACCGCTAGGTTCTTAAATACGGTTGGCGCAGAGATAGGGCCAGATACAAGTAACCTAGACAGGTTACCATTTAGAGACAGTAGTATGGCTATGGATGAGGCTGTGCCTTTGTTCACAGGCGATAAAGAAGTATCGTTTCCATCAGGATATGACAATGACGCACAAATTGTGATACAACAGTCTCAGCCATTGCCTATGACAATATTGGCTATAATGAGAAGGTCAAATACATTCGATGCTTAGTATTGAGAAAATGACTCGGTTTCATATAGATAAAATCAAAACGCCATTTGAGATTGGGCAGTCATACAAAGATGTTTTTATCAATGATACTAACTCCCCATCTTATGCTGGTGTTGTAAATGATGAGGTGGTGGCTGTAGGTGGCGCAAGCGTTATGTGGGATGGCGTTGGCGAGGCCTGGTACATGGTAAGTCAAGAAGGTTTATTAAGACCTTACATGATAGCCAAATATGCAGGAATAATGTTAGATCACATACAAGAGGATTTTCATTTACACAGATTGCAAGCAAGCGTTAGGGGGCAAGACAAGATTGCAAACAGATTTGTAAAATGGCTTGGCTTTAAGGAAGAAGGTGTTATGGAGCGATATGGCCCTAATAAAGCAGACTATATAAGATACGCGAGGTTGGTGTAATGGTTGATCCGTTAACGATAGCAGCAGCAGCGACAGCAGCCTCGGGAGTCATGGGTTTCACAGGTGGCAAAGGGGCAGCAAAGTCAGCAGCAGCAATTGGCGAATATAATGCTCAACTTGCAGAACGAGAAAGAGAATTATTAAAAATTCAAACTGCGCAGAATGAGGCCAATCTTAGAAAACAATCAGAACGATTGGTAGCTTCACAAAGACAAGCAACGTCTGCGTCTGGAATACAAATAGCTGGCTCTCCTTTGCAAGCATTGTTTGATAGCTATATGAGTACTGAATTTGACTCTTTGCAAGTTATGTTTGCAGGAGACGTGCAGCAACAGGCAAAAATTTCAGAGGCGGCTCTTGCTAGGGCTGGCGGTAATGCAAGGAAACAAGCCTTGCAAACACAAGCTTATCAAACTTTATTGAGTAGTGGATCAAAGACCGCTCAGTTGTTGGCGTGAGGAAAATAGTATGGTGAAGATACCGCTATATAATCAAGGACTTGGCCCATCACAAAAGGTAACGCCAACAAGGGTTGGGGCAAGGGCAAATATAGGCACGTTCACTGCGCCAGGTCAGGCAACTATGAGGCTGGCAGAGGCATCAAGTCAACTTGCTTTTCAATTTGGTATGCAGGAAAAGAACGCAGAAACTACTAGAGTTTCGCGGCAAATAACCACTGATCTCAACCAAGAAATGAATGATTTTACCAATGCTAATGAGGCAAATAAAGTTGAAGACTATCAAGCTCAAGCAAAAGTAAAAGGTGAAGAATTAAGAAAAAAATATTTATCAAAAAATAATCTTGCTGGCCTTACAAGAAATCAAAAACGAGATATAGAATCAAAGTTTGATACAGATTTAGCCGCTAAAATAGCTACTGGTACACAGGTCGCATTTACAAAACAACAGGCCACAAGGTCACAAGTTCTTCAACAGTATCAAGATGACACAATTGCACAGATGCGGTCTGCCGATCCAGAAAGCGGTCTGTTTTCATATTTGCAGACACAATTAAACAACTCAATAGACGATGCTGTGGCGCAAGGCTTAAAGTCCAAGTACACAAAATCATCAGCACAAAAAGAGTTATCTGCTAGTGCGTTTGCAAATGACTCACAGGCGGCAAGCACACCAAACGATATTGATAAATTAAAAACAGGATTAGAAAAAGATAGATCAAATTTGACTGCTGCTGAGTATCAAAGGCGTTTTGGGGTTATCAACCAAGCTGAAGATAGAGTTGATTTAATTGAAAGAGACGCTGTATTCGAGCAAATTATTAACAACAAAGAGGGTGTTTTAGACACTCCCGAAAAAATTGAAGACGCTGTTAAGCAAATTAGGGGTGGTGATAAAATTGAGATTACCACCAACCAAGGTGATGAGATAATCATTGATTTTAGCACAATGAAACAATCTAACAGGGATTTTTTGATTACTAAATTGAGAGCAACGGCAGCGTCAGATAAAACAAAGGCAGACAGTGACGCTCTTATAAATGCTTCAAATTTAATCAATGGAATGAGCCTTGAAGCGTTAAAACTAATGAGAGACAAGATTTTTGGAAAACGAGAAGATGGAGAATTTCTTTCATTTCCAAACGTCAAAGGTATTGCTGGAAGAAACTCGTTAGAGTCTAAAATAAATGTTGAAATAAGAGAGAGGCAGCAGAAAGTTTTACAACAATCCGTTAGAAAAGAAAAAGAAATATCTGCTGCAATACAAAGCGACAATGGTGAAGTAAGTGAAGATACGGCAAATATGGTTGCGGCCCTTGCTCAAGACTACAAAAGCGCAGATAGAATAGACTTAGCTGAAGCATTAACTTTAGAAGTAGAGGCTCAATCCAATGCTGCAACAGCATTCAAAAGTGTAGAATTTGAAAGTCTAGGTCAACAGAACGCTGTTCTTAATACTTTAATTGAGGGCAAAGGAACGGCAACAGGTGAGAGAACATTAGAGATTTATAGAAAAGCAATAAAAAAACGAGATAAAAACATACAAGAAGATTTTGTTGGATATTTTCAAAGGAGAAATGTTGATAGCGAAAACAATCCCAAACCTATGCCATCACCATCTGAGCTTATAGATATACAGCTAAGAATGGGCATTAGAACAGGTGATGTAAGAGTTACATCAGATGCAGAACTTTCTAATTTTACAGCTAACTATAATGAAGAGGGTTTAAGTCGCCCTGAGAAATCCCAAAGACTAATTCAGTTTATTCAGTCTAAGGGTCTTGAACATGAAAACAGAGTGATGAAGCATTTAATATCTACAAACAGAATTACTTTTGCAGAGCATTTAAGCGCGGTATACCCGAACGATGTAAATATGGGGACTATAGTTGATGGCAATAGCGCACCTGAAATTGAAAACTTTAAGAAGAGATTACCAAAAACTCTTAGAACAGACGTAGACTTAGCCGTAACCCGAATACTGGGAGACTACAGTTCTAGCATTGTTGGCGGTGTGGCAGATGGTGTTGTAGGAGTTGGAGCAACCGAAGGAAGAAAATCTCATCTTTCGCAAATGCAAGACACCGTAGGAAATGCCGCAAAGCATCTTATGACATTTCAGCCTCAATATTTAGACGATCCAGAAGGGGCAGTAAAATTAATTTATGAGTCTGTTATTGGAAAACATTTTGTGTTTGAAGAAATAAATAAATCACAAATGAGACTGCCAAAAGAACTCTCTGGCGTTTCTAAAGATATGGTATCTGTTTTAAAACATAGTGCGTTTCAAGATCAGAATTATTTGAGGGATAAAATTATTTTTCCAAAAACTCCAGAGGGGAAAAATGAAAAAGATTACCAAAACGAGTATTTAAGAGATTTGGTTAGAGGGGGTTCATGGAGAACAACCGTGGACAACACAGGTGTTTTTTTAGTTGACCACCTCGGCAACTTAGTTCCGATGAAAGCATCATTAGATTTTGTGCCGCAAGATGGCGTTGAAGGGTTTGGTGGGTTCGTTGCCGTTGACCTTGATAAAGTTGTGTCATTTGCTGGAGAATTTTCAGAAATGCCCGTACAAGGGCGAACTATTCAAGACAGGCTCAATAAAGTTTTTGAAACGAAAAAGTTGTTTTAATGGTAAACGTGTATATTCCAGAGCAAAGTTTCGATCAGAATGTTCACGATCAATATTTTGATAACGCAAAGGCTGGTACACTAGATGTTCTTGGCGCAACCTTTGAGGAAACTTTATACTATAATCCTGTCAACGCTCTAGGCCGTATTGGAGAGCAATATTTAGGAAAGGGCAGACAAGGACGTACACTTACAAAAGAAGAATACGTGGACAGTGAATACTATAGAGAGGGTTTTTCTGTAAATGACGACGGTATCTCAGAGGGAATGGCTCAGTTGCTTGCCGACAGGCATGACGAAAGAGAGGCCTTTAAGACAACACTAAGCAGATCAAGGGGTGGATTTGGGCTTGGGGCAGCACAGTTTGGCGTTGCATTAGCTGGAAGTTTATTAGACCCACTAAATATAGCTTCAGCTTTTATTCCCTCTGTAGCGGCTGCTAGGGGGGCTACGCTTGCATCAAAAATTACATCACCTGTGCAAGTGGCAAGAACATCACTAGCTGGCAGAACCACAGGCAGCAGATTTGCCACAGGAACTATGGATGGCGCGATAGGCGCGGCTGTCGTAGAGCCTCTTGTTTTTGGCGCGGCAGCATTAGAGCAAGACGATGATTATACCTTGATGGATAGCTTCTTGAACATAGCATTAGGGGCTGGGTTAGGCGGTAGTCTCCACGCAGGGTTTGGTAAAATATCAGACAGAATAAACAAACTGCCACAAGAAACTAAAGATACCTTACACAGAACATCTGTTGCTCAAGTAGCTCAAGATCAAGAGGTAAAATTAGACTTAATTACTGATAATGTTGAAAAAACAAACATAGCCACAGTAGAAGAACGTGCTGGCAAAAAGATTGTCTATAGGTCTGACGGAACAACTGTAGCGGTGGATGTTGTTGACATTAGTAAGGATGGTACGATAACTGTGCGTGACGTAGATGGCACAGAAAAAATACTTGATGCAAGTGATCTCAGAGCAAAGTCTCCTTTTGATGAAGATTATGAAGTAGATGATGCCGCTGTTTCGTCTATGACAGAAGCGGAACTAAAGACACAAATAGCCAATTTAGAAGCAAACTTACAAACAGCCAGAGAGTCTAATGATGCAGTTTTATTAGAAAAACTGACTACTGACAGGAAAGCTATTGAAGTAGAAATGGATAGAAGGGCTGGAAAAACTATAGAACGCCCAGCAAACCCAGATTTAAAAAAAGAGTTAGCAGATGACATTGCATCGTTTCAAAAAGAAATAGATTCAATTAGGGCAAAAGCAGAAAAGCGCAAGAATAAAAACATTACGGCTAAAGAACAGGCAAAACTAAAAGAATTACAAGAAAAAATTGCAACTAGACAAACTCAGTTGCAGGAAGCGTCTGATTTAGTTGAAACAGAACAAGGTGTTTTAACTGAGCAACAAAAACAAGACCTTATAGAAAGCCAGCAGTTACAGCCAGACAATCTTGGCAGACTTTCAGAACACAAAGAAGCTGTCGAAGAGATGGCTGCTGATAACCCATCTGTCGAAGAAATTGATCTAAATGAGTTTGAAGCTGAAAATGCTAGACTGCAAGAAGATTTGCAGAATGAAGAGGTACAAGCTGTTCTGCCGCCAGACATAAAACAATCTATAGATGAAACAGCAGTTATAGATGAAAAAGCAAGCAAGTTTGAAGAAATAAGTCGGGCTGGTGCAGCTTGTATTCTGAGGCGATAAGATGAGTTGTGTTGAAGAGATACTTGAAGCTGGCAAAAAAGCTGGCATTGTTCTTGATAAACAAGAAGCTCAAGACGTTTTTGATATTCTAACTGAGCGTTTGCAAAAACGAGTAGAGAACGCTGGTAAAGGGGAAGAGCTAGAGGTTCTATCCCTTGCAAGGGAAATAGCAAAGCAAGCTAGAATAAATGCTGTAATGCAAAAGCGAAATAGATTGTTAAACGCTAAAGCATACTCTGACATAATGCGGTTTGTTTCTGAGTCTGAAGACCCAGCAGAGGCTTTGTCAGCTATTATGGTTGGCAGTTATAGGTACGCAGAAAGCGGTTTGAACAGTGTGGACGCTCGACAGCAAGCAATAATGAGTCAACACGCAGGAGAGATGTTAGCGGCTCTTACTAATGAAAGATTAGACAAATTGTTTGTTAGCAAAGAGCTAGAGCCTTTAATATTCCAAGCAATGTTTGACCCAGACAAACTTGATCTAAATGCGGCTGGTGCTAAAGAAGCTAAACGTATAGCAGAGATAATACAGATTACTCAGAAGCGTTTGTTAAAACGAAAAAATCAACAAGGAGCTATGATAACTGAGTTAAAAAACTACGTTGTAAGACAATCACATGACCCAATATTGTTAAGGGCTGGGGCTAAAACAGATGCAGAATTAGATGCCGCAAGAAACTCTTGGGTTGAATATATGTTAAGACCAGATGTGCTTGACCCGAAAACATTTGAAAACAAGCCGCCTACAAGAAACGGTGAGCCATACACTAACGAACAGTTTTTGGGGGATATTTGGGATAACTTAGTATCTGGTCAGCACAATAAAGTTGATGCATTAAGAGGTGATGATGGTCAAATTGACAGTTTTGCATCATTCACTGGCCCAGCAAACCTTGCCAAAAAACTTAGTCAAAGCCGTGTAATACATTTCGCAAGCGGCAAAGAGGCTCATGCCTACATGAAAAAATATAGCAGAATGAGCTTATCTGACGCTGTTT
>CEQB01013277.1_pt1 | contig 10080 bp, 8 predicted proteins | sample 530581 | NCBI WGS metagenome assembly CEQB01 (sample SAMEA2620588, study PRJEB7988) | marine metagenome | biome: marine biome (ENVO:00000447); feature: deep chlorophyll maximum layer (ENVO:xxxxxxxx); material: "saline water (ENVO:00002010), including plankton (ENVO:xxxxxxxx)" | depth 75 m
AATACACCATCAGCAGATTGATGTATGTAAGTACCACTATCGCCAAATTGTAGCTGATTAGTGCTATTTAGTAGGACACCTGTATCTGCTACGTGAGTTAGTGTAACATCCTGATCATCGCCTAAATTAATTACTGCACCATCAGCAAGAAACAGATCACTAAACTCTAGGGAGGATGTACCCAATGATGCTCCATCTGATGCATCAGGTAGAAATGCAGTAGATGCAGTTACGTTTGTACCTGTTAAAGCACCAGTAACATCTAGTGTACCAGCTACAGTAGCGTTTTCATCTACAGTAAGAGTATCTATTTTAGCAGTACCATCTAAATGGAAATCTTTAAATTGTAGTGACGTAGTGCCTAGATCTATGTCATTACTAGTTATAGGAACTATCGCACCATCTTGGATACGAACTTGTTGAGTAGCAGTAGAACTTACCTCTGTGTAAAACTCAATGTGATTATTTGATGTATCTATCAGTACAGCATTTTTTTGATCTGAGTCTGCTATACGATCTATCGGTGGGCCTTCTGCTGCCGTACCATCATGTGCATGACCCGTAGAATTATTGAAGGCTGCTAGTACTTGGTTTAGTTCTGCATTGAGTGGAGCTGCTGATATAACCTCACCACTAACTATCTGAGCTGCTGATTGTCTAGTATATCCTGCCATTATCTGTATCCTGCATCCTGATATGTTATGGAAAACCCACTAATGCTGTAGGGTGCTTGGGTTCCTGTTGATGTTATGACCAGAGAAATTGCCCTACCCGATCCTTGAATATTTGTTTCTAGTACGGGGCTAGTTGACCCGTCATATCTAAATGTAGCATCGAATGTGCTACCTGTGGTTGTATACCTAGCCAACGAACCTGCTGTCGTTATGGAATAGGTGCTTGGGTCAGGTGTATTAGGGTCATCCCAATCATACGCTATACCCAAGTTAATTGTAGACTCTCCCTCTGGTCTAGTGAATAACGTGATATGTTGAAATATCTTGCGTCTTTCGGTAGAGTCGAAATATAGAAATGGCGATGCGTAAACAGCAGTAACATCAGCAGTATTAAATGTACTACCACTCTCCTGCTTAAATATTTCACCATTGCCATCCCCGTGTAGTACTGTTTCTACTTTATTTATTAGACCACTAGTTGCTACAAACGCACGTATACCTAGTAGTTCACCAAACTCCCAACCAACTCTTCTGTCTGCAAAACGTAAACCTCCTATTATACCTGCCGTATCTGAAGTTGCCGTACTAGTAGAGGGAAAGAAATATCTAAATTGAGATTTATTTCTTATAACTACGGAGGTCATATTATCTAAGTCATGGGTATTGGGCAGACCTTGTAATAACTGCTGTATGGGTTTAGAAATAGTTTGTAGTTCTACGTCACCAATTCTCGCTGTACCTTGAATAGGTCGAATACCATCTGACGCTAGGAATAAAATGTCACCGCCTAATTCTATTATGCTATCTGTAGCTATACAACCTACGTTACTAGTTACGTCTTGAATAGCGAATGTGGTGGTTGCATCTGCAACTATTTTTTTAATTTCTCTTTCCCCGAACACGAAAAGTGAGTCTCTAAATGGGGCAATGCCTACAACGCTAAATCCCATATCCAATACACTTGCAGATCCAGCAAAATCATCGTCATCACCAGCCGTTGTAAATAGCACAAAACTAGGGCCACCTGCACCTGCACCTGCTGGAAAACCTGCGTAGAAAACTCTACCAGAAAACAACGCAGATACTTTTGCACCTTGAGGGTCTTTGGGATCTGTATTCGCAGTGTGTGTACTAAATGTAGTTCCTGTAATTTTACAAGGTAAGTTTACTCCATCCGTTAGAACTACACTCACACTACTTTCTAAATCATTAAATGAGTGTCGTACTTTAGATACACCTATTGATGATCTAAACGAATGTACCCTTGTAAAACCACCCGTGGTATATTTAAATATTGTATAGTACTGACTATATTTTGCCGTTACAGAGCTACCCCCACCTGTTGCACTACTGGTTGCAGCTGAAGTAAAAGTAAGGGTATATTGATTTGCATTTGGCACTGTTGCAACTGTCATTTCTACATCATTGGGTGCTATACCTCCAACTGATGATATACCAGATAAAGTTACAAAGTTACCTACAGATAAACCGTGTGCAGTGTGAGCAACAGTTATTATTGCACTACCGCTTGTAGTGGTTATAGGGTTTGCCCCTAAAGAAAATGTTTTTGCTTCTGATACGTCAAAGTATTTAAATGTTACTGAGCTACCACCACCGCTGCCTGAACCACTAGCGTTAGATGTAAATGCAACTGTATAACTATTAGCATCAACAACAGAAGCAACCGTCATCTCTACATCGTTTGGGGTTACGCCATTAAATGTTTCTGAACCTGAAAATATAACTCTGTCGCTAACTGCTAGACCGTGACCAGTGTGAGATACAGTGATTGTTGAGCTACCACTACTAGTTGTAAATGGGTCAGTTCCTAACGATCCTGTAAAATCCCCATCGTTTCTTCGTATGGCGTAGGGTGTATCTTCTAATATAAACAACCCTATTACAGGCCCTACTCCTGGAATTGTTCCGTAGCTAGAGTCAAAAGATGTATACCCGTTAATTCTTCTGTATCCACCAAACTGAGATATCTCCATGTTCAACATACGTAATGCAGAGCCAGGGAAAGTAGTAGCTAATGTAAGTGCGTCCTCGTTAGTATATAGGCCACCTCTACTACTTACGGTTACATCTCGTAGTGCATCCACCATTACGCATTACCATGTGGAACATTCAGTAGACGGTTGACGCGAGTATCTCTTACATCTACAAATCTATTTATAAGAAGAGTACGCATTCTTTCTATACCTTCATCGAACTTTGCCTTCGCTATTCCTGCCTGTTGAGAGTTGTCTCTAAATATAAAACAGTGATATAGCGCACCGTCTAATACAACGTGTTTAAATGCATCTGGTACGGTCATTGTATCTGTAGATGCAGATAAATCTGTTGCATATGCAAAGTAATCGTAGCTTACACTATAAGCTGCGTCAGGTATAGGGGTAAATCCTGCTTTAGTATCTAGTGTTCTGTATACATAGATAGGCTGATCCCTGTCACCTGCTTCAGCTTCACTATCTCTTTCAAAGTATCGTCTATTATACGAGTCGTAGTTTAATAGCTTCAATACTCTAGCAGAAAAATTATTAGTAGAGTCGTAATTTATTCTAAAGCTATCCCAATCTGCTACTTTTAAATCAGTTGCCAAAGTATATTGAGATGTACCTGCTACAAGCGTAAGAGTGCCTGTGGTGTGATTAAACGGAAACTCAAATTCTTTTTGTGATATCTCTTGCAAAGACGCATTCACTGCATCTTTTACTAATGCCCTAAAACCAGTGGCGGTTGGAAAGTCTGTGGACGTAAGCTCCACTTCATTCAACCGCCTCAACGTATCATTAACTAATGTAATAAAGGTTGTAGCCATATTATGTCCAAAATTAAGATAAAGGGGTAGCCCAAACTAATGAACTACCCCCAAATCAATTAAGCTAGAGCATCCCTAGCGGCAGCTGCGGGTTCCGCGCCCTGTTCGTTGCAATCAACGAGAACAGCGTAAACTCTAAGTCTGCCTGTTGTTGGTGCTGCTCCTGCCAACTTAACATCAATCGTGTCTGTAGAAGCCATAAATTGAGTATAAGTTGAAGCTGAACCAGTGCCAATAACATTGGTTTGACCGTTAGATCCTGCTGCACAGAAACCTGTTGACGTTACGTCTGCACCATCAACAATGTCATCCCCTGCTGCAAAGTCTATGTCAGCCGTTACAGAAGTATTGAAAGCCTTCATAACTTCTGCACCAGCGTTGATAACTAGGACTCCTGCTGGAATTTCTAGAAGCTGAAAGATGTCTCCATCTGCTCCAGAGTATCCTTTTAGAACCATATCATCAATGTCTAAGGTAGCCTCGATAGTGTATGCTACGTGGCTATCAAATTTTGACGGTAAAGCTGCAATGCTGTTAGCACCAACACCAACTGTATCGGAGCTAGTCATATCATATGTTGCCATGATTTATCCTCCTTAACCTGCGATGTTGTACTTGGCACGAACAAGAGCTTCAGGGCGAAGGATCTTGCGTCCATACAAATGCATACCACGAACAATGTCAGCGAAGCTGTCGTTGTCACGATATGTTTCTACTTTTTCTACTTGCGAAGCAGTAGCTACAGCAGAGTCGTGTCCTGCAACAATAACACCAAAGTGCGAACTTGAACCGTTAGTGTCGATTGTACCAGCACCAGTTCCTACTGAAGGTAGGTTGTTTGACATATAAACTCTGAACCCACGAATCAATCCAGAAATGATTCTACCGTTACGTAGAATGTCAGTGCTTCCTGTAGAGAAGTCGTTGTTTAATAGTTTAGAGTTTTCGTCATTTAGCTGTTCAGCAAAGATGGGGTCAACAACAACCCAACGACCATCACGGTCTACATTTTGCTGGTCAAGCAAACGAGCCATACGGTTTAGCACTTCCAGAGGAGTTGCTTCACCAGTAGATCCGTCTGGGTGAGTAGCGATGGAGTCTCCAGTAGAACCTCCAGAAACAAAACTTGCTCTGGAAATTAACATGGATGACAACAAGCCATCTGATCCTACAGTGCCGATTGGGTCTGTACCAGACTTAGCATCGTTTGCTGCACTTGCAACAGCGTTTAACGCAGATTGTTTGAAGCCAGAGAGATAACCTAGTACCTCTTGGTCAAACTGATCTCTTAGGCGATAACCTGCGCGGTCACTTGCCATTGACTCAAAGTTCACATGAGAATGTGCTTCTTCGATGTCATCTATTTTAAAAGCAAAGTAGTTTGCTTTGTCCACAACGAGCGTGAAATCTTCGTCATCGAGATCCTGTGGAGTTACTTGAGTTCCACGGGCATACTCTTTAACGGTGATTTCAGGCTCTTTGATGATACGCACTGTATCACCGAAGTTTGCGATTTCACCAAAGTAATCACTGTTGGTGATATCTTCTACAATGCTAGTTTTACGAAAAGCCGACTGAACTTTTTTACTGTAAATTACAGGTGAAAAGTTACCATTCGGGAGGTTTCCGTAACCAGCAGCTGTTTTGAAAGCCATTGATTCCTCCGTTATAGCTTATATCACGTAAGTACAGGGCATTTTCTATATGTGGGTGACCTCGTAACCGCGAGGGGCCAACTAGTAAAATGGTAGCCAACCTACTTTTTTTATTATAAATATATATGATTTTGCATTTTTATATGCGTAGCTGTCCTAGACAGGGGCATATCATGCAAGTAATATATAGTTATATTTAATTAAATTGTTTTGTCAACACTTAATTACATTGCTGCGCCAGAAATGTCGTAAATAAAGGTTCCATTACGTATTGATGCCGTAATTGCTTCTTCATTTGCTTCATACTCTCTGCCTGTCATTTTTTGAACATCAGACTCTCTGAACCCACCTTTTTTATTTGCACCAGTGTCTGCTTTGGGCGTACCCTTTACAGCTACGTTATCTGCTGCATTTGTAGGTGTAGCAGTTTTTTTCGTTGCCTTTCTTTCTGCTTTGTAAAGCGTGATTGCTTTCGCGCAACCGTAAGCGTCTGTGTCATTTTCATAAAGAGCTTCTTGCACCCATTTAGGTTGCACGGATGCCCACTCATGGAATGCAGGGTCTTTACGTATTTGATCGTAGTCAGGGTGAAATGTCTTTAATTCAGACTCTGCCTTTTCACGAACTACATTCTTACGCATTTCCTGTAGCTCTTTCATTTCTTTTTGCAGATCATCTGACATTTCGCCAGACTTCTTAATTGCAATCGACTCCATCATCTTTGCAACGTCTGGATACTTTTTAGACCACTCTGCTATCTCCGTTTCTGACTTAGGTAAATTAACAGACTTTTTAGTTAAGTCATTTATTTGAGACTGCAACTTTTTAATCTGCTTCTTGTGTTCGTCTTGCACACGTTGATTGTGTCTACGTAGATCACCATACCTTTTTTTGAACGTAAGTTCTTCAGCGTCTAAGGTTTCATTTTCTTCCTTATCTGCTTTTATTTCTTCCTGTTCTTGCGTTAGAGCGTCTCGTTGAGCTATCAGTTCTTTTAGCTCTGTTTCTTCGTCTATATCTCTTTTGTATCTCTTTTTGGTATTTACAACGTGTCCTTTAATATTGGACGTATCTTCAATTTGTTGTTCGATTGCCATTAGTATTCTCCTAGCATCAGGGGCCTCAAGTAGCCTTTCACCTTGAAAGGGGTATCGGGTAGCCCGTAATAATTAATGTCACGTAGTTACTGTTTGTGCTGCCTTACTATTATTTATTGCTTGTGACACTAAACTATTTCTAATTGGTACTTTTTTATCCATGCTATCTAGTTGTGCGGTAAGACTAAGAAGTTCTGTCATATCAGGTAATTTTTTTTGTTTCTTTAGTTGATCTTCATCAGAACTACCTACCTCTTTCCCTGCCTCTACATTTGAGGCCATTGTTTCTTCTATATTACCAGGAACTGTTTCAGAAAAATCAACTAAATCTTGTGCAAGTCCAGATAGTTGATCTCCTATGGCTTGTGATATTGAAGTTTCTCCTAATCCAAACACTTCACTTATCATGGATGGCACACCAAAACCAGCTAATGTTTCTCTTCCTGTAGCTGCATTTATAACATTTCCTGCTGCTAATACTGCTGCAAATGTTGGATTTAGGGAAGCTAATGTAGCTGCTAATGCGTTAGTTACTCCTACAACTCCTGGGTTAGCCTGTTGAAAACCTTTTTCTAATTTTGCATTTATATCTAATTGTGCCATAGTGGGATCTTGTGCTGTCCTTGCATCTATGGCCTGATCAACCTGTGCATCTACAGTGGCGTCAGTACTAAATTCATTTACACCAGTAAATCCCATAGCTGTTGCTGCTCTTGCCGTTCCAATAGGATTATCTGCACCTTCTTCCTCTGCTTTAGCTGCGATGCCTACCTCTGGTGCTGTTAAACCAGTAACATCCAAACCAGTACTAAGCGTAGCTGATGGGGAACCTATACCCTCTCCAGCCCTGCCTGTTGGATTACCTGCCATCGCATCCACTGCTGGGCCTTCTGGCCCTGACATACCTGTACCTACACTTGGCCCTGCTTCCGCAGCTGACGTAGGCCCACCCATTGCTTCCTCACTAGGACTTGCTCCTGAAGATTCATCGTCTGGTGCATCCTCACCTGCTGCTGCGGCTGCATCTGCATCAGAGGGTGTGCCTCCTTCAAACATTTTTAATACATTATCTTCTTCTGTCTCTTCCTCATCCTTACCATCAAAGTCTACATCATCAAACATTTCCATCTGTTTGTCCATATCATCTTCTTCTTCATCATCATCTTCTTCGGACATATCATCTTGCATTGCCTGTATATCTATTTCTACAACTTCTATCTGTGGTTTGCTTTGCGCTTCTGTCTCAACAGGCTCACCATCTTCATCTACCATATGTAATCTACCGTCCTGTTGCATAGACATAAGACCACACTTTGCCATCATACGCATCTCTTCTAAATGCTTCAGGCCCCAGTATCGCACAACATCAGCAGGTATTACGTACTCACCTTCTGATAACATAACAGGTATATCGTCAGCTACTTCTTCTTCTAAAGAGCCAAACGGTACTTCGTTCTCTGGTTCTTCGTTCATCATGTTATTTTTTCCCATCATTTATAACATTGGCCTTTAGCTTCAGTAATTGATCTAATATAGATATTTGGCCCTGATACCTGTGTATTTCTACAGGGGCATCTGCGTATGTAAGATTAGCGACAGCCCTTTCTCTCATGTAAGTTATGTGCTTTTCTAATTCTTCATATCGGGGATGCATAACTACATCCCGTAATTTTTTGTACTCCATTACTTACCCGTTATTGTTTTGTTGAGATGTTTTTCTAAAGTGTTTGTTGACCAATTTTGTATTTCTCGTACTTCTTTTTTTATGTCTAACATTGTATTTTTAATTTTTTCAATTTCTCTTTTTATTTGAGCATAGCTCATAACATATTTTTCTGCATCTTCAGAAAATTTCTCTGCATAAATAGAACATTGATGTAATGATTTTTCTATTTCATTTAACTTTACAAATTGATTTTCACTTAATATATCCTCTCTACTACTAACAAACGTAGCAAGTCTTTTTGCAATTAGATTAAAATCTTTTTTAATATTTACCATACTTTTTATTGTAATAATCCTGGAGGTAATCCAGCGTCAGGTGGTGGCTCTTGCATTTGCTGTTGGGGTGCTTGTGGTTGATTACCTGCAAACTGTGGTTCTCCTGGTACGGGTACTCCACCTACACCTATGTTAGCATTACCTGCCCCTGTCATATCCATCTCGCCCTGTGGTGGTTGTTGTGGCCCTTGTTGTTGCTGTTGCATCAAGTATGTTTGCCTCAACATTTCTTCTGGCGTATTTGTAACTTTATTTGGATCTAACATCATCGACTTGGCTATCTCCCGTATTATGTAAGGGAACTTAGCAAAAGGTGCAAGGACAGGATTACTGGTTATCTGTAAGAAAGACATGAGGCGTTGTGACCTCACTTCGTTTTGCATCAGGCTTTCTAATCCTCTAGCCTTAACTTCTAGGTCACCCTTTATATCTTTGTTGTAGTTGAATTGCATATTGAATGCAAACATGGCCTGACCTAGTGGACGTAACATATAGTCATCAAAGTTTTTGACAACTGTTTTTATAGAACCTGCTGCGGCCCCCATCAACATAGATATACCAGCTGCCGTTCTACCCACACCCGTAACACCTGTTTGCCCATGTGAGAAGGACGGTATGCCTGTTGACTCATCAGCTAACACTCTAGCTTTGTCGAACAACTGCATATTTTCGTTACTTACATTAGGAAACTTAGTGCCAAATATAGCCTGTCCAGGCGCTCCACCCTGTCTCCTAAATACTTTTCCTGGGTATACTGTAAGATCTTGTCCTGGAGTTAGGTTTGTCTCATCTACTTCTATGAGCAAGTTACCTGACAGGACTGCGTTATCCACTGCCATACGCATAAAGCCATTCATCAGCGTCTGTGTGTCGTCCATGTTTTCGCCAACCCCAATGCCAAAGAAAGCATACGGGTTTACTTCATACGGAACAGCGCAGTATGGTATGCGCTTTGGTAGGAAGGGGTTGACCACAAACCGTAGCACTTCGCCATTACATATCCACACGTTTACCTGTAGTTCGTTTACGTCTTCGTATTCTTCTGGTATTTCTATGCCAGACTCCTCTACAAGTTCTCTGTCCATTACACCCCAATACTCTAAGGCTTCATATCTGTATGTATCGTATCCACGCGAACTCTCTTCGTCTTGAGAGTCAAGTAAGCTAGACTCCCACCATTTAATGTTGTAGTTCTGGCCTATGTCTATTGCTTCTGCGATTGCTTCTTCTCTAAAGAATGGTCTGGTTCGTAGATTTCTTAATTGTGTTTTAGTAAGTTTGTGACGCTCTATTACATAGTCGCACTCTTCCATGTTAGATGCGTCAGGGTCAGGGTAGAAGTTCCAAGCAGAAACGTAAGATACTTTAGGAACTGTCTTAATTGTTGGATCGTATTCACCCTCATCGTTCCAATTTGCATATTCTTTGGTTGTAGCAAACGGCCCTTTAAGTACACCCGTACCAAACAGAGCGCACTCAAACGCAGTGTTTCTTAGATGCATACTAGCGTCAGATTCTTCTAGCTGATCTTTTATCTGCTTTTCCATCATCTTCGCAGCTACCATTGCAGGATGAAAGTTGACAGCAGATTGCGTTATACCAAAGCCCTCTTTCAATGTATCTATATCTTCTAATGCATCTTTTAGTGGGCCTAGTTTTTCTGACAGGTCAGTTAGCTCTGTAGCACCAGCAGGTAAGACTTTACCATCGCCCTCAAACCCGTATAAATCTTTTGGCATTTCGCCAACGTCTACATCTTTAGGTTCGTTAGGATCAAAGTTTACAGTTTCTGCCACACCCTCTGGTAAAGTTGTTGGCTCGATAGATAA
>CEQB01010896.1_pt1 | contig 10072 bp, 11 predicted proteins | sample 530581 | NCBI WGS metagenome assembly CEQB01 (sample SAMEA2620588, study PRJEB7988) | marine metagenome | biome: marine biome (ENVO:00000447); feature: deep chlorophyll maximum layer (ENVO:xxxxxxxx); material: "saline water (ENVO:00002010), including plankton (ENVO:xxxxxxxx)" | depth 75 m
CAGCAAGACATGCTGTACGAAACAAAATACGAATGCTGTCGGAACTGTTATGTTCAATACGTTGAGCACCGAGAGGAAAGATGGCTAAAAGGATGGAGACCAGATAATGTCTATAGAAGCACTTGAAGTTTACAGAGGAATTAGCCAAGCAATGGGCTATGCTTATGACGGAGCTATCGATGAAGATGGCAAACCAATTGAAATTGGTCTAAAAAGGGATGTCAAAAATTCGACAACTCAATCAAGACAGGGCGATATGGATGGCTTTGGTGTCAAAATGTATGGCAACAAATTGATTGTCAATTACCAGTCTGAGGCTCCGATGCCAGAGGTTCATAGAAAGGGACCAAGCGCATTCGAAGCTGAAGTTGAAATGCGCTTCGCTAACATCGCTAAATTTCTTAAAGAAAGATATAAAAAGGCTACTGGCAAAACACTTTCTTTAAATCCAGACGGCGATGCAGATATTCTTTTACAATACATGAACCGTAAAAGAAGCTGGATCCAGGCAACAAAGTGCTACACAATTGGTGGTTTGGGCGACAGTATTGTTGAACCAGAAAGAAAGCCATTTGATCTTGTAAAAGACTTTTTGCAGACACATAAATATGGTAAGTAATGGCTCGTGGTTTAACCAAGACACAACTAAAAAAAGAGATAATCTCTTGCGGTAAAGATCCAGCATACTTTATTAACAACTACGGAAAAATCGCTCACCCAATGAAGGGCACCATCCCTTTTGCGATGTATCCATTCCAAAAAGACGTTGTAAAAGACTTTCAAGATAACCGTTTTAATATTATTCTTAAAGCAAGGCAGTTGGGTCTTTCAACGGTTTCAGCGGTTTATATTGCATGGTTCGTACTTTTTCATAAAAATAAGAATGTTGTCGTAATGGCAACGAAGCTCTCAACCGCTGCGAATCTGGTGAAGAAAGTAAAGTTCGCCCTTAAAGCAATACCCGAATGGATGAAAATATCCGAATTGGTAACTGATAATAAAAACTCTTTTGAACTTTCCAATGGTTCCCAAGTCAAAGCGATCTCAACATCTGGAGATGCAGGTCGTTCAGAAGCTCTTTCTTTACTTGTTATTGACGAGGCAGCGATTATTGAGGGTCTTGATGACCTTTGGGCAGGCTTGTATCCCACGCTGTCAACTGGTGGTGACTGCATTATTATTTCCACACCAAAGGGTGTTGGCAACTTATATCACAAATTGTACTCAGAGGCAGAACAAGGATTAAACGATTTCAATCCAATTAATTTGCCATGGCATGTCCATCCAGATCGTGACCACAAATGGTTTGAGAAAGAAACAAAAAACATGTCAAAAAGAGAGATTGCACAGGAGCTAGAGTGCAATTTTAATATGTCTGGAGACACTCTTATCCACGGCAAAGATTTAATACGCATCCAAGATGAAGAATTGAAAGAGCCTGAATATAAAACTGGCTTTGATAGAAATCTTTGGATTTGGAAAAATGCTGAAGCTGATAAAAAATATCTTATGGTAGCTGATGTTGCAAGAGGCGACGGCAAAGACAACTCAACCTTTTATGTATTTGAGGCAGATACAATGGAGATTTGTTGTGAATATCAGGGGAAATTACCTCTAGATAGTTTTGCACGCTTAATCCACGATACATCTAAAAGTTATGGCATGTGTCTAACAGTAGTTGAGAATAACTCAGTTGGAATGACGGTTTTAACAAAATTAAAAGATTATAACCATCCAAACATTTATCATTCTAAAAAATCAACTCATGAATATGTAGAGGCAACTTATACAGAACAAACATCTGTGGTCCCTGGCTTTTCGACAACTGTTAAAACCAGACCAATGATTATTGCCAAATTAGAAGAATTTATTCGTAATAAAGTATTAAAAATCAGATCGAGAAGGTTGTTTAACGAATTAAAAACATTTATTTGGAATAATGGCAAGGCAGAAGCTATGCGCTCTTATAATGATGATTTAGTTATGGCGTGTGCCATAGGCTGTTGGGTAAGAGATACTGCCTTAACAGTAAATCAGCAAGAAATTCAGTATAAAAAGTCTATGTTATCTGCTATAATGACAAGTAATAAATCACTTGATACAAGAATTGTTGGGATGGAAAGAAATCCGCAAGATAATTATATCTATGGTGGCAACGCGAAACAGAAAACAGTAACAATACACAAACTACCGTTTTTTATCAAATAGGAATTGATCGATGGCAGACAACAAAAACAATCCAAGAAATCCAAATAGCCCTTTGTTCCAGAGACTAACAAGGCTGTTTTCAGGACCAATTGTAAACTACAAAGCACAACAAGTAAGAAATAATCGTAAATATTCAGTGGATAAATATGCTTCAAAGTTTAGATCTGTCGGTGGGCAGTCTTTTCAAAGAAAGTCATACAATCCATATGAATCAATTTCATCAGCGATGATGAATAATTTAAATCGTACAGAGAGATATGCAGACTTCGATCAAATGGAGTTCATGCCAGAGTTGGCTTCTGCATTAGACGTTTATGCAGACGAGATAACAACTCACTCTGAATTTCACAAGTCTCTTATTGTTGATTGCCAGAACGAAGAAATCAAAGATATTTTAGAAACACTATTTTTTAAAGTTCTAAATGTGGACTCAAACCTCTTTGGTTGGGTTCGCTCCATGTGTAAGTATGGAGACTTTTTTGGATATTTGGACATTGATGAAGACATTGGCATTAAATCTTTAATTGGACTGCCAGTCAGTGAGATCGAAAGGATGGAAGGCTCAGACCAGACCAACCCAAATTATGTGCAATATCAATGGAATGTAGGCGGCTTAACTTTTGAAAATTGGCAACTTGCCCACTTTAGAGTATTGGGCAATGATAAATATGTACCATATGGAACATCCGTCTTAGACCCAGGTCGCAGAATTTGGAGACAATTGACTCTACTTGAAGACGCGATGATTGCTTATAGAGTTGTTCGTTCTCCACAGAGAAAACAATTTAAAATCGATGTTGGCGGTATTGCCCCAGAAGAGGTTGAGCAGTACATGCAAAAAATCATTACTACAATGAAACGCCATCAGGTTGTTGACGACAAAAGTGGTAGAGTAGACCTCAGATACAACCCATTGTCAATCGAAGAGGACTACTATATCCCGACAAGAAATGGACAATCTTCAGTAGATATTTCAACAGTGCAAGGTGACACTTGGGGCACCGCCATTGAGGATATTAAATATTTGCAAAACAAGTTGTTCGCAGCAATCAAAATTCCAATGTCTTATCTCGTAAGAGGTGAGGGTGCATCCGAAGAGCAGGCTGCATTAGCACAGAAAGATATCCGTTTTGGCAGAACGATCCAAAGATTGCAGAGGGCAGTTGTCGCTGAATTAGATAAAATGGCGACAATCCACCTATACACGCTAGGGTATAGAGGAAACGATTTAATTAATTTTGATTTAAGATTGCACAATCCATCTAGAATCTCAATGATGCAAGAAATTGAGGCATTAAATAACAAATTGGATGTTGCTGCAAAAGCTACTGGATATGTTTATAGTAACCGTTGGGCAGCAAAAAACATTCTAGGATTATCAGAGGAAGAACTTGTTAGAAATATTAGAGAAAAATTCTATGATAAACAGCTTGAAACTGCGCTAGCCAAAGTTGCTGAGACTCAAGGTGAAGGCTTGGCGGCAGAAACCTTGACAGGCACAGGCTTCGGCGGTGCTGGAGATTTGAATCTTGGTGGGACAGAAACTCTCGATGCCGCAGGACCTGTAGAGACGGACTTGGACATAGATACAACAGCAGAACCAGAAGAGGCAACGCCAGAAATCGAAACCCCGGCAGCAGAGCCAGCCGCTGAGGGTGGTGATGATGTTCTTTTAGCAACTCCAGAAGGTGGCGCAAAAGCAGGCAACGACAGAGCAGCGGCAATATACACAGAATATGAAGATGGTTCCCACACAACCAAAGGATCTAGAGGAAAAAAATATTGGTCCGTTAAACACGATAAGCGCAGAGAGGCTGGTAAAAAAGAGTCCTGGGGTGTGGGAAAGCCTAGAAAACCACGCAATGTTTTTAAGGCAATGTCAATAGGTACGCTTGTTAAGGAAAACAAATCTAATTATAGTGAAGATTTTGAAAATAGAATGTCTTCGTTGAATGAGGAAATGGACAGAATACTGTCAGAGGATTTATAAGATGAACCATAATAAAAGAAGAAATACTGCTTTTTTATACGAGGCATTAGTTAGGGAGTTAACTAAGAGTGTTGTTAATAAAAATGAAAAAAGAAAAGCTGCTGTTGTAGCAGTAATTAAAGAGTTTTTTAATAATGAAACTGCTCTAAAGCAGGATTTGGGATTCTATAAAGAGATCATTGAAACTCGTGGAGTTAATCCTCAAGTGGCAGAAAAAATTATTGGATATGTTAAAAAGGGTCGTGAGACACTAAACGTAGAAAAACTTTTTGAGGAACAGACAAACCTGATTAATAAAATCCACAATACATTGAGCGAAGATGTATTATCTAATTTTGTACCAAACTATAAAGCACTTGCCAGCATTTATCAAATGTTTTCACCCAACACAAGAATAAAAAATAAAGTTTTAATGGAAAATGTTGTAGTGCGTTACATGTCTACCGACAGTGAAAAACTCACTGAAGATAAAAGAATAAACAACGCAACCATGAGAATTTTTTCTTCAAAATTCAATAATCATTATAAAGGATTGTTAGAAGAACAAAGAGTTCTGTTGTCGAAATATATTTCATCTTTTACAGACAATGGTCTAGAGTTAAAAGTGTATCTTAACGACGAGTTAGAAAGAATTAAGGAATCTGTTGCTAAGACCAATTTCAATGGGGAGCTACAAGAGAAGGTTAATGCGGTTTTTGCTGTAATTGATGGTTTCAAAGGCGAAATGATTAACGAAGAAATGTTAAAACAAATCATGAAAATGCAGCAGCTTGCAAGAGAGGTCGGTGACAATGATTAATATCGATGAAGTTAAAATCAAGATAGACGACAGCCAGGAAGATAAAATCACCATATCTGTTGTAGAACCAAAGATTACTTCAATTGAGGTCGGGGTTGAACCAATCCCATCACAACCTATTTCATTAGATATCCGCCGCACCCTTGATAATAATTACATTATTTACGATCACCCGTTGTTTGACATTGTGATAAACCCAGATAAAAAGAAAGTTATGACTTTTGTCAAAAAGAAATCAAAGACCTCTGCTTATCCACATCAAGATGCTTTTTTTGAGTACCTTAAAAGAAGGGGTGTGATTTTATCTGACACAATTAAAGGTGGGAATATCTTCGGAAGTCTTGAAGCGACATATCCAGCAAATAAAAAGATCGATGTTGTTAAAGTTATTCTTTTAAATATCTTTATGTTCTTCAGTGAAGAATTGCCCGGTTTGAAAAAAGCACTTGACTATGATTTTGAAACCGATAAAATGATGGTTGATCCTGACACTGGTGATAGCACTGAGTATGGTGAGGTCCCACAACAAAAAAAGAAGGGCACAATGGACCCCTTTTATACACAATACTACGGCTTGCTTTACAGGATATAAATGTCTTTAATATATTTTATTTTAGTGTGTTACGGTTTAACACAAATTTTAGTATATGGTTCAATTTTTAATGAATGGCGACCCACAAAAGGATTTTTTGGAGACATGCTGAAATGTCCTATGTGTTCAGGGTTCTGGGTTGGCTCATTTGTTTTTTTAATTTCACCGTGGACCGAACTAATTACTTTTGAGTACAGCCTAATAAACATGCTTATATGCGGTTGGTTAAGTTCTGGAACATCATATGTGTTCTGTACTCTTTTTGGAGACGAGGGAATAAATGTCAAAGGCAATTAACAATTTCGTAGAAACCAAGTGGATGCTCCAGCCTCCACGACTTTGCTGTAAAGGAAGCTGTATCGGGCGGTTGATGACCGCTTAGGAGATTATAATGAATCTAAATGATATTAAAAAAATGGTAGTCAATTCTCTAATCCAAGAAAGGGTTGGATATTATGGTGCTATGGACGGTGATGCTGGAGGACCAGCCGACCCACCGGACATCCAAGATATTGTAGACAACTCAGAACAGGAAATGAAACAACTGCTTGCGGCTCAGGATAATATCCTAGATGCAGTTGCAGCAGAAATCGCTGAACTCGCCGCCCCAGCTTTAGTCCAAGCAGGAGTCCCCGGCGACTTTGTTGTAGAAATGGTGGCAGACTTTTTAACTCAAATGCACACCGCCGTTGAGAAAGCAAAAGAAAAGAGAAAAGAGGCATCTGTAGACTTGGCGATTCCAACAGATACCGCTGCGGAGGACAAGTGATATGTCAGAAAAAGTATTATTGCAGGAATATTACGCTCTTTGTGAAGGTGGGTTCTGTAGAGATCTCTTAACAGAAGCTGAAAAAAAAGAAGTAAACGAAGGCAAAGCGTTTTATTTGACTGGTATTCTACAAAAGGGCAACACTGAGAACGGAAATAGAAGAAAATATCCAACTCGCGTCCTTGAAAGAGAAATGAAAAATTATGAGATGCTCATTAAGCAAAGAAGAGCATACGGCGAATTAGACCACCCAGACACGTCGGTTGTTGATTTGAAGAATGCTTCCCACATGGTGACTCGTTACTGGATGGAAGGTGAAAAGGTGATGGGAGTTATTAAGCTCTTGGAAACCCCAGCAGGAGAAATCGTAAAGGGCATCATTAGATCCGGCGGACAAATTGGTATTTCGTCAAGAGGTCTTGGCTCAGTGGTTAATGAATCAAATGGTGTGAGCATGGTTCAAGATGATTTTCAATTAATCTGTTTTGATATTGTTGCAGATCCATCAACACCGGGTGCTTTTATGAACCCAAAAAGAATTAGTGAATCAAAAGAAGTAAAGGTTCATGATAGGGATTATCGTGTTAATTCCCTACTAAACTCAATTATAGATCAAAAATGAAGAAAGAACAATTTAAAAAATTAATTAAACCAATCATCCAAGAGTGTCTTCAAGAGGCTCTAGTTGAATCTAATTTACTATCAGGAATTATTTCTGAAGTTGTGAGAGGTTATGCTGCGCAACCACCGGTAGAGAAAATCACTGAACAAAAAGAAAAATATGAAAGTGATGCCGCCGCCGAAGCACGCCGCCTTAAAAAGCAACAGAAATTAAAGGAAACAAGAGAGGCGCTCTTGGGTGCAATTAATAAGGATGCCTACGGCGGCGTTGATTTATTCGAAGGAACAACCCCAATGTCAAGCCAAGGTTCTACAAAATCCGCATCTGCGCAGTCGTCACTGTCCGGTGTTGATCCGAACGATGCGGGTGTTGATATATCAGGCATTCTCAACATTGGCGGTGACAAATGGTCAAAATTAGTATGAGGTTATTATGAGTGTGGTCCATATCCATGTCCAAGCTAGAAGAAATGAAACTGGCGAGGCATTAATTAAAAGATTCAGCAGGAAAGCTAAAAGAGCCGGTATCGCAGAAGAGTGTAAAAAAAGGATGTATTATGAAAAACCTTCTGTTAAGAGAAGAAGAGATAAATTAAAGAGAAAAAGAGTGTTAAAGAAACTATTTATGAAACAAAACGGAGAAAAAGATGTCAAGCACCCCTAACGAAAAATTTGCAGACCAAAGATTTAAATACCCAAGCCCCGGTATCGGTGCAGTTGGACAATATCAGACAAGTGGCATTCCATTCTTGTCATCCTCATTTATAGTACCAGATATTTTAGAAGGTCCTGGTAATTTTTTAGAAATGAATTTTCCGTATGTTACTAAGTTTGTAACAGTTATAAATGAACACAGTGGTTCATCTGTAAAAATGAGAGTTGGCTTTAGTGCTCTTGGCATTACAGGCTCAGGTGCTCCATCGCAAAATGGGGATAACTATTTTGTCTTAGACAATGGTGAATCATACACTGGAGAGTTTAGAGTATCATCGCTTTTCATCGCAGGTGTTGAAGGGGTTTGTACAGCATCTGTCATCGCTGGAATGACTGGCATCCCAGCAGGCAAGCTAAGTACCAACTGGTCAGGTACCTCTGGAGTAGGCTAGTGAAAAGTGGCTTTGGTGGAAAACAAGGTTCTCTTAACAGCCGGACAAAGGGCAAACTAAACATTGTTGATCGAGCAGGCTCAAAACGTTCATTAATAAGGTCTATTGCAGGCGAAGACTTATTAACTTGGATTGACGCTACCAGAACCAAAAATACATTAGGTGCAGATTTAACAGATGCTACAATTGATACCGTTGCTGGGACAGAATCAACTGTTGGTAGTAACGAACCAACAACAATTCTTAGCGCCCCATTAAATACAACTGCGTACTCTTTTGCGACAAACCAAACTTTAGAGTGGGCAAACAACCTTTTTCCTAGTAACCAAACAGAGGCTACAATCGCAACTAGATTTGCCATTCCCGGCACTCTTACAGACCATATCATATTTGAACTTGGTAACGCATCTGGCTATGCAGCAGTTAACGGTGGACTTGTCCAAGGCGTTCTTCGTAACAGTGGCGACAGCAATAAAACTAGCTTTTGGTCCGGTATTGGTGACGGTGGCTCCGCTGATACATTTTTCTTAAATGTTAGGGTGACACAAAACGCAGCGACTACAATGGTTTCAACTTACAATACAGCAACTAACCCAGATGCAATAACTGTTTCTGCTGATGGTGCAGTCTTGCCGCAAGCTGGCACTTTAAACAAAAACACCTCTCACGATATTATAAGATCAAATAAATCTTATTTAGGGGCTAGAAATGATGGCGCATCGGCACCTTTAAATGGTCATGTTTCAGACTTTATTATATTGACCAGATTACTTACTAATAGCGAATCAAGCAGACTATCATTAGCCTTATCCCTACAGTAAGTCATTTTACCTTTTTTATAACTATTTATTGTAGCGTAAATTAGGAGTATTCTTATGTCATCAATGTTAGATCAAGCAATTATCGACGCAACAGCCTTGCGAGAAGCTGCAATTAAAAGTGCAGAACAGGCAGTTGTTGAGAAATATTCAACAGATATTAAAGAGGCTGTTGAGAAATTAATGGAAGAAAATGATTTCGAAGAAGACAAGTCTGTAGATGAGCAGATTGTCGAGGCAGACAAAAAGGGCGAGGGCTATGCCTTTGTCGAAAATACTGAGTTGAGTGATCTAAAGCAAGATGATTTGGTTGAAATTGATGTTAAATCTTTATTTGAAGAAGTTCAGCAAGAACAAACAGAAGAATCACTTACAGAAGAATTCGAAGTAACAGAAGAACTAATTGAGCAATTAATAGAAGAAGTAATGGAAGAAGAAAAAAAGCCGGGTAAGGTTGAAAAGAAAAAAGACGCAGCGAAGAAAAAAGCAGAATTAGAAAAAGCCCGTCAAGAAATGAAAAGACGCCTTGATGCAATCGAAAAAGAGATGCAAAAAGCCAAAGACGAAGCTGAAAAAGAATTTAAACCAATCCCATCCCCAACAAACGAAGGGCATTGTGAAGATCATGCTCGCAAAGAGGGCAAAAAAGACTTTGGTTTTGTAACCGAAGACGAATTAGAAGAAACTCTAGAAGAAGAGTCTTCCATGGATAAATGCCCCAAGGGTTACAAAGCAATGAAAAGCACAGATGGCAAAATTGTTTGTGTGATGCCCGTTGGTGATGCTCGCCCTAAAGGTAAGATGGAAGAAGAAATCAACTTCGATTTTGAGCCAGTTGTAGTTGGTCAAACAACCGGTTTTGGCGCGACAAGAGCACAGCAGGCAGAGCAAGCCATGTTAATGGACGTAATGCTCGCCGTTGAAGAGCAAAACGCCAACTTGGAAACAAAAAACGAATCTTTGATTAAGACTAACTCAGATTTAAATGAGACTAATCAAAAACTAAAAGAAACCGTGAAGAATATTGCTGCAAAGTTTGAGGAAATCAAACTAATGAACAGCAAGTTATTCTACACAAACCAAACTTTAATGGACGACTCCCTGAATGAGCGACAAAAGGGTAACCTTGTCGAGTCTATTAATAATGCTCAGACTTCTGAGCAAGCGAA
>CEQB01016384.1_pt1 | contig 10028 bp, 17 predicted proteins | sample 530581 | NCBI WGS metagenome assembly CEQB01 (sample SAMEA2620588, study PRJEB7988) | marine metagenome | biome: marine biome (ENVO:00000447); feature: deep chlorophyll maximum layer (ENVO:xxxxxxxx); material: "saline water (ENVO:00002010), including plankton (ENVO:xxxxxxxx)" | depth 75 m
GCCCACACCATACCAGACTCAAACATAGGTGCGACACTGTTCATTCTCGCTATCTTGTCCTGACCTCTACTTGGAGTGTAAGCAGTTACAGGTATGCCCATTCTTCTTAGCTCGTGCGTTAATGGTGTGCCAGATGCTTTTGCTTCTATTAGCACGCAATCTGGTTCCCAATATCTATATTCCTCTAAAGCCATGCGCTTCAACTCTGGAAAGTCACAACGCACCCTTTTTGCGTCAAGAAGTATTATTTCATCTGCGTCCTCTTCTCTGTTAAATATTGCCCAAGTTGTTATAGCAGAATAGTCCGCTGTTTCTTTTTTTGAGAACGCAGTATCGTAACTTTGTATTACATAAGAGTAATCTGGAATATCTGGGTTTTCCCATCTTTTCCACCACTCTCTTTTTACTATAGATCCCTCTTCTGCGGTAGGATTTTGCATCCACTGACTATTCCATTTAGATATAGGTAAAGATGCTTTGACGCCCAACAATTCATCTTTTTTCCAAAACTCTGGCCATAACGGATCCTCTGATTCTGGCATGATTGCCGGAAACTCGACCACTTCCCATTTATCAGCATGGTCTTCGCCTTGTTTGTTTAATACTTTACCAACAAGATCCTTGGTGCTCCATCTTGTCATTACTATCACTATTATTCCGCCTGGCTGTAAACGCTGTCTAGGACCAGATGTGTACCACTCATAAGCGGATTCTAAGGCTTTTGGTGACATAGCATCTTGTTCAGAATGAGGATCATCAATAACCAAAAGATCTGCGCCACGTCCCGTAATCGCACCACCTACACCAGCAGCAAAGAACTCGCCCTCTTGATTGCTTGTCCAACGTCCTGCCGATTTGTTATCTGCTTGTAATTTTAATTCTGGAAACACATGCTGATACTCTTCGCTGTCAATTATGTTTCTTACTTTACGACCGAAACGCACTGCTAACTCAGCTGTGTGAGTGGTTTGTATTATCTTTAAATCACCTCTGCGGCCCATCATCCAAGCGGGAAAAAAGGTTGAGGCAAACTCTGATTTAGAGTGTCTTGGAGGTAAACATACAATAAGTCTTTTAAGTTTGCCATCTGCTATCCTGTTAAACTTATCAGCGATTATTTTATGGTGTCTACCCTCAATAAATTCTGGCCACATGTGTTTTACAAAAGATATAAAATCAGCTTGGCAAGAGTCTTGTTTTTCTAATTGATCGTAGCGGTCAAGTAAGGCTACAGCTTCGGCTTTATCTTGTTCAGATAAAATATCAAAATCTTTAAAAGAAACCTCGTTCATAAGCGAGCTGGGCAGTTAGGTAGTGACGTAAAAAACCACCCAACTCTAAGCGTAAAACGCCTAGAGGTAGTATTACATAGAGTCAAACTTCGTGCCATTGTTCATTTTGAAAAAGCAGTGATTCAGCTTCTCTACGACGTATTAGTCCTTGCAGGGTTTCACCTCCAGCTTTGTTCCACCTGCGCATTTGTGCTGGCACTTCACTCTTTTTATTATCATTAAGAACCTTGAGCATCGTGCTAGAATTTAAGTTTGAGGGACCTAAATTAAATGTCCAAGACACCAAAGCATCAAATTCGTGTTGCTCAAGCGGCACTTTTACTGCTTTATTGACAGCCTCTTCAAAAACCGCAACATCTTCTAACAGTAGTGCTTCGGCTCTTTGTTGTGATATTTCCATACCTTCTTTTATACCGCTGGTTGAGCCATAGCCAATAGTCCAAACGCCAGCAGCGCATTGATAGCTTTCTAATTTGCAGCCTTCAAACTTTTTAATAAGAGCTATACCTTCTTGTGATATTTCCATTTTTTCCATTTTATTCTCCCCATTTTTTTGTTTTTGTGCCGCCATGATAATCGACAGCAAGATTTTCTTTTTTGAGCAAATCAGCGATATTACCTTTTTCACAAAATACATCGCCTAATACCCTCCCATATTTGTCGGTGCCGTAGGATCGTAGTGTAATATCTCCAACCAACCATTCTTTTAATTTTTTTTTGGCTAACAGGCCAAGCTCTTTTTCTTTTGCTCTTTCTGGATATTTTCTTATGTTAATTCTAGATTCAGGCGTATCGATACCATTTATTCTTACGGCCTTGTTATGTAACTGTACTGAAAAACCAAGATCTATGGTAGCCAAACGAATAGTATCTCCATCGGTTACGGATTTTAATTTGCACTTGTAAACAAATGCCTCTGGTGAATTACTCATCATTTTCTCCTTCATTAGTCGTCACTTTCCTATAATAAACAACTACTTCTTTTAGTTCTTTAATATATCTTTTTAATTCTTGCATATTGTAAGCCATAAGCTCATAGTCTGGGACTGACATAGCCACGAAAACAACAGATCCGTGTTCTTTTTCTACACGTTCTAAAAATTCATCTATATTTTTTTCTGAAACCACATACCAATAAGGATCTTTAAGATCTACGGCCCTTGGTAAAATTGGTTGAACAATCTTACGCTCTATTGGTTTGCTGATAACTTCTACTTTTTTACTCGGAATCAGGCTGCAACTGCAAACCGCTATCGAGATTGTCGATACCAGCAGTATCTTTTTCAATGCTATCGAATACATCTTTAGTCCCATTATTTACCCTTGTTTCAATTAGTCCGGGTTTAGCTATAGCTAATTTAGACAGGTTATGTCGTTTAAAAATGTCAAGGTATCTTGACATCTCTGCTTCTATTTCTTGATTTTTTGATTGTAATTCTAATAAAGAGTTAGTTTGTAAGGTAAAATCGTTTTGTAAATTCTCTATTGCAGCTTTTTGTTCCGCATCTCTAAGTTCAAAAGCGTCATTAAGAGCAGACAGTCTATTATTTTGCCAGTATAAAAAACTACACAATAAAACCAGCGCTCCGATTACACCTAATAATACTTTACTCATTTACTGTCCATATCGCTAATTTATGTTTTTTACCTTTAACACTTATAGGTTTTAGTAATTTTAATACAAGTTTACAATTATTTGCAGTCCCGTGTCCAATTAATATATCTACACCAACTTCTTTTGTTGCGCTTTCAAGCCTGGCTGCGGTGTTTACAGGATCGCCAATAGCAGAATAATCAAACCTAGTATCAGATCCCATGTTACCTATACAAGCAACACCAGATTGAACACCCACGCCCACTTGGACTGGAGTAGAAAGTGTTTTATTTAGCTCAGTTATACCTTTTTGAATATCAATAGCAGCTTGTACTGCTTTTGTTTCGTGATCCTCAAGATCCAGAGGAGCTCCGAATATGAACATCCCTGCGTCCCCGATGAATTTGTCGGTCATTCCGCCTAATTTTTGCACGGCGTTTACCTGGACTGTTAAAGTTTTATTCATTATGTCGGTCACTTCTTCTGGCGATAATTCTTCACTCAAAGCAGTAAAGCCACGAAGATCTGTAAAAAGATAAGTACAATATTTTTTTTCGCCACCAAGTTTGAGTAAATTTGGATTGTCTTGGAGCTGTTTAACTTGTCGTGGATCCAAATAATGTTCAAATTGTTTTTTTATTTCTAGACGCAATTTATACTGTTCTCTAAAGCGCATATAAAAAACTACGCCACTCATAACCATTTCTGATACAAAAGTCCAAGAAAAGTCCAATAAAATGCCGTTTTTGATGCTAAAAACGCCTAAGACGCCCGTAGAGGCAACAAAAATTGCTCCTAAGGCCAAACCCTTAGTCATGTGGAGATATGCAAGGAGAATTGAAATGGTGAGCACGAAAATCGTGAAAATTAAAATTTCGGCTGCAATCGCCCAATCTGGAATATAAGGAGAGTTTTCAAGCAAAATTGACTCGGATAACGCAGCTTGAATTTTATGTGGCTCAAGTAATCCAACTGGTGTCGCAACTTGTGGCATGATACCTGCGGCATCTACTCCGACAAAAACATATTTCCCGTTGACATCCATTTCTTCTAATGTGGTTTCTGGTGTTTTTACCCAAGACACCCATTTTCTACCCAAGCGGTCTACATCAACAGGTGGTAAACCTTGCACGGCGATTTGTTGGATCCCATTTTCGTCACCTTTGATTATGTAGGTTTTTGCTCCTACTAGCATTTTCAAAACCTCTGTTCCAAAACTCGGCACAAAACCTTCTGGTGTTTGATACAACAAAGGTATGCGTCTTACTAAATTATCCAATTCTGTTGGAGCCGAAGAAATACCTTGGGGGAGAGATTGGAGTATTTGTGTATTTTCTACGACTCCTGAAGCAGAAATGCCAGATATGTTTTCACCGAGTAATACAGTGCCAGTGGTCGGTGGATATTGTCCATTGTCATACTCATACATGGACAATACAGATGGACCATAACCAAGTGCTTCTAAAAAAACTTCGTCGCCACCGAAACGATCGGGTTGTGGAAAGCTGACCACCCAACCAACGCCAAGCGCACCTGCATTTAACAGATCTACATGTATTTGTGCTAAACGACTTCTAGGTATAGGCCAGCCACCCTCTTTTTCTATATCTTCTTCGCTAATACTTAAAATAACAAAGTTGCCGCTAGTTTGTTGTTCTTCTACAAACGCATCAAAAGTTTGTAGTTTTAGGATTTGCAAGGGGTATAACTGAAACAATAATGGTAATAAAAGTATTATAAATGTCGTGAATATTACTTTTTTCATTAAGATCCTTGCCTTATTGTTATGGTTGAGTTGCCCGTACCATTGATTTGCACAACCTTAGATACGCCGTCTTGAATAAAAATTACTGTGTAAGACTGATCGCCATTCACAAGAACTTGGGCACTTTGATTGACTGTGCGGATAAGTTTTACTTGGCTACCTTGAATTAGTGTGGTGATTTGTGTATCTCTGTCTTGACCAACAGCTGTGCCTGCTATGTTAATACCAGCAACAAAATTAGTAAGCTGGTCTTCTTCTTCCTTCGTATCTAAATCATCAATAACATCTAATAAATCCTCAAGAAAGTTTACATCTAATAGGTCAATATCAAGCTCTGTAAAGTCAAAGTCTGGATCTTCTTCCAGTAAATCTTCTGCTAATAAATCAACATCTAAGTCTGTGAAGTCTAAGTAATCAGCAGTTTGTGTTTGTTGTACTTCCTCTTCTAGCACTTCTTGTTTCGGCGGTGAAACAATAAGCAGATTATCTATAAACTCTAATGATATATCCAAAGTAACAGGCTTAGATGGTGTGCTTTCAAAAACAGTTGTAGTAGTAGCCTGGTAGGGTTTGTTTAATACAACTTGGCCTGCTGCGGTCGTTACTAATATTTCGCCACTAGCGTCGCCAAACTGATCGGGCAAAAGAATTATCAAACTTTCGCCAAGCTCGTTTACTGTTGCTGTAAAGTCTGTGCCTCTTACAAAAATTTGTGAAGTCGGCGTGGATAGAGTGATATTTTTTTTGTTGAGTTTGTTTACGTTACCAGATATAAAACGAATAGTACCGCTGGCAAACTGCAAAGCCATTTCTGATTTATCAGGGTTTGGATCGAAAACATACTTATCAATAAGTAGTTGTGAGTGCTCGGTTAGTTTTACTGTGCTGTCATCAAGAAACGTAATCGCAACACGGCCAGCTCGTGTTTGCACCTCATCATTTGACGCAATATCAAAATCTAATTCAGCTGGATATGCTTGGCCTCTTACTACCTGCCCATAACCTTTTAATTCGGTAATATCACCGATACTAGCAACTTGTGCTTGTACCGCCGTCGCTTTGAACGACGCAAATATTAGAATTAGAAGTGTTAGATATAATTTTAAGCCAGTCACGAGCTAAAGTAGATGTTTGATCTATGTTAAAAGTATTACCACTGCCATCTAGGTCAAGATAAAAATATCCAGCGTCGCTTGAGCTTGCACCATAGCCACTACCGGTAAAGTTTACTGTGTTAGTTGATCCGTTGATGTCCATATAATTGGTTGCATATTCATAATCAATATCAAAATCTAAATCATTGCTGTCGCCTGTTATTATCCAATCTAAATCTAAATAACCCGCGTCATCATCTTCACCAATTTTTATGTCAGCTGTGTTGCTTGAACCTGTAACATCTATGTTAAGGTTCACATAGTCCGTAGAGCTAAGTCCTGTTGAGTTCATCAACAAGTCCCAAACATTACTGTCGCCATCAAATTCAAAGAAACCTGTAAAGTTTGCCCCGTCTATTGCATCGGAACGAAAAATATTACTAGATCCAATTTGATTGATGTCTAACACCATGGTTGCTCCGTCTAAATCAAGAGCAGTCATTGATCCAGATGAAGCCGAAGTTCCACCGATAAGGTTGGTAGATCCCAGCTGTTCAAGATCAATAGAAGCATTAGAGCCGCTTTGATCCACATAAATTTCATTATCAGCTAACAAGGTAGCTGAGAATAAAAGAATAAATAAATACCTCATTTGTTCTCCGTAAAAGTCCAAAACCCTTCTTCACTACCTTGGTTTATAATGTCAACAATACCAATTTCTATTGCGCTTTGCAAAGCGATAGACTTACTTTCGTTCATGGCATTTCCAGATTCATACTCGACTAATTCAAGACCATCGGCAATATATCTAAAATAATCTTTAGATATTCCTACTGATAAAATTGTTTTAGTCGTTAAGTTTTCAAGCAATATTTCTCCCGTGCTTACTGATACCACTCTAATTGAAACCAGTACAGTGTCTTCCCGGTATTGCTTGCTTGCACCTATGCCTAAGTATCTTGCACCGATACCACCTGTAAGTAGGTTAGTGTTGTAGTCGACTATACCACCTTCAATAATAAGACCAGCAAAAAGCAAAGGAAGTTGGTCTTTTTTTTCATCAAACTTTTCACGCGTAGATCTTATTATTTGTCGTTCTTTAGTTATGTTATCTATACCGCCACGCTCTACAACACGAAAAAAACCAGATTGTTTAAGTGCTCTGATTAAGTAAGTTTCTGGCGCTTGTGTCATAGCAGTAGAAAAATTAGCATAACCATCTACACTTTTTCTTTGCCCGGTGTAGTCAGGAAACTCGTAAACTGCAACTACAGGTTTTTGTTTTGGAGTAGGTACTTTTAGTATTTCTTTTGTAATTGGACGACTTATAAACGCTGATTTAGAAAAGCATTTGCGTTCACCAATGATAGTAACTAGGTCTTTATAGTCTTGATCTGGATTTTTTAAGCAAGGCGAAGCGTATTTTTGATGCGTCGTACAACTAGCTACCAAAGCCAAAGTCGCCAATAGGGATAGTGATTTCGGTAGTGCTTTCATCTAAAGTATTATAAATGGTTAATGTTATATATGTCCCGTCTGAGGTCCAGGTTATGATGTTATCAAATAACGTAAAAGATCCAGAGGTTGCTGGGTTTTCACCAAACAGCTGTTCTACCAACTGCCTAGATAACTGAGCAAAAATACGCGATTCAAAATTACGAATAAATCTTGCTAAAGTAGTGTTTTCTTCCTCACGCTTTGCTGCCTCTTTTAAGGCCTTAATTTCTGCGGCCAAGGCTTCACGCCTAGTAAACTCTTGATTCTCAATGGTCAAATAATGAGCCGAAGTACCGACACCGCTGAAAGATGGGGATTTGAATTGAAATTTAATTTCATCTCCAAATATTAAGGGTGTGAATAATAAGATATAACTACTTATTATTTTTACGAGAAGATTTTTGAATTTTATCTTTTTCATTTTGTTTTAGCCTAACAACAGTGTCGACCTTCTCCTTTAAGCGTATCATATCTTGGTCGAGTAGTCGAAGTTGATCGGTCAATCTGATAATCGTAGTTTTCATCTCAGATACAGCCGGATCTATAATTTTAGTAATTGTTTGCCACACATAATACACAAAGTAACCTAAACCTATTACCATAACTGTAGGAAACCCAAACTTTTGTATTAGATCTACAACTTCCATCAATCTCTTCTGGCATCTATTTTGCCGTCTTCCACAAAGTTTTCAGCTCTTGCAATTCGGTCAAGATCTGGCGGTATATCTAGGGCACTACTTACAATGGTGTCTATGCGTATGATGTCGTTGTTCATTATAGACGCTCTGGTAATCAGCATTTTGGTTATGCCCTGCACAGTTTTAATTTCCTCTACAAGGCCAGTCATAAGCTGTTTGATAATAATAAAAATAAAGTAACCCATGATAAGGCCGCTTGCGATCGGCAAACCTAAATCACCAATCAAGCCTATGGCTTGGTCCATTAGTCTTCGCCTTTAAACTTCTTGCTTTGTCCAGATGTGCCAGCGTAAATACCAAACACAGCGGCCATGGCGCCGACAACGATTGATACTAAGCCTGCTTGTTCAAGGTTAGGTTCGTCAAGAATCATAAACCATGTCACTACTTTGTATAACAAAACAATGTAAACGCTTACAAAAATTCTTGGAAAAATTCGCCAAGCATCTACTGTTTTAGCAAGAAAGATCCATTTTTGAAAAGGATTATCACCGCTATTGTGTTGATTGACGTCAATGTCAAGCTCAAGTTTTTTCTTAATTATAGGATCTTTGTTTTCGACTGTATCTTCAAAGCTGCCTGTAATTTCTGTGTTTTCTTCTGTATTCATAAAAACGACGCTAATCCGACCACAGCCACAATAAATGGATATACGGCCCAGATCATACTTTCTAATTTATCGAACTTTTTAGATCCTTCTTCAAGCCTTCTTTCTATGTTTTCATAGCGTATGGCACACTCGCGTTCATGTGCTGCTATTTTATCCATAGCTTGTTGAAGATCTGACATCTACTTTTTAGATTTTTTTACTCTTACTTCGGTATATGCCTCATCAACATCCGGAGTAGATTTATCATCGCCAACGTATTGACCTTTTTTATTTCTGGCTCTAACCTTTTTACGTTCTGTGTTAGTCCAGTAGTCAACTACCTTTTTCCACCAGCTCATATTATTCTCCTGGTTTATTTTTGGCTTTCAGAATATTAAGAGCCAAGAGATCAATTAATTTATACAATTTGCCAATCCAAACATCATCGGCTGGTGTTGGCGTAATTGCAGCTATAATACTGCTAACAGTTACTACGGCTGTAACAATACCCACTATATTTACAATAAATTCCATTATTCCTCCTTTTTAGTGTCTTCAACGCTGCTTTGCAAACTATTTGTAAATGATTTTTCAAAAGTTCGCAAACTAGGTACAAGTTCTTCAATTTCAAATTGATGTGCCTGTATTTTTTTCGTTAAACTGTTGATGTGCGCCTGCATATTCTTTTGTTCTAAAGACAATTCAATTTCTACAGATTTTTTTTCTTTATTTTTTGTTGTCACTTAATTTACCTCACTACTGGTATTTTCATTAATTATATCAAAACAATTAAGGTTTGACGCTATAGTTCGTCTTTCTCCTTCACCTTTGAAGGGATAGACCATGTGTTGTAACCAAGAAGGGAAAAGTAATAACTTTCCTACCTCTGGAGTCATAACAAATGATTGAGCTGGTTTTAACCTTTCTGCGTCTATAACTGATACTTGTCCATATTGAAATGCTATACAGCCGTCTGAGTGTCCGCTTTCGTTATATAGTGAATAGGTTGGCGAGTTAGCATTAACATTACCTATTTGTGGAGGTACTTTGGTCCAAGCTGTAGTAGATATACCCATTAAAGTTTTCGTGCCGTGATCGTGAATGGGGTTGTAATCTCCGTCGTAACTATGCACTGACCAAGTTTCGTCTATTTGAACCTGTTTATTAACTTTAAGACGATTCCCTGAAATACTAAAATGATTAATATATTGAGCACCAAGCTGACAGATAAAATGGTTATATTCAACCATTCTTTTATCATTGGGATCTAACAGTAATTGTTCTCCCTTATCTATTTGTCCTACTAAAGTTTTTGCTAATGATTCTTTGTTTTTATCTTCTCTATATTCGTCCATATAGTCATTAACATCGTCTATCATTTTTTGTGGCATTTGTGTTTCTAACACATATACCGCAGGCATAGTATGAATCTGAAAGCCACCCTCAGTCATATTTAACTAGGTACGCTAAATGATTCGTCAGGTACTGGCTCGCTAGGC
>CEQB01032294.1_pt1 | contig 10016 bp, 3 predicted proteins | sample 530581 | NCBI WGS metagenome assembly CEQB01 (sample SAMEA2620588, study PRJEB7988) | marine metagenome | biome: marine biome (ENVO:00000447); feature: deep chlorophyll maximum layer (ENVO:xxxxxxxx); material: "saline water (ENVO:00002010), including plankton (ENVO:xxxxxxxx)" | depth 75 m
CTCAGCGCCCATAAGTATCTGCCAGCCCTCTGGTCTGGATGAATAATCGTCTATGCTCCCAGGGGTGGACAGGGAAGAATCGTATCGGTTTATGTTGACATGCCTATCTAGACGTCCGCCCACATGCTGCTGGGTGAATGGTCCCTGCATTGGGATATGGTTTGTGGGACTTGTGGTATCTGAGTGTAAGTTAACAATCTCAGACCCTGTTCGGAATCGATTTACAACCGCATGGTTATATCCAGTGGTTACTGAACTACTGACTAGGCTAAATGGCGAACCTATCGTGCCCTTCATAGCAGATGTTAGAGTATCGTTATTTAAGCCCTTCGTGCCCGTTTCGTCCTCGCGCCGGATAGAGACTTTATAATCATAGAACTTCTTCCTCATCTCTATAGGAGCAGAGCTGGTTACGTTTTGTAGCGGGTCAACATTGGTTGCGTCAACCAACATCACGTTAAGCGGAGTGCCCAGAGTTGTAGTGGGTCCAAATGGTTCAGTAGCGTTGTATACTATGCTACGCTCTTTCCCGCGTGGGTAATTAATGCCACCGTGAATAATCCTGCGAGGAGAACTGCGCTGGGCAGGGTCCTTGGCGCTCAGCTGAGCATACTGGGTTCGGCGTCTGTCGGAATATTGTGCCTGTCTAAGTTCTTCGCGCTGTGCGTCTAGTGTGGCATCGCCCGTAGCCAGAGGCGCTTTATCTCGCGGACGACTTTGTTGCCAATACGCTTGGTGTTGTCTTTCATTTCCGAGATCTTGTCCGGTGGTGCACCTGCCTGTATAGGTGCCTCCTCCCTGTGAGTCCAGTACAGTGACACCAAATGTCTTGATGTTCGCATGGGTGACCCCCTCTTGAATAGTGGCGTCATTATCCCCCTTTTGATCGAATATTTTATCTCCGGAAGTCGTGACTGAATCGCCGCTGCCCTCTCCGAACTTCCACCAAGAGACCAGATTACTGTAAGCTGAGTGGGTGGTATAGTCAATTGGTCCAGGGTTAGCAAAAGCCTCGCCCATGTCAGCCCCAGCAGTTTGGCGTAATTCCAGAATCTCTGCTGCTGAAAGCTTCTTGTTCCATAGCGTCATGTCACCAAAACAGCCTCTGAATGTTTTGCCGTTTGTCATGAACCCACTAGAGTTGATTCGTAAAGACCCAATAGTTGAAATGGAATTAACGGTAGAAAAGTCACCAGCCGGCGAAGATGAGAATGCCCCATCAGCTTCTTCCCCGTTAACATAAACTAGCGGCTCATCGCCAGACTCATCAAAGGCTACAACAATATGATAACTTGTGTCTTGGTCAGCTGTGGTCAACACGGCGGAGTCCGTAGTCCACGTAGCATTGGTGCTAGTAAAATCAGCCTCCAATCTCAACTTGTACGAGTTAGCAGAATTTAAAAGAGAAATTGTATGATGCGTAGAACCGTCAGAGCCAAACGAAAAAATAGTCTTTTCACCAGTCTGTGTGGTTGAGGCGGTTATCCAGGTAGAGAGCGTAAAAGCACCGGTATCAGCTGGGTTTAAGCCATCGCCAGAGAGGGGGAGTGTAAAACCCGGTCGATTAAGGTGACTTGCGTTACTAAATACAACACCCTCGGTATTAGTGTAGCTTTTTACGCAAGGTCCAGCTGTAGGGAAAGTGTCTTCTACGCCAAGAGTGACTGTAGGTGTGGCGCCCTCGGGGGCGATCCGCATACCCTCCAGTGTCGGGAACTTAGTCCAATATTTGTTTCTTTCAAGTACGTGGCTCTCCACAACAGTGCGAACTTTATCAGAAGCATTCGCAGATGCGGGAACCAGCTGCATCAAGAAGGTATTTAGAGACGAATCGATCCACTTATAAAAACTTACAAACTTATCTAAATCGGGTGTGTTCTCGACGCCCTCAAAGAACAGATTGCTAACCTTCTTCATAAGCTTATACTCGGGTCGATATCGATTAATCGGATCTCCGATGAGGCGGCTAAACTCCTTTATGCTTCCAAACATATTAATCATTTCATCAGAAATGACTTGGTTCATACTCTTCTCGATGGAGAAGAAATAGTCTACAGGTCTCTGGTCTCTGGTGAAGTTTTCATCATCTTGAGACAAGATACGAACCATTTCAGAAGACTGTACAATTTCAGGCAATGACCTCTTGGCTGCTGGAATGTAGACCTTATCTAGGCTCTTATTGCTACTAGCGGGGAAATAGTCTCCACGTCCAGTATGTTGGGCTTGAACAATTTTTCCAAGCCATCCATAGCGAGCCTGAAGTTCTGCCGAACCCGATGAAAAGTCCGCGACCGTAAACTGACCAGATGAATTAGAGCCAGTTAAGTCGTAAAAGCTCCAATTAAGAGCAAGCGTGTCAGCTTCTGGTATGTAGGTTCCGGTTAGAGAGTTTTGTGTTACGAATGAATTTAGAGATGCACTAGGTGGTCCATACACTTCCGGGTCTCGGGCGTGTGCCTGGATGGTAGCATTGGGGATGTAATTTGTCCAATATCTTACGGAGGAAAGCTTAACGTCACTCGATTGCTGTACCACCGATCCTGTAAAGTTTGTACGATGGGCTCCACCAAATACGCGCTTAGCGCTTCGCAAAAGATTTACCGCAGTTGAGTTACTGAGAGTTCCAGTCAAATAGAAGTCATTTCTAATAATATCTAGGTCTGCATTGACTCCATAAAACTCCACTCGATATGGAGTTGCGGCGGCGCTCCCAAACGCTCCGCTAAGAGCGGCGCCTGTTACAAAGTTTCCAATCGGATATTTTTCGTTGACAACTCTAACAGCGATGTTCCACTTGGTGTTGTCATAAACGTCTTTAAAATAAGAGCTTGTTAGGTCTGGTATTCCTGCTAGAGATGAAGTAAGCTTAAATTTTGCATCCAGGGTGTTGCCAGTGTCTTTAATGGCAACAACTCTTAAATCAGCGTAATCATTAGTTGGCCAGGTTGTATCATAGGGCAACGTGTCTTTTGCTGAATGCATTCCAAAAACAGAGGATGTGATGAAGTCGGGTTTGAAGGAGCCTGTGACACCACAACACAAATCAAGAACATTGGGAAAAATTATCTCACTTTCTAGAGTAATTGGAATAAAATCAGCCACAGAGGGGTCGCTAAAACCAGCCCCGGCAGTGCCTGAAATAAAGGAGACACTGTTAGCGTTGTTAGAGGCTGTATATTGATAAACTGTTGACTTAAACCTATCTGAGTTTCCGAAGTCCACTACATTTCTAGCTAAAGTTGAGGCTCTAAAGTTGTCTTTTAACTCGTAGGTTATGTTGTTGCCGTATGTATTAAGCCTTATCAGCTCATCACCAACACCATAACAATGAATGAGGTTTCTAAACGCCTTTTCAGTGCCCTTTGATTTGTAAATGTAGATCAGGTTGTTATAGATATTTTGATAAATCCTATTTTTAATCTCGTCCAGATCCATCACATAATTGCGATCCTCGTCGCGTGACATCACAGTTTCTAAGATATCGGCATCCACAAAAATATCAGTCGCCAATAGACCCGCAGACTCAACCAAGTGAGACGAAAATGGGAATTGTTTTGCACTAGAGCTTAGATATTGAATATCCTTTAACCTTGGGACCTCTTTAATCTGAGTATGTAGTTTGTCAAAATATGTTGCTACTATCTGTGTAAGGTTGCTTAGATCCCCACCTGTGTCTTCCGTGGCCATCCACTCCGGAAGTGTAGCATAAATTGAAGCCGTGTTGCTATCATCATAGACAGACCCACTTAAAGCCATGACTGACTGATAATCGGTGACCAGGGAATTCTCGACGCGAATAATTGGGTCTTCAAATTCTGCGGCGGCGGCAGAAGACGAAACTATAGCGGACCCTGTGTTTCGAGCGCTGGCGGCATATCCTGTCCAAGTTCCGTTAGTAATTCTGCCTGAATAGTCTAGCACTACAGAGTCAATAGAAGAGGTACCTGTGATACCTTCATTAAATTTATAATATACTCCCAAATCTGTATTAGCAGTGTCGGTATTGGAGCCGCCTCTGACTTGTGTCCACCAGTTTCTTCCAATTTCCTCACCAGTCCTGGCGGTCTTCCAATAACGGAACTCATCTAGAGAGCCAGACATCTTTCCATAGCCGAGACCTGCGCCCCCAACATCAGCTGTCGCATTTATTAGGGCACCTATTGTGGCTTCAAGTGATCCATCAATCTCCTTCACATAAGCGGCTGTAGTTTCTGCTGAGTCTAGCTCTCCATCAACAAACAACTGAACCATTAATCCATTACTGGAAGAGCTGAAAGAGAAAGCATAATGGTGCCAGTCGCTGTCCGCAACTGTTGCTGGCGCCATAGAGCCAAGAGTCTGATTTGTGAACCCGGCTGATCCTGAGCGGTAGGTAACTCGAAATGGCGGAGTTGCCTGTGTCATCTCAATCCTTAAACGACCATAAGACGCCGCTGAGGTTGCTTCATTATTCCATAGATCAAAGATAACCTCCTGATTGCTAACGGACTTTAGAAACTCTGTTTTGCGCATCCAGAATTCAACAGTTGATCCGCTGGCTGGATTAAGGGCGAGATTGGACGCTCGTCCAGTCGAGGCGTCATAAATGTTATTAGGATTATGAGAACCAGTAAAAGCACTAGCAAAGGAATCTAATAGGGGTCTATTCGTATGAGGTCCGCCTTGAAGAGCTATGTATTCTGGCGAGGCTGGGTTGCCGTAGCCGCCCACTTGACCGCCTGCGGCGCTGCCCCAGCCGTCAGCGCTTAAAATAATGTACCCGGTTGTACGCGGATATCCATCCTCTAATATATGCCGGTCAAGATAAGAAGAGCTTACAATAAACTCATTTATTTCTGCCTCGGAACCATCATACGGGTATTCTAAATAAATTCTTTTTATGGCATCATCGTAATATTTGGCGGCGGACCCATAAACAGCAAAATTTGAAGCGCTTGAGAAATCAATAGGAGGTACAAACTCATTAGCTCTCTTCCTCTCAGCTACAATATTTGTAGCCGATTCAGCGTCAACCCCTAGTTTGTCAAGGCTCTTAGATGAAACTACTTTGTTAATTTGATTTTTATTAAAAAGATCTTTAATACTCATTTTTAGCCTTCTTCGACTCTAAACCTAAACTCTCCTGGCTGCTCTTGCCAGTCTCCTATGGACCCGTTGTAATAGGCAAACTTAAGCTTATAAGCATAACCTGCTTCAAGCATCCCAATATCCAAATCAAAATAACTTCCAGAAGCATCAAAAGACATTTGTGTGTGAAGTGTGCTTCCCGTGCCAAATGGAACAGCTATCAGATTATCTATCATTCGAATAACAGAATAAGATCCGCTTTCAATGATAAAGGGAGGTATAGTTGCAACGGCTCTAGTATAAATATTGGGATTCCAATCTTTTTGCCTAGTGAATACTCTAAAACGAGCTGTTTCGTTTGGATGGTATATTGGCTTCAAATTTGTCACACTAGACACAAATCGAGTTGAAGGATTCTGGGGGGACAAATTAATCTTACTCGGACTAAAAGAGCCGGTGTGAAATTGAGTTGCTCCCTGGGTGGTGCTCCATACATCATATATGGTTTGAAGGGGCGTAGCAGCCGCTGTGAGGCACACGGAGGCTGTGTATATACCTGCGGTCGAAGTAACACCACCAGTTACAAACAGGGCGGACGCATCGACGACGTGGGTACCATCCTTTACCAGATCTAGTCGACTCCCGGAAGGCTCTGTATCATCCGCCGAGCCTGAGAAGAAAGATACATATATAACTTGGTTTGTCGCGTCGAGGGATGGTATATTCCGGAGTTGTCCCCTAAAGTAATTATACATATAGAGGGTGTTTAGGTTCTCATCACCCGTTGCTAATGAGCTGCTATAAAAGAATGTCCCCCGATCATCTTTCATGGCTGAGTCCCAACGAGCTTCAATCGTCGGTCTCTTAAAGAAAAACTCTGAACTTCTGGCGAAGAAGTTCTTTGTGTAATAAGATCTTCTGGCTCCATCGGTATTGGCGGGGGAGACGGTAGTGGCATCTCCAGACGCCACGTAAACTTCCTGAGAGCTTGTAAGGTGTATTCCTACTCCATAGCGAGGCTTTGATCCTAGCTGGGGGTTGCCAGTGGTGGACCCGGTGGGATAGTCTAGCCATTGTTCAACCAACGTGGTTATATCAATTTCAAGATCCTCAGTACCATCATCAAATGTCTGAGTAAACGAGGAAGAGGCATCGGTGAAATATGCGCCCCCAACGGTGGTCCCTCCGCCCCACTTTACCACTCCAAGCGTGCTACTGGAGCCCATGTTAATCCAGTTTGCCCCGATGCCGTCGCGCGTGACATCAGTATAGTTCTCCATATCTATACCGTTGCCTTCTTGCCAATTAAAAACAATTGGGGCGCTAGTATCAGAGTTTTTGGCGCCAGATACCGCAGCGACAGTAAGTGTAAAATCGCGCGGGAGTGTAAAAGGAGTTGTTGCGTTAGACATCTTTAAATAAAAATTAACACTTCCAGAAGCAGGGATAACATTATTGCTTCGATCGGTAGCGATTGAGGCGACGTCCCAATTCACTAGCATGCGGGATAGCTCTGAGGAGCCTGAACTTTCTTGCCCGTAGATAGAGAAAACTGCCATACTATCGGCGCGGCCCATATTTGAACCAGTGCCTCTTGTAGACAGGTTGGACTTGTAAGCATTGGTAATTGTAGTGTCGGCGTTAGCCGTATATCTTTTGATCCCCATTACGTGATTGTTCCCTTGATGTCTGTATCTAAAAACTTAATCTCTAGGACGACATTCTTTGGCACGTCTATATACCTTCCATCACTAGTGGTATTTTCACGAATATTGTATCCAATACTGGAATATTCCCCGCCAAACCTGTTAGTAACCCTAACATTAGTGACATCGACAATTCCTCGGGTCTTATTGAGAACATTGTAAATTTCACTCATGTCAAATGGTTGCCCAATGTCTAATTTAGTGGTAAAAAGAGCTTTTAAGCGTTGGATTGCGCTTGTTTGAACATTGAATTTATCAGAGCCCACAGCACTCACCGCTTTAAATTCAACCCCAATATTTATAATTTTAGCATCTAAAATATCAATTGTGTCGTTGATAATCTTATTCTGTCCAACCCACGTTTTTAAGTTCTCTTTTATGGTGTTATTTGTGGCAGTAAAGTATCCGCTGTTGTCTTCTGAGATAACGTAAAGGTTGAGATTTCGTCGAAAAGAGTCCGAATCACGATACAAGGCACACCTTTTAATGGCACCAAATTGAGGCGGCATTGCGTATATAAGTGATTTATAGTCTTGCTCCGTTACGGCTCGGTTTTGAGAGGCGTACACCCCCGCAATTGTTTCTTTTAGTTGCGCACGAGAGGGATTGGACACATTCCCAACTATGGGCTCTGTGTTGCTCACCTCTAAAGATCTTAAAACGGTTCCCCTCTTAGTGGCAGTCAAGGTTGAAGGGTTTTTAAATTGTAGATTAAAAGTCCCGACCTTGTTGATGCTGCCTGCTGAAGCATTTGTTGCGGTTGTCACATTGCGACGATATCTAATAACCAAGGTTGTGTTAGAGGGGGAAATCCCAAATTTGTCAGTGTCTAGTAATTTGGTCGGATCAAAAGCTGTGTCTGAGGAATAGTCTTTGCCATGAAGCTTCATAACGACCTCGGTGGGGTCAAGAAGAGAGGACTTGTTCACCTCCGAGTCAGATCCATAGCCAAACTGCAAAAATGTATTTCTACGTGTTCGCTCTAAAGTAAATCTACGCGGCACTGAAAATGGCTTAAGGATCGCGGGAGGCTCTTCGTCAGAGCTAGTGCGGTTTCGATTAAGTATATCTCGATAGACAATGTCTTGAGACAGATAATCTACTTCAAAATATTCATGACCCTCTGTGTCAAATACGGATATAACTTCCACTATATCCGTGGTTACCATCTTAAGCTTCTTAAACCTCTCAAAGTTTCCGACTACAATCTCTTCTGTTCCAAATTCACCGGATACAACTTTGCCTGTCGCCTTAATAATATATGTGGTGGGTCGACCCGTGGTGGTATTCTGTTGCCCCACGACTGTTATATTAGAGGGATTATTAAAGTCAAGGTCTTGTGCTAACACATAAGAGGCTCCTTCGGTAGAAGAAACTGTCGCCCCTTTTTTTAGAATTGGTATATAATCACTGTCCGGCCCTAAACCAACTGTGTTTGAAGGTATTTCAATATAAAAATCACACTCTCCATATGAAGAGGCTGCGCCTCTAAATTTATATCCCATCTGCCTACCGTGTCTAACGATATTGTTATACTCAGTGGCAGTATCTAAAAAGCTCTCATTCACTTGATAATCTAGATAAAAAGATAATATGTCTCCAATATAGGCAACGTTCTCAATCATTAAGGAGCCGAACGAATTTTCGCTAAAGTCTCGATAACTATTGGGATAATATCTCTTAGCGTACTCAACCAAATCTTTCTTGATCGAATTGAAGTCTCTGCTTGTATATTTAATTGGGACTAATTTTTTCTTTGACATCTATAATTCCTCAAACAAGCTGTATAACTTCCATATCGCGGTTGGATCTAGTTATAGTGCTGTAGTAAGCTATCTTTATACCTAAATAGTTTTCGGATAGATTTGGGTTGGAATCCGAAGTGACAAATTCCACGTTGATAATTTTAATATATGGAATGTAAATTTGCTGCTGGCGCATTAATTCACTTTTGAAACTTTGAAACACACTGGGGACCATTAGCTCAAAAAGATATCTTTTTAACCCCACCCCATATTCAGTATCAAATCTCTCCCCGGGAGATGTTAGAATAAGAGACTTGAGATTTTGATCAGTTAGGTGCGCGTAGTCCCTGATCATATCGTATCCGCCGGTGTTATTGCGACGAATTGGTAAACTGACTCCCAAAGTATTAGTTAATCCAGCCAACATTAGAATATACCTCTTTCAGTAAGTAGCTAATTATCAATTATTAGACGTTATTCTTCGTCGTCTGGGCACGCAATTGGACCAAAAATAATCCTATCAGTCAACCCAGGGGCTAAATTGCCTCCCAAAGATTGGTCAACATTCGTCTCATTTCTAACATTTTCTACTTGTCGAGCCTCAGATGCTCCCAAAGGCTCATCACGATACATGAAGTCTTGAGAGTTGTAGACCTCTTTAAACATCTTCTTCAACTGCCGACGTAAACCAACAAAAGCTCGCTTATTCCAGTTTCCATAATTATTGGGTGGTCTTGGCACACTAAATTTCCAATAGTCATCAACGCCTATCGACTCCAAAAAGCCTTCCATATTGTAAATTGCCAAAGTTGACAAAATGTGCTGAGTTTGTATGGAGTAATTAAACATTATTCTAAACCTAGGATGATTCAGCATCCTTTGCCACAGGGCAGACCAGTTGAAAGTCCCGCTGGATTCCCGCACATAGCCCCCGTAGTTCGCTGTTCCAACTGCTAGAGAGAAGGCTGATATGTTTATGTTTAAGAAAAGGGGTGGAATTTCCTCTTCTAGCTCCTCAGAATACAAGATGGGCGTAACGTAGCGCCCCACTCGCGGACGTCCCGATAGCCACCCCGTGCGTCCGTGTTTAAAGTATCGATTAGCAACATCAACTTCTGGAACTCCGGTTCCCGCGACCATGCGATCATATATTCCCGGGACTATGTCTGGAGCATTTTCTGGCAATATATAGGAAAGCCTAAGCCCATACTTCAATTCGGAGAAATAATCTGACAACGTGTCAGAAGTGGAAATTCCTCGACTTTCAAGACGGACTACAAATTCCCTCAATCCATATATGTGACCATTGATGATGGAGTTTGAAGCATCTCCGCTAGACAATGCCTCCACCTCTTCATCTTTAACAGTTGGTCGGAGATAACACTCCAAGAAGGGCGTGCCCTTAGAAATAACCTCAGAGTACGTAGGGTCTCGTAGCGTCGTCAAGGGAAGTGTTGGCAGAATCCGATTAAGACTGGCGGGCTCGCCAGTAGAAGAA